>OODU01003880.1_pt1 | contig 10681 bp, 7 predicted proteins | sample 1671171 | NCBI WGS metagenome assembly OODU01 (sample SAMN06348129, study PRJEB24527) | human gut metagenome | biome: human gut; feature: ankylosing spondylitis patient; material: feces | host: Homo sapiens | place: China | collected 2015-10
AAAATAATTTTGTAGTAATTTGAAAAAATTTTCTTCATAGCTGCTCCTTTCATTCTACATTCAGGAATGTATATCCCCAGTCCGGATCATCGATATATCTTGTGCCTATCTGCTGATATGCAGTTTCTCTTTCTGCATGATGTTTTTGCTCCTTAATTGTACTTGATAATGATATCATTATACAATTGAGCAATCGGAAAAGCAATTGAGCGGATGGAAACCTTCCTCTTCATTAACCATAACGAAAGATTTTGCACTATTTGTTACAAATCCGTTGAAGATTTATACTGATTTGCATTTTCAGAATAGCATATTTCAAAAAACGAGACATCCCTTCCGAACCGAAAAGCAAAAACTAAGGAAAAAATGGGCGAAAACGACATTCTATTTTGGGTTTTCTTATTATATAATGATGCCAGGGTCAAAAGGTCTAAGCCCACATGAGCTTGCTCATATGTGGGTGAAAGACCTTAGGACCCGCCCCGATATGAGCATAAAAGTGGGATGATAATCCCACGATATGCGAATATAGGGTAGGATTGTGGGAGTGCGTAGCACGAAACAATCCGTAGGCATCAATGAATGGAGAGTATAACATGCGTATTCTTATTTGCGATGACGATTTACTGATCATAGAAAAACTGCAGAAATATCTGAAAAGTTATTTCAGTCATCTACACCTGAGATGTCCGGAGATCGCCTGCTTTTCAGATGGCGAATCCTTACTTGCGGATCCGGGCGACAAGGATATCCTGTTCCTCGATATCGAAATGTCCGGGCTGGATGGAATCTATGTGGGAACAGAGCTGAAAAAGAGAAACAGGAATATTATCATTTTTATTATTACTTCCTATTCTGAATATCTGGATGAGGCCATGCGTTTTCATGTATTCCGCTATCTGTCCAAGCCCATAGACAGGCAGCGTCTGTTCCGGAATCTGAAGGACGCTCTGGATCTGTATCATTCCAGACTGGTGAAGGTTCCCGTTGAAACCAGACAGGGAGTCCATATCCTTCCAGTTTCTTCCATCGTCATGGTGGAGGCCCAGAGGAAAAAAGTACTTGTCCATACTACTACGCAGGATTTTGAATCACTCCATACCATACAATACTGGCTGGAGCTGTTACCTCCAAACCGCTTTTTTCAGACTCACCGTAGTTTTATCGTCAACTATGAACACATCACGGACTTCGACCATACGCTGGTGCATCTGGTGAACGGTCAGTTTGATGCTTATCTGACAAAACGGAAATACAGCGCCTTTAAAGAAGCCTATCTTCTCTATCTGGAAAGTACGAGGTAACTTATGGAAAATGCTTTTTCTCTTATTTTTGCGTTTCTAGTGGAAGCCATCATTCTCCTGCAATATGCCAGCCGGCTATTTTCTCCGAAACGTTCCCTGTCCGGCAGGCTTGTCGTACTGAGCCTTTTGTATACCAGCCTGTGTACCGCTGCCTTTTTAAACATCAAATGGCTGAATATGCTTTGGTATCTGTTTGCTAATTTTCTGTTTCTGGTCACACAATACGATGTCAAATGGTACGCAGCTGCCTTCCATTCCACATTGCTCGCTGCTGTCATGGGGATGTGTGAGCTGATCGTATATAGTATCATCGCCCGGAACGCTCCCCATTTTTATATGCAGATGGATTCTCTTCACAATACGATTCTTTTTATCCTGTGCAGCAAGATCTCCTTTTTTGCAGTCATTTATCTGCTGACGCATTTATTCAAAAGTCTGCAGAAAACAGCGGATCCCTACGATAACTCTGTTTTGCTGCTGATGATCATTCCCGTCACATCGGTATTCATCATGCTTACTTTTGTGGGAATGGGTGATCAGTATACACTGACTCCCGGGACGAACCGGATGATCTCTCTCAGTGCCTTTTTCCTGTTACTTATGAATCTGCTGGTATTTGGAATCAATCAGTACAATCGGGAAAAAAATCGGAAATATACAGAGGTGCAGCTGTTACTGCAGAAGGAAACAGATTTTACGGAATATTATAAGATGCTGCTTTCGCAGAGCGAAAACCAGGCAATTCTCATTCATGATATTAAGAAGCATTTGCAATCCATTGCATCTCTGAACGAGCAGAATGCCCCGGACAAAGTCAACGCCTATATTAACGAACTGCTTCTCTCTTCGGATTTCAAAGAGTCCGCCCGCATCTGCGACAACGAACTTCTGAACGCCATTATGGCAAGGTACAGGCGGCAGTGTACTGAACAGGGAATCAGTTTTACCGCTGACATCCGCAGTGGTGTACTGCATTTTCTGCCGGACAGTGACCTTACTTCTCTTTTTTGCAATTTGCTGGATAATGCCATGGAAGCTGCCGGGAAAGTTCCCGACGCTTATATCGAAGTTAATGGCAGCAAGCGGGAAAATACACCTTTTGTTCTGATCACAGTGGTCAATTCCTGCCGCGTAAACCCTTTTAAAAATGATGTGGCAGATCCAGCCACTACCAAAGCGGATAAGCGTTCTCACGGCTTCGGGCTGAAAAGCATCCGCAAGATCTGCGAAAAATACCACGGGGATATCCAAATGTACTATAATGATGCTACTCTGACCTTCCACACGGTGATAACGCTCCGGGGATAGGTTCCGTTATTCCCACATTCCCGTTACAAAGCACATCAGTGCCGCCCAGGTATATAAGGGATAAAAAAGTCCCTGATCATCCACGCCGTCTTTTAGGATTTTCTGTGCTTCTTCTCTGGTCAACAATAAAAAGCCGTCAAAACATTCCGTGCCAACGGCACCTTCCTGGCTTACCTTCGGCATTTCTTCCCTGTTCAGAGTGATCTGCACCAGTGCATTGCTCTCGTCCGTCATGCCCGGGGTGCTGAATACCAGGGGATTCACCAGACGGATGCTGTCACTCTCTTCCAGTGCGATGCCGGTCTCTTCCCGCAATTCCCGGATGGCTGCATGGAATACGGGATTTTCCTGTGCCGCATCCTCCGGATCTAGCAGTCCTGCCGGAACGCTTAACAGGAACTGTCCTGCAGGATAGCGATACTCACGGCTCAAGCAGAGTCTCGGTTCCTGATCCTTAACTTTCAGGATCACGACACAGCTCACCGCATCCGGCAGCATCTGTTTAAATTCTTCGTCATTTTTTACTGCCGCCAGATTCTCAACGCTTCTTCTGGTGGCATCAAAATAATGTTTTCCCGGCTCATATTGCAGATCAAATACCTTGATGAATCTGCTGTCATAGACGGTCTCTACCTGTTCTTTTTTTATGATCGGTCTGTTCTCCATTTTCATTTCCTCTTTCCCGTCTGCAGAGGACCTGTTCATAACGTCTCTCCGCCTTTTTCCAGTGGATCAGCTTATGCCACCCCACCACATAATCCGGTCTGCGGTTCCGGTACTGTAAATAATAGGCATGTTCCCACAAATCTATCAGCAATATCGGTGTATACAATCTCAGATCCGGCACATCCTGGTTCGCTGTGGTCAGGATCATAAGCGTTCCGTCCTGATCACTTACAAGCCATACCCAGCCGGAGCCAAAGACTCCCGTGGCTGCCTGGGTCATCTGCTCTTTCCATTGTCTCACCGATCCGTAATCCCGGATCAAGGCCTCTTCCAATGTTCCGCAGGGTTCCTGCCCCACAGGGCTTCGCATGCTGTCAAAATACAGCTGATGGTTGTATACGCCGCCACCGTTATTGTGAATGCTTTCCCGGGCTTCCTCCTGCAAGGATGCAAGTTTATTATCCTCCGAAGTGAGCAGTTCCGTCAAGGTCATTTGCTGTAACTGAGGATAATCCGCGAGAATTGCATTCAGCTTGTCCACATAGGTCTGATAATGCTTATCATGGTGAAAATGCAGTGTCTCCTCATCCAGTACCGGAAGCAGGGCATCATATTCGTAGGGCAGGGGCTGTGCGACAAAAGGATAATGTTCTTCTAACATGAGACTCCAATCCGCCTGCGGGATACAGGCTTGCGATCATACAATATTTACCATACGCCTATTATATGCCGCACTTACGGATTTTATTTTCGGATTTGCACTTTTGCAGTCAGCGTTCTTCTCTTTTTGACATAAATCAAGCAGGAGAGAAAATTTATTAAATATTCCCTCCTGCTCAATTCCATTTTTTATATTTTTACAGCTGTGCAATATCCACCAGTGTCAGTTCCTTACAATCGTTCATATGCTCCATGCTGGTCACGAGAGCATTGGCGGTGTCCATTGCGGTGATGCAGTAGATACCGGTCTCGATAGCGGTACGGCGGATCAGGAAACCGTCTCTGGTCTTGTCGCGGCCCTGGGTCGGGGTATCGATGACAAGGTCGATCTTGTGTCCCAGGATCAGGTCCATAACGGTCGGGGATTCCTGAGAGATCTTGTTGACCTTTCTTGCTTTCACACCTGCTTCGTTCAGAGCAGCTGCGGTACTTCTGGTAGCATAAATGGTGTATCCCAGCTTTTCGAAGCGTCTTCCGACTTCAATGGCTTCACCCTTATCCGCATCCTTCACGGTGATGATCATGTTCTTGTACTTGGGCAGTTCTACACCTGCTCCCAGGAATGCCTTGTACAGAGCCTCATTGAAGGTCTTGGCGATACCCAGACACTCACCGGTAGACTTCATCTCCGGTCCTAAGCTAATCTCGGCACCACGGATCTTCTCGAAGGAGAACACGGGCATCTTGATGGCAAAATACTCTGCCTCAGGCTGTAAGCCGGGCTCGTAGCCAAGCTCACGGATGGTCTTGCCGATGATCACTTCGGTCGCCAGATCCACGATAGGAATACCGGTTACCTTACTGATATAAGGTACGGTACGGGAAGAGCGGGGGTTAACCTCAATGACATATACCTCGTCACCGATGGCAATGAACTGGATATTGATCAGTCCCTTGACATGCAGTGCCTTTGCCAGTCTTCTGGTGTACTCTGCGATCTTCTCTTTTACTACTTTATCAATGGTCGGAGCCGGATATACGGAGATACTGTCTCCGGAGTGGATACCGGTTCTCTCGATATGCTCCATGATACCGGGGATCAGGATATCGGTACCGTCGCATACGGCATCGACCTCGATCTCCTTACCCTGTAAATACTTATCTACCAGGATCGGGTGATCCTGTGCGATACGGTTGATGATCTCCATGAATTCTTCGATCTCTTCATCGGAGATAGCGATCTGCATGCCCTGTCCGCCCAATACATAGGAAGGACGCACCAGTACGGGATAGCCCAGTCTGTTAGCAACCGCCTTAGCTTCCTCTGCGGTGTATACAGTACCGCCGGCTGCACGGGGGATCCCGGTCTCTTCCAGAATCTTGTCGAACAGTTCTCTGTCCTCAGCGGCATCTACATCCTCCGCCTTGGTACCTAAGATAGGCACGCCCATCTTCATCAGGCTCTCAGTCAGCTTGATAGCGGTCTGTCCGCCGAACTGTACCACAGCACCATCGGGATGCTCAATATTTACGATAGATTCCACATCTTCCGGAGTCAAAGGCTCGAAATACAGCTTGTCCGCAATATCGAAGTCGGTACTTACGGTCTCCGGGTTATTATTGATGATAATGGTCTCATAGCCTGCCTTGGAGAATGCCCAGGTAGCATGTACGGAACAATAGTCGAACTCGATACCCTGTCCGATACGGATAGGACCGGAACCCAGTACCAGGACTTTCTTGCGTCCGGTGGTCTCCTTGGCTTCGCACTCGCCGCCGAATACGGAATAGTAATAAGGAGTGGAAGCTGCGAACTCTGCAGCACAGGTATCTACCATCTTGTAGACAGCCTTAATGCCGTTGTCATAACGCATCTTCTTGATCTCTTCCTCGGTCTTGCCGGTCAGTCTTGCGATCACGTTATCCGGGAACTCGATTCTCTTGGCTTCCTTCAACAGATCAACCGTCAACGGCTGTGTCTCCAGCGCATGCTCCATCTCGGTCAGAATGGCAATCTTGTCGATGAACCACAGGTCGATCTTGGTAATGTCGTGGATCTGCTCGTAGCTGATGCCCTTACGGATAGCTTCCGCAATGACATAAATACGCTGGTCATCCACGATCTTCAGACGCTCTAACAGTTCCTCCACAGACAAAGCGCTGAAATCATAGCTGCGCAGGCAGTCCACATGCTGCTCCAGGGAACGGATAGCCTTCATCAGTGCTCCCTCGAAGTTATTGCAGATACTCATAACCTCACCGGTTGCTTTCATCTGGGTGGTCAGAGTACGTTTTGCAGTGATAAATTTATCAAAAGGCAGTCTGGGAATCTTCACGACACAGTAGTCCAGTGTCGGCTCGAAGCTGGCATAGGTCTTGTGGGTGATGGCGTTCTTGATCTCATCCAGGGTAAAGCCCAGTGCGATCTTCGCTGCTACCTTTGCGATAGGATAACCAGTCGCCTTACTTGCCAGTGCCGAAGAACGGCTGACACGGGGGTTAACCTCGATAACACAATATTCAAAGCTGGTGGGATGCAGTGCAAACTGTACGTTACATCCACCGGTGATCTGCAGTTCGTTGATGATCTTCAGAGCGGAAGTACGTAACATCTGGTACTCCTTGTCGCTCAGGGTCTGGGAAGGAGCTACTACGATACTGTCTCCGGTATGCACGCCGACGGGATCGATGTTCTCCATGTTACATACGGTGATGCAGTTGCCTGCGCTGTCACGCATTACTTCGTACTCGATCTCTTTCCAGCCTGCAATACAACGCTCTACCAGTACCTGACCCACACGGGACAGACGTAAACCGTTCTCCAGGATCTCTTCCAGTTCCACCTGATTGTGGGCGATACCGCCACCGGAACCTCCCAGGGTATAAGCGGGACGCAGTACGACCGGATAGCCGATGGTATTGGTGAATTCCACACCGTCTTCCACATTTTCAACGACCCTGGATGCTGCACAGGGCTCACCGATGCGCTCCATCAGGTCTTTGAACTCCTGACGTCCTTCGGCGTTACGAATGGTAGCTGCGGTAGTACCTAACAGCTTTACATTATGAGCAGCCAGGAAACCGGACTCCTCCAGCTCCATACCGAGGTTCAGACCAGCCTGTCCTCCCAGGGTGGGAAGGATGCTGTCGGGCTTTTCCTTTTCAATGATCTGCTCCAGAACCTTTACGTTCAGGGGCTCGATATATACCTTATCTGCGATATCTTTATCAGTCATGATGGTCGCAGGGTTGGAGTTCACCAGGATTACCTCTACTCCCTCTTCCTTCAGGGAGCGGCAAGCCTGGGTACCTGCATAGTCGAATTCCGCTGCCTGTCCGATGACAATAGGACCGGAGCCGATTACCATTACTCGTTTTACATTAGGATTCTTGGGCATCTTAGTTCTCTCCTCTCATCATATGAATGAACCGGTCAAACAGGTAACCGGAGTCCTGGGGTCCCGGACATGCTTCCGGGTGGAACTGTACGGTGAAAATGTTCTTGCCGGTGTAGGACAGACCCTCGTTGGTACCGTCGTTGACATTGATAAATGCGGGAACCGCTACGGAAGGATCCAGCTTGTCGGTATCTACCACATATCCATGGTTCTGAGAAGAAATATATACTCTTCCGGTCATCAGATCCTTTACCGGATGGTTGCCTCCTCTGTGTCCATATTTCATTTTGTGGGTATCTGCGCCGGTAGCCAGAGCCATCAGCTGATGTCCCAGACAGATTGCGAAAATAGGAATCTCGGTATCGTATAACTTTTTGATCTCGGCGATCACACCGGTACACTCCTTGGGGTCTCCCGGTCCGTTACTTAACATGATACCGTCGGGATTATCATCAATGATCTCCTGTGCGGGAGTTCCAGCGGGGTATACGGTCACCTCACAGCCTCTCTCTGCCAGGGATCTGGCGATATTTCTCTTGGCTCCCAGGTCTAACAGAGCTACCTTTAGTCCCTGTCCGGACAGCTCCGTTACCAGTGCGGGCTTGGGCTCTCTGACACCCTTTTCATAAGCTTCTTTATCAAAACGCGCTGCACCGGACAGAGGGCCGTTCTGTGCCAGATCCGTGGTGGGATTCACTACATACTTCTCCTTGCAGGTCACCTTTTCCACGACCTTGCCTGTGGTATATGCTTTCAGCTTCGGAAGCACTTCGTTCAGGTCATAGGCTTCGTTGGTGGTGATCATACCGTTCATGGTACCCTTCTCACGCAGGATCTTGGTCAGCGCACGGGTATCGATTCCGGCGATACCGGGCACACCGTTCTCCTCTAAGTATTCCTGTATTGTGCAGTCACAGCGGAAGTTGCTGGGAATACGTGAAAGCTCTCTGACGATGAATCCATCCGGCCAGGGTCTCTCTGACTCGCAGTCATCCCTACATATGCCATAGTTACCGATCAGGGGGTAAGTCATGCATACAGCCTGTCCTGCATAGGACGGATCCGTCAGGACCTCCAGATATCCGGCCATGGATGTGTTAAATACGATTTCACTGATGATCTCTTTGTCTGCACCGATGTGCGTTCCTTCGAACACCGTTCCATCTTCCAAAATCAAAAATGCCTTCATTCTTTCCTCACATTCTGCCGCTTTTTGCGACGTTTGTATTTCTCTCAGTCTCCTACGATACCTACGAATTGCTACGATGGGTATCTGCATTGTCTACGATACCTACGAATTGCTCCGCTCGGCATCTGCAATGTCTACGATACCTACGAATTGCTCCGCTGCTTCGCAGCTCTCGCAATTCTGAAAACATTCGGATTCTGCGGATTTGCTTCCGCAAATCGCTGCATCCTCATGTTTTGGCGATTTAAAAGTTCAAAAGTCTTATCGTGCAAGCACGAACGCCTTTTTACCTTTTAAATCTGGTATCTGCATAATCGATTTATTATATCATACAAGAAAGTAGCCCGCAATAGATGGTCGTTGCGTAAAAACCCACAAAAAACATTTCCGTAATCTCGATACTCCTTGGAGAATCTGCCAAAGCTTTGTAAAAGCTTACATTTCCCATTGCTTTTTCTATGGAATCTGATATAGAATAGAAATGTATTTTCTATTTTGAGATAACCATTCAAAAGGCCTGTGAACAGCGCCGTATCTTCGTTGAATGTCTGGTACTGTTTACAGAATAAAATTTATAACAGATTGGACAGACATCTATGGATCGTATCAGCAATGCACAAATGAATTCCCTTGGCACACGTAAAATATATTATGAAGATGTACATCAGACGGATTTTACCGCCGTGGTGACCGAATGTGTTCCTGCCAAAGAAGAAGGATATTATCTGATCGTTCTGGATGTTTCCGCATTTTTCCCGGAAGAGGGCGGCCAGTCCGCCGATAAAGGCACCTTAAACGGTCAGGAAGTACTGGATGTCAGCATTAAGCAGGGCATCCTGTATCATAAAATGACCTGTGAGCTTCCCACAGGCACTGAAGTCACCGGTCATGTGGACTGGAACCGCCGGTTTGATTTCATGCAGCAGCACTCCGGGGAGCATATGATCTCCGGCTTGCTGCATTCCCATTTCGGTCTGGAAAATGTGGGCTTTCATTTAAGTGACAGAGAAGTGACACTGGATATGAACGGGGAAGTCTCTCTGGAACAACTGCGCCTTATCGAACAGGAAGCCAACGCTTACGTCTGGAAAAATCTTCCGGTCAACATCAGCTGGCCCTCCTCCGAAGAACTGGTGAACTTAAATTATCGCAGTAAGCTGGCTCTCACGGAAAATGTCCGCATCGTGGAGATCCCCGGCGTGGATCTGTGCGCCTGCTGTGCTCCCCATGTGGATACTACCGGTCAGATCGGTCTCATCAAGATCGTGAATGTCCAGAGCCACAGAGGCGGTGTCCGTATCAATATTCTCTGCGGCGGCCGTGCTCTGGCCGACTATACCGAAAAACAGGATTCCGTCTGGGACATTTCCTCTCTGCTGTCCGCAAAGCAGCCGGAAGTGGCCGATGCCGTTGTCCGGGTCAAAGAGGATGCACGCCAGCAAAAAGAACGCGCCAATGCTTTGCAGGCGGAACTTCTGAAGGTACAGATGAATGCACTGCCCTCCCCGGAAGAGACCTGTCACGTGCTTCTCTTCGTCGGCGAACTGGATGCCATTGCCCTGCGTAATGCCGTCAATTCCCTGACCGAAAAATATTCCGGCTACTGCGGCATCTTTGCCGGAGACGATGCAAACGGCTACCGCTTTATCGTGGGCAGTTCCTCCTGTAACTGTCAGGAACTGGCGACCCATATGCGGCAGGAACTTCAGGCCAAAGGCGGCGGATCCGCTCCCATGATCCAGGGCAATGTCGGTGCCACGGCTGAAGCTCTGCGGAAAATGTGGGAGACCTTGTAGTCCCGGCTAACCATTCTACAGCCTCGTCAATTGTCAAGTACCTGCATTTTGGGATGGAACGCATCAGACATTTTTCCCTAACGAAGCAGTTCGAATACCCTCTGAATCATTTTCTTATTATTTTATATAACAACCCCCGGGCTATGACGTCTCGCCATTCTCCCGGGGGTCTTATCTTCTTTGCTATTTATTTTTCATTCCTGTAAATCTCAGATTCGATTACTGCTCTTCGATCGCTGCATTCTTCTTCAGTGCTACGCTGACTGCCTTCGCAACGCCACCGCCTACTACACAGCTCATAGGCATCTCCAGTGCTCCGTTGATACCACAGAATGCTACGGCGAACATAAACAGATTCGC
>OODU01003907.1_pt1 | contig 10623 bp, 8 predicted proteins | sample 1671171 | NCBI WGS metagenome assembly OODU01 (sample SAMN06348129, study PRJEB24527) | human gut metagenome | biome: human gut; feature: ankylosing spondylitis patient; material: feces | host: Homo sapiens | place: China | collected 2015-10
GGCGAGTGCCAGACTTCCTGTCAGTCTGCATGCAAGACTTCCTGCACCGTTGGCAACCAGAGCTGCGAGAACGCAAATCGCTAATCGAGCCGGGGATGATAACAAACAGGTAACCCCTACGATCCTTGGGATTGTAGGGGTGCTTTATGTTATAATAGAAATTCTTACGGGATTGGCCAGGATAACATAAGGCACCTGGAGTGCAGAATATGAATATGCGAGGTGTCTGTCGGGACAGGCATCAGAGTTTAGATAAGGAGAAAAGTTTTGATTCATCAGTACAAAAATAATGGTTATGACATCGTAATGGATGTAAACAGCGGAGCAATTCATGTGGTCGATGACGTGGTATATGATGCCATTGCGATGCTGGAAGAAAAACTGGGAGAACTGGAGAAGCCTCAGCAGATCCCACAGGAGATGTCAGAAGAGGTTCGCACAGAACTGGCAAAAAAATACAGTACCCAGGACATTGACGATGCCATGTCCGATATCCAGGAACTGATCAATGCGGAAGAGCTGTTCACCAGAGATGTATACCGTGATTTTGTTATGGATTTCAAGAAGAGAAAGACGGTTGTGAAGGCTTTGTGCCTGCACATTGCCCATGACTGCAATCTGGCATGCCGTTACTGCTTCGCAGAAGAGGGAGAGTACCATGGAAGAAGAGCGCTCATGAGCTTTGAGGTTGGTAAAAAAGCTCTGGATTTCCTGATCGCCAATTCCGGAAACCGTGTGAACCTGGAGGTAGACTTCTTTGGCGGCGAGCCGCTTATGAACTGGGATGTGGTAAAGCAGCTGGTGGAGTACGGCCGTTCTCAGGAGGAAGCTCATAATAAGAAATTCCGGTTCACATTGACGACCAACGGTGTTCTGTTAAATGACGAGATCATGGAGTTCTGCAACCGTGAGATGAGCAACGTGGTATTGAGCTTAGACGGCAGAAAAGAAGTCAATGATAAGATGCGTCCATTCCGCAAGGGAGCCGGAAGCTATGATATCATTGTTCCAAAATTCCAGAAGTTCGCAGAGAGCAGAAACCAGATGAATTACTATGTCCGCGGAACCTTTACCAGAAATAATCTGGATTTCTCCAACGATGTGATCCATTTTGCAGATCTGGGATTCAAACAGATGTCCATCGAGCCGGTTGTGGCTGCTCCAGAAGAGCCATATTCCATCCGGGAAGAAGATGTTCCACAGATCTTGGAAGAGTACGATAAGCTGGCGGTGGAATATATCAAGAGAAAGAAAGAAGGAAGGGGTTTTAATTTCTTCCACTTTATGCTGGATCTTCAGCAGGGCCCATGTGTAGCGAAGAGACTGTCTGGTTGCGGCTCAGGAACGGAGTATCTGGCAGTTACCCCATGGGGCGATCTGTATCCATGCCATCAGTTTGTTGGTCAGGAGAAATTCCTGTTAGGCAACGTAGATGAAGGCATTACCAATACCGAGGTACGCGATGAGTTCAAGCTCTGCAACGTGTACGCCAAAGAAAAGTGCAGAAACTGCTTTGCAAGATTCTATTGCAGCGGCGGATGTGCGGCAAACTCCTACAATTTCCATGGTTCCATTACGGACGCTTATGATATCGGCTGCCAGATGCAGAAGAAGAGAATCGAGTGTTCGATTATGATTAAAGCGGCATTAGCCGAGTAAAGGAGAAAAATCATGAAGAGTAACAAAAGGAAGGGCATCATTGGCCTTCTGATCACCCTGATCTGTATCGGTGTGTTCGGATATTTCGGCTATGATACCATGGATGACATCAAGCTGGGTCTGGATCTGGCAGGTGGTGTCAGCATCACTTATCAGGCAGTAGAGGAAAATCCATCTTCTGAAGAAATGTCTGATACCATTTACAAGCTGCAGCAGAGAGTCCAGAACTACAGCACAGAGGCTGAGGTTTATCAGGAGGGCTCTAACCGTATCAACATTGATATTCCAGGTGTTTCTGATGCCAATGCCATTTTGGAAGAGCTTGGTAAGCCAGGTTCTCTGATATTTGTGGATGAGTCAGGGAATACCATTCTGACTGGAGATCAGGTTGCCAGCGCAAAGGCTGCTATCCAGGAGAAAAATGGTCAGAAATCCTATGTAGTAAGCTTGACCTTCACGGAGGAAGGAGCAAAAACCTTCGCAGATGCAACTGCAAAGAACATCGGAAAGAGAATCGGCATTATCTATGATGGTTCTATGGTTTCTTATCCAACAGTAAATTCCGCGATCACCGGTGGAGAGTGCTACATCGACGGTATGCAGGATTACGATGAGGCTGAGAACCTGGCAGCGACCATCCGTATCGGTTCCCTGTCCCTGGAGCTGGAGGAGCTTCGTTCCAATGTAGTAGGTGCAAAGCTGGGCCAGGAGGCCATTGCCACCAGCTTAAAGGCAGGCGCTATTGGATTTGGCATTGTGGCAGTCTTTATGATCGCAGTTTACTTAGTGCCTGGTCTGGCTTCTGTACTGGCGCTGTGCCTGTATGTAGCTCTGGAACTGGTTCTGTTGTCTGCATTTGAGGTTACTCTGACTTTACCTGGTATCGCAGGTATTATCCTGTCCATCGGTATGGCCGTGGATGCTAACGTTATCATTTTTACACGTATTAAAGAAGAGATCGGTGTTGGAAAGACCGTAAAATCAGCGATCAAGACCGGTTTCTCCAAGGCTTTATCTGCCATCATTGATGGTAATGTGACCACTCTGATCGCAGCCGTAGTCCTGTTCTGGAGAGGTTCCGGTACCGTTAAGGGCTTTGCATCTACCCTGGCACTTGGTATCGTTCTGTCCATGTTCACAGCTCTGTTTGTGACCAAGGCAATCTTAAATGCTCTGTATAACCTTGGACTGGATGATCCGAAATTCTACGGTGTCAGCAAAGAGAAAAAAGCGATCAATTTCCTTGGAAAGAAGAACCTGTGCTTTATCATCTCCTGTGCTGTGATCGTTGCAGGATGGGTGATGATGGGAGTTCACGGTGCAGGTGGAGATGGTGTCTTAAACTACAGCATGGAGTTTAAGGGCGGTACTTCCACTAATGTGACATTTAATGAAGATATGAGCCTGGAAGACATTTCCAGCAAGGTCGTTCCGGTTGTGACCAAGGTAACTGGTGACGCAGAGGTTCAGACCCAGAAAGTTACCGGAACCAACGAAGTCATCATTAAAACCAAGACTCTGTCTGTTGAGCAGAGACAGGCTTTAAATGATGCTTTGGTAGAAAACTTTGGTGTTGAGGAAGATAAGATCACTGCAGAGAGCATTTCCGGTGCAGTCAGCAACGAGATGAAGCGTGATGCCATCGCGGCAGTGATCATTGCGACGATCTGCATGCTGATCTATATCTGGTTCCGGTTTAAGGATATCCGTTTTGCGACCAGTGCAGTTTTAGCATTGCTTCATGATGTATTGGTTGTCCTGACCTTCTATGCAGCTGCAAGATGGTCTGTGGGATCTACCTTTATCGCATGTATGCTGACGATCGTTGGTTATTCCATCAACGCGACCATCGTTATCTTTGACCGTGTCCGTGAGAATTTAAAGGTTAAGACCAACAAGCAGAGTCTGGCAGATCTGGTGAACTTAAGCATCACCCAGACCTTTACCAGAAGCATCAATACTTCCTTAACGACTGTTGTCATGGTTATCGTACTGTTTATCATGGGCGTAAGCTCTGTTCGTGAGTTTGCACTGCCTCTGATTGTCGGCATTGTATGCGGTACTTATTCCTCCGTATGCATCACAGGCGCATTATGGTATGTCATGACTACCCATAAGAAAGAGAAATAATCATGGAATATAAGATTATAGCAACGGATGGCCGGGCGAAACGCGCGGAGATGACCACCGTTCACGGCAAGATCCAGACTCCGGTATTTATGAATGTGGGTACGGTTGCTGCCATCAAGGGGGCGGTTTCCACGGATGATCTCCGGGAGATCCGCACTCAGGTGGAGCTGTCCAACACCTACCATCTGCATGTGCGTACCGGAGACAAGCTGATCAAGGAGTTCGGCGGACTTCATAAGTTCATGAACTGGGATCGGCCGATCTTAACCGATTCCGGCGGTTTCCAGGTATTTTCCCTGGCCAAAATGAGAAAAATCAAAGAAGAGGGTGTGTACTTTAACTCTCACATCGATGGACGCAAGATCTTCATGGGACCGGAAGAGAGCATGCAGATCCAGTCCAACTTAGGTTCTACCATCGCCATGGCATTCGATGAGTGTCCATCCAGCGTGGCGGACCGCAAATACGTGGAGAATTCCGTAGCCCGCACTACCAGATGGCTGGAGCGGTGCAGGAATGAGATGGCAAGACTGAATGCATTGCCGGATACAGTCAATAAAGAACAGCTTCTGTTCGGCATCAATCAGGGTGCAGTGTTTGAAGATATCCGTATCGCCCATGCCAAGACCATTTCCGCTATGGATTTAGATGGCTATGCAGTCGGTGGTCTTGCAGTAGGCGAGACCCATGAAGAGATGTATCGGATCTTGGATGAGACGGTTCCATATCTGCCAAAAGAGAAGCCAACTTATCTGATGGGTGTCGGTACTCCGGCCAACATTTTAGAGGGTGTAGCAAGAGGTGTGGACTTCTTCGACTGTGTATATCCGACCAGAAATGGTCGCCATGGTCATGTATATACCAATCATGGAAAGATGAACCTGTTCAACCAGAAATATGAGCTGGATCATCGTCCGATTGAGGAAGGCTGTCAGTGTCCGGCCTGCCGTTCCTACAGCAGAGCGTATATCCGCCACCTTCTGAAGGCGAAAGAAATGCTGGGCATGAGATTATGTGTCTTGCATAATTTGTATTTTTATAATACAATGATGGAAGAGATCCGCGACGCGATCGAAGCACACCGTTATGAGGACTATAAGGCAGAAAAGCTGGAAGGCATGGCGCGTGGAGAAAATTAAAAGAAAAAGATAATTGGATTTCCTGGAGCGAGGCGTCAGGAGACCAGTCAAGGAGGAAAAAACATGAACGGAATTGGATTCTGGGTAGTCTACGCTGCATTCCTGATCGGTCTGATGTATTTCGTAGCAATCCGTCCACAGAACAAAGAGAAGAAGAAGATGGCTGAGTTGTTAGCAAGTGTTGCAGTAGGCGACACAGTTCTGACTTCCAGTGGCTTTTACGGAGTTGTCATTGATATGACAGATGATACCGTGATCGTTGAGTTCGGCAATAATAAGAACTGCCGTATCCCGATGCAGAAAACTGCTATCGTTCAGGTTGAGAAACCAGAAGCATAAATAACAAACTGAGATCCCGTCCCGTTTTATCAGCAGGACGGGATTCTTAATTATACGATAAAGGAGGAGATTTATGGTCAAAAACATCGTATTTGATATGGGAAATGTATTGGTCCGCTATGATTCGATGAAGGTCTGCCGTCATTTTATGACGGATGAGGCGGAAATGGAAAAAGTCTGCACTTCAGTTTTTATATCACCGGAATGGTTGATGTTAGATATGGGCCTGATCACAGAAGCTGCAGCGTTAAAACGGATGCAGAAGCGACTGCCGGATGATCACGCAAAAGAGATGGCCAGATTGTGCCTGGAGCACTGGAATGAATACTGTATGTGGAAAGTGCCCGGCATGGAAGAACTGGTCCGCGAGTTGAAAGCAGAGGGCTTTGGGATCTATCTGTGTTCCAATGCGTCCCTGCGCATGGTTACCTGGTACAAGAACATTATCCCGGCGTGGGAGTGCTTTGATGGTATTCTTTATTCGGCTGAGGTAAAATGCATGAAGCCGCAGAGGGAGATGTATGAGCATTTTTATGAACGATTTTCCTTAAAGCCGGAGGAGTGCTTTTTCATTGATGATCTGCAGGATAACATTGATGGAGCGAAGGCCACCGGTATGGATGGATACTGTTTTGCAGACGGAGATCTGGAAAAATTAAAGACTTGTTTAAAACACTTTTATAGAAAATAGCCCAGGTATAACCATAAGTTATAGATAAAATTCCAAATAACTTTATCAGAATTTCCGATGCCTTATTGAAATCTTGAGATAAATGAGATATTATGAAAAGAAATAACCCAATGTTTTAACTTGTTATATTGATAAAGTGTTACTGTGCGGGTTTTTCAGAGCTTCGAGAAAGAGGATAAATGGGAGGAACAGCAGCAATGGAGTGTAAGATCGTAACCATACCGGGAGATGGAATTGGCCCGGAGATCGTCAGAGAGGCATGCAAGGTGCTTGATAAAGTAGGAGAGGTGTTTGGTCACAAATTTGACTATACTCCGATCCTGATGGGAGGATGTTCCATTGATGCACACGGAGTTCCGTTAACGGATGAGGCATTGGCAACTGCCAAGGCAGCAGATGCAGTATTGCTTGGCGCTGTTGGAGGCAACGTAGGTAATTCCCGCTGGTATGATGTGGCTCCGAATTTAAGACCAGAGGCTGGTTTATTAGCCATCCGTAAAGGTCTTGGTTTATTTGCCAATATCCGTCCGGCTTATCTGTATAAAGAACTGGCAGACGCTTGTCCATTAAAGAAAGAGATCAGTGCCGCAGGATTTGATATGGTGATCATGAGAGAGTTAACTGGTGGTCTGTATTTTGGCGAGCGTCACACTGAGGAAGTGGACGGTGTTTTGACTGCCACCGATACCTTAACGTATAATGAGAATGAGATCCGCCGAATCGCAATCAAGGCATTCGATATCGCCATGAAGAGAAGAAAGAAAGTCATCAGTGTGGATAAAGCCAATGTGTTGGATTCTTCCAGACTTTGGAGAAAAGTCGTAGAGGAAGTGGCAAAAGATTATCCGGAAGTAGAGCTTTCCCATATGTTAGTTGATAACTGTGCGATGCAGTTAGTCATGAACCCGGCACAGTTTGACGTGGTTCTGACCGAGAATATGTTCGGAGATATCCTTTCAGATGAAGCAAGTATGATCACCGGTTCGATTGGTATGCTGTCTTCTGCAAGTCTTAATGAGACCAAGTTTGGTCTTTACGAGCCAAGTCACGGTTCTGCACCGGATATTGCAGGCAAAGACTTAGCAAACCCGATCGCAACCATTCTTTCCGCGGCGATGATGCTCCGCTATTCCTTCGACATGGACAAGGAGGCAGAGGCGATTGAAACGGCAGTACAGCAGGTACTGACCGAAGGCTACCGTACCGGTGACATCTATTCTAAGGGATGCAAGAAGGTCGGCACGATCCAGATGGGTGATCTGATCGCAGATCGGATCCACGCGTAAGCGAAAGCCGAATATTCACAGAATGAGTAAAATGAAATAGAATTGTTTAGCGGATATCAGTCAGAGGCTGCTGAACAGTGATAGAAGGAGACGAATACCATGAGAAGTGATAATGCAAAAGCGGGTATGCAGCAGGCCCCGGCCAGATCCTTATTCCGGGCGCTGGGGTTAACAGAAGAAGAGATGGCCAGACCATTGATCGGTGTGGTCAATTCCTATAATGAGATCGTTCCGGGACACATGAACCTGGACAAGATCACAGAAGCAGTAAAACAGGGAATCGCCATGGCAGGCGGTACCCCGATCGTGTTCCCGGCTATCGCAGTCTGCGATGGAATCGCCATGGGACATGTGGGTATGAAGTATTCCTTAGTGACCAGAGATCTGATCGCAGATTCCACCGAGTGTATGGCAATGGCCCATCAGTTCGATGGTCTGGTCATGATCCCGAACTGTGATAAGAATGTGCCAGGACTGTTAATGGCAGCAGCCCGTTTAAATATCCCAACGGTGTTCGTCAGCGGCGGTCCGATGTTAGCTGGCCACGTAAAAGGTAAGAAGAGAAGTCTTTCCAGTATGTTTGAGGCTGTTGGCTCCTATGCCGCAGGCACAATGACTGAGGAAGATGTATGTGAATTTGAGAATAAGGTATGTCCAACCTGTGGTTCCTGTTCCGGTATGTATACCGCCAACAGCATGAACTGCCTGACGGAGGTCCTTGGTATGGGCTTACAGGGGAACGGTACGATCCCGGCTGTATACTCTGAGAGAATCCGCCTTGCAAAACACGCAGGTATGGCAGTGATGGATATGGTAAATAAAAATATCCGTCCAAGAGACATCATGACTGAAGCAGCATTCCGCAATGCCCTGACCATGGATATGGCGTTAGGCTGCAGCACCAACAGTATGCTCCATCTTCCAGCCATCGCTCATGAGGCAGGCGTGGAGTTAAATGTGGATATTGCCAATGAGATCAGCGCCAAGACACCAAACCTGTGCCATTTAGCACCGGCAGGCCCAACCTATATGGAAGACTTAAATGAGGCAGGCGGTATCTACGCCGTTATGAAGGAGATCAGCAAGCTGGGACTTCTGAACCTGGATTGCATGACGGTTACTGGCAAGACGGTAGGCGAGAACATCAAGAACAGTGTCAATAAAAATCCAGGGGTGATCCGCACGGTGGACAACCCATATTCCAGGACCGGTGGTATCGCTGTATTAAAGGGAAATATCGCACCAGACTCCTGCGTGGTAAAACGTTCTGCGGTGGTTCCGGAGATGCTGCAGCATGAAGGCCCGGCGAGAGTGTTCGACTGTGAAGAGGATGCCATTGCAGCCATCAAGGGCGGCAAGATCGTGGCTGGCGATGTGGTTGTCATCCGTTATGAGGGACCAAAGGGTGGTCCGGGTATGAGAGAGATGTTGAATCCAACCTCTGCTATCGCAGGTATGGGGCTGGGATCTTCCGTAGCATTGATCACAGATGGACGTTTCTCCGGCGCATCCAGAGGCGCTTCCATTGGACATGTAAGCCCGGAGGCAGCTGCAGGCGGTCCGATCGGACTGGTAGAAGAGGGCGATATCATTTCCATCGATATCAATGCTAACACCATCAATATGAAGGTATCCGATGAGGAACTGGCAAGACGCCGCGCGAACTGGACACCAAAGGTAAAAGAGGTAACTGGATATCTGAAACGTTACCGTAAGTTAGTAACTTCCGCAGATAAGGGAGCGATTCTGGCTGACGAGTAAAAATCAGAGGGAACGGCCCGGCGACTGGCTGTGGAGCCGTTCGGATCAGAGCAAGAACGAAACAGAGGAGAATGAGGGTTTATGCAGACATTGACTGGAGCAGAGATCGTTGTAGAGTGCCTGAAGGAACAGGGCGTGGATACCGTGTTCGGTTATCCGGGCGGAGCGATCTTAAATATTTACGATGCACTTTATAAACATCAGGATGAGATTACCCACATCCTGACCTCCCATGAACAGGGAGCGTCCCATGCGGCAGACGGTTATGCCAGAGCCACCGGTAAGGTGGGTGTGTGCTTAGCTACTTCCGGACCTGGTGCTACCAATCTGGTAACAGGAATTGCTACCGCTTACATGGATTCCATTCCGGTGGTTGCCATTACCTGTAATGTTGGCGTCAGCCTTTTAGGGCGTGATAGCTTCCAGGAGATTGATATTACCGGTGTGACTATGCCGATCACAAAATATAATTTTATTGTGAAAGACATCACAAAGTTAGCAGATGTTCTAAGAAGAGCCTTTCAGATCGCCAAAAGTGGCCGCCCAGGTCCTGTGCTGGTAGATATCACCAAGGATGTGACAGCGGCAAGCTGTGAGTATGAAGCAAAAGAGCCAGTGACCATCGCTCGTCAGGTAGATACGATTACCGAGGAAGACTTGGAACGGGCACTTTTGATGATCAGAAAAGCCCAGAAACCATTTATCATGGTAGGCGGCGGCGCGATCCTTTCCGATGCGGCAGAAGAGGTACGGACATTTGCGAATAAGCTTCAGGCTCCGGTGGCGGATACCCTGATGGGCAAAGGTGCGTTTGATGGAACCAATGAACTGTATACTGGTATGGTAGGTATGCATGGAACCAAGACGTCCAACTTTGGCATCACGGAGTGCGACCTGTTGGTGGTTATCGGTGCCAGATTCAGTGACCGTGTAGTCGGAAATGCCAGTAAATTTGCGAAAAATGCCAAGATCCTTCAGATCGACATTGATCCGGCAGAGATTAATAAGAATATTGAGACCGATGCCAGCATCATTGGCGATGTAAAGATGATTTTAAGAAAATTAAATGCCAGACTGGATCCGCAGAATCACGATGAGTGGGTAGCTCATATTGAGCGCATGAAAGACATGTATCCACTTCATTATAACAAAGAGGTTCTGACCGGACCTGCCATCATCGAGGGCATTTACAATGTGACCCAGGGCGATGCCATCATCGTTACTGAGGTTGGCCAGCATCAGATGTGGGCTGCACAATATTATAAATACAAAAATCCGCATACCTTCTTAACGTCAGGCGGTCTTGGAACCATGGGTTATGGTCTGGGAGCTGCTCTTGGAGCTAAGATGGGAAAGAAAGACAAAAAGGTGTTCAATATTGCCGGAGACGGATGTTTCCGTATGAATATGAACGAGATCGCCACTGCGACCCGTTACAATATTCCAATTATTGAGGTGATCATCAACAACCACGTTTTAGGTATGGTCCGCCAGTGGCAGGATCTGTACTATGGAAAACGGTATTCGCATACCATATTAAATGATCAAGATCGGAAGAGCACACGTCTGAACTCCAGTCACACTTGAATCTCGTATGCCGTCTTCTGCTTGAAAAAAA
>OODU01003912.1_pt1 | contig 10616 bp, 5 predicted proteins | sample 1671171 | NCBI WGS metagenome assembly OODU01 (sample SAMN06348129, study PRJEB24527) | human gut metagenome | biome: human gut; feature: ankylosing spondylitis patient; material: feces | host: Homo sapiens | place: China | collected 2015-10
TAAGCTGCCTTTTGTGTTATATAACATTCGATCGAAATACAGACCGATTCTCCGAAAAGACTATCTTTGTAAAAGAAGATATCATAAAATAATTTTATACCACGTAACACAGAAATTTTATCATCATGGCAAAAGCGCATATTTTTATCAGTTATGCCCACGAAGACAAAGAGTGGGTACTGGAAGGTCCGGGAAACATTCATCTGATACCTCGAATTAGACGACACACGAGTCCGGATGCAGAAATATGGTTCGATGAAGGATTGGTTATCGGCGAAAAATGGGACGAAGAAATACACAATCACATCGTTCAATCACACATTGCCATTTTGCTGATTAGCGAAAGTTTCGTATCCTCGGATTATATCGTAAACAAAGAACTCGTTTGGATTAAAGAGCAAGTAGAAAAAAACGATATGAAAATCGTTCCTCTACTCATCGGAAACATTACCGAAAAATCGAAACGAATAATCGACTGGATATATCAAAGGCAAATACACCCTTCCGAGACACAACCGCTTTGCAACTATCTCAACGATAAAGCACAATGGGACCACATGATTACGAGCATATTGAACATCATCGATGCCAAAATCGACCAAGTGCTCGAAACTCTTTTGCTGAACGAAAGCACCCGGCAAACCGAAAATTCGATTAAACCGTCTGTCATGCCCGACAGTAAAACAGTTACTGGATATATCGAAAACCGAGACACGAAAATTACCGATAAAACGACGGCGGCACACCCGACAGGAGTAAACCCCGCACTTTATCAAGAAGCCATCAGACTATACCGGAATCACAAATACAAAGAAGCATCGGATATCCTTCTGAAATTAGCCGCCGCAAACAACACCGAAGCTCAAAATCTCCTTTGCGACATTCTTTGCAACAAAGTAAAAGGGTATCAACTATGGCCCGGAATTTTAGAAACATTCCTACCCTACGCAGAAAAAAATCTTGCCTTCGCTCAAACCATCGTAGGAAAAGTCTACTATCGGGGAAAACTGAATGAGCGCAATTACGAAAAGGCTTTCGACTGGTTCTCCAAAGCAGCCGAAAGCGGGAATTCATATGCCCAATACTTGTTAGGCAACATGTATGAAAACGGGACATTCGTAGAACAAAATTACGATACAGCTCTCTCCTATTATAAAAACTCGGCAGCACAAAACAACATCATGGCCATAGGAGAAATGGCATTCATGAAAGATAATGGTTACGGTATGCCCATGAATAAGGAAGAAGCCGAAAAAATATACCTCCAACTGGCCGAAGAACGCGACGATGAGTGGTCCATGATCAAACTGGCCTATATCGAAATGGATAGAAGAAATTCCGAAGAAAGATTGAAATGGATACAAAAAGCGCTTGAAAAAGAGTATATCGACGCCTATTTTGAGCTTGGTTTTTTCTATCAATTCGACGAAGCATACAAAGACCTCGAAAAAGCGCAGCAATCTTATTATCAAGCGGCACAACTAGGAAATCCCGACGGAATGAACGGATTGGCGCTGATCTATTACAATATGCCGGACTATAAAGGAGACGAACAAGCGTTTCGATGGTTCTCCAAATCGGCCGACTTGGGCGATAGTTTCGGACTATATTATCTGGCTGTTATGTATGAAAACGGCTTCGGAACCAATATCGACAAACAAAAGGCTTGGGATCTATATCTAGCTTCGGCCGATCAAAAATTCTCGCCGGCCTATCGTAAAATAGCGCAACTCATCGAAGAGGGCGAAGCACCTGCATCATTCACTGGCCGAGAATTGGAATACTATATAAAAGCTGCCGAAAGAAATGACATAGACGCTATACACGATGTCATACGATTCTTGGAGAATGATCCCGACCGGCAGAAAAAATTGTTCTCTTGGTGTCAACGAGGAGCACAGCTCAATAACGGGAAATGTATTTGTAAATTAGGAAAACTCTATTTCTACGACATGGGGACAGAAATGGACGAATTCAAAGCGATGAACTGTTTCCGCAAAGCCGAAACGATGGAAATCCCCGAAGCCTACTATTTCTTGGGGCTGGCCTACTACGAAGCCAAAGGTGTGGTTAGCCCGAACATACAAAAAGCCGAAGAATATTTTAGAAAAGCTGCCGAAGCCGGATATTCCGACGCGATTAAAGCAATCGCCGAGCTTTATATGCAGTCGGGACAAGAAAACGGATATGAAAAAGCCATCGAATATCTGAAAACGATTGCGGAGGGAGAACATGCCGACATCGCTTATGAAGGACTCATGCGAATCGCCGTGGAACAAATGAACGCTCAGGATTACGACGACCCGCAGAACAGCGAATTATATCAAAAAGCTCTCCGATTCGAAACATCAGGGAAAGAAGCCGGTATGACCGAGTCGTTAAGTAAAGCGTTCCTCGATCGAGGAATAAATTTATACAATATCGAAAAATACGAATCGGCCATAGCACCCTTGCTTTTAGCAGCACAAATGGGAGAATCGGAAGCCGCGACGCATTTGGGAGATCTATATTTCTACGGACATGGCGTCGATACCGATTACGAACAATCCTATTATTGGTTCGCCAAAGCAGCGCAAAGCAACAACGCTTATGCCCAATATTCCATTGCATTCATGTATATAAAAGGACAGTTCGTAGAAAAAGACGACACGCAAGTAATCAAATGGATGAAATTAGCGGCAGAGAACGGCTACACCGAAGCGCAAAAGAACATGGGAGAATACTATTATTATGGCTCTTTCGGTTGTCGAAGAGATATGAAAGAAGCCATAAAATGGTATGAAATGGGAGCAAAAAGCAACGAACCGACATGTGTGTTCACTCTGGGATTAATCTATGAAGAAGGAGACGGAGTACAAAAAAATATCCTGAAAGCTGCCGATTGGTATCAAAAAGGAGCACAAGCCGGCATTCCTTCTTGTTTGTATAATCTTGGGAAGCTAATTATCAATAAAGAAATATCGGGAGAAGAAGAGAAAGGATTCAACCTCATACAACAAGCCGCGGAAAGCGGATACTCCTTTGCCCAAAACTACATGGGACGTGCATACCGTTTCGGGTGGTATGTCAATGCAAACCCGGTCAGAGCCACCAACTGGTTCACCAAAGCGGCAGAACAAAATATGCCGGACGCAATGTGCAATTTAGGCGACATGTACTCCTATGAAGACGGATTGACCATCGACTATGAAAAAGCGTTCTATTGGTACAAAAAAGCTGCCGAAACAAAACACAGCAGAGCTTTGACCGAACTGGGAGACATGTATTATGCAGGGAAAGGTGTCCGACAAGATTACCAGAAAGCAATGGAATATTACCAGAAAGCGTGTGACGAAGGTTATCCTTATGCATTCTATTCATTAGGCTTTATGTATTGGAAAGGACAAGGAACGCTCCCCGACAAAGAAAAGGCTCAGGAATATCTCAGTCAAGCCGCCGCTATGGGAAATGAAAGCGCTTTCCAACTTTTGAACCGCATGGATCACGAATCGGAAGAAGAAAAAGACATCGACCCATTCGCCCGACAAGCCTATTTAGAAGCTCAACAAGCCCTTGCCGACAAAGAAACAGAAAAATATATCAACCTTCTATCCCAATCGGCGAATTTAGGATATGTTCAAGCCCTGAACGATTTGGGAGACCTCTATTTTAATGGAGAATTGGCCCCTAAACATATGGGCAAAGCATATGAATATTTTTTGAAAGCCTCTCAAAACGGATCTGGATATGGTTCATACAGTTGCGGATTCATACTCATGAAAGGGTCTTCCGATATTCCCCGGGACATTGAAAAAGGACTTTCCATGTTCCGCTTGGCGGTTGAGCAGAATTACAAAGCGGCAACCCGGGACTTGGCTCGATATTACTATTCGTTGGAAACCGAAGAGGACAATCGCAAAGCGTTGGACTACTACCTGCAATACATCGAATACAATCCCAAAGACACCGATACATTGCTTCATATCGGATTGATTTACGAATCGGGATTGGGAGTTCCGCTCAATATCGACCTCGCCCGTAGATATTATGAACGAGCTGCCGAACAAGACGAAACCGGCATGGCATACAACTTCTTGGGAGGAACCTACATGAATGACGAAGAAACCGAGAGCAACGAACGAAAAGCCGTGCACTATTTCCAAAAAGCTATCGAATTGGGCAACACGAATGCAATGTTCCGAATCAGCTACTACCTCCACAACGGTAAAGGAGGATTACAGGTCGACATACCTCGGGAAATCGAATTGCTCACCGAAGCCTCCAAACGCGGAAACCATCAAGCCACGTATCGGCTGGGATTATTATTCGAAGATAACGAAAGTGGAATGGCTCAAAATCTCGAATTATCCGTCAAATACTTCCAATTAGCCGCCGACAACGGTATTCTCGCCGCCATCAACAAGATGGGAGAATTATATCTTTTCGGGGAAGTAATACCGGCAAACCTGACGAAAGCCATATCTTGCTTTACGGCAGCCTCGGAACAGGGATATGGGAAGGCCTCATATTGGTTGGGAAGGCTTCATACCGATGGTATCGGACAACTCGAAAAAGACACTCAAAAGGCGATGAACTATTACCGTAAAGCTATCGAACAAGGTTATGAAGAAGCCCGGGAGTGGATGGAACAACTCCAAAAAAATTTGGTGGACGAGACCATAACAGATATTGAAATACCCCAAGACAAGTCAGACGAAGAGTTATACAAAGATGCTAAAAATGCATTGGAAAAAGCCCAATTCAAAACGGCTTACGCCTATTTTTCCTATTTAACGCAAAGAAACCATGCCGAATCGTTCAACGAACTAGGAGACATGTATTTCTACGGCAGAGGAATGGCAATCAACCAAGCCAAAGCTCTGGAACTATATAAAAAAGCCGCGACACTCGATAGTGTTTATGGTTTCTTTAATGTCGGATTCTTATATTGGAACGGACCCGAAGAAATACAAGATCCCGAACAAGCATTACAATATTTGAAAAAAGCGGTCCAAATGGGCTATACCTACGCACTGAGTTTCATCGGAGATATCTATCGAACCGGACCGGAAGAACTTATCGATTATGCCGAAGCGAAACGATACTATCAAAAAGGAGTCGACGTTAACGAAATCAATGCAATAAAAGGTATGGCTCTTTTATACCTTTTGGGACAAGGCGTAACACAAAACAATGCTATGGGAGCATTCTATTTGAAGAAAGCAGCCGATAAAGGCAACGCATGGGCCATGTATCACTTAGGACGTCTGTATTATTACGGCGAGGGTATTCCCCGTAACCCCAAATTGGCATTGGACTATTTACAAATGGCTTATGATGCGAACTATCCGGATGCATGCAGTCTGTTAGGACTACTCTATGAAAGAGGCGAAGGCACTGCACCAAATATAGAATTAGCCAACAAGTTATACATCAGAGGGCATGAATTAGGAGACGACCAATCCATGTGGTACTTGGCTTGCAATTATCTCGATGGAAACGGTCTGCCCAAAGACTACAAAAGAGCCGAAAAACTCTTTATACAAGCCATCGAAAGAGGGAACAAACCGGCTCGAATCGACTTAGCCAGAATGATATTCCACGGATTAGGAACAGTACAAGACCCGCAAAAAGCATACGAAATCATAAAACCCTGTTTAGAGCAAGGATACGGACGAGCATATATGTTAATGGGAGAAGTTTACGAAAACGGATTAGGTGTGGAAAAAGATTATAAACAAGCCAAAGAACTGTATCGAAAAGCGCTCGACTTAGGATATAGTTTTGCACAAGAAGCACTCGACCGTTTAGACAAGTTCTGCTAAAAATAAAGCTGTTAAAAACAAAGGAGCACCTCCTTCCCTTTCGTACTCTATGGTATTGCGTGACATTTCAGTCCTCCTCCCCTGTGTTTTGAAACACAAAATATAGGGGAGGTGTCCATAGGACGGAGGGGTTAAAAAGACCACAGCAGAGGAAATGGATTAGGGCATCACCCTCTCTCCCTGCCGTGTCCCGTAACATTACGGGGTGTTTCCGCAAGGAAATTTATTTTGTCCCCTTATTTTTCAATGACAAGTTGTACTTTCTTTGTCCCTAAACGAGCCTGTAACCACTCCTTGAATCTTTTTTGCTCCGACAAAGAAAAGACTTTGGAATGACGCACCACAGCAAGAGTTGTCGTGTCTCTCGCCTCCGTATCGATACGGCTGAAAATCGTTTTCGAAATGGCAATATCGGTAACATTAGGGAAAAGAACCTTTATTTCAGGAGCGACTTCCACCCCCACAGAATCATATTGTTGGTAATGCGATGCCAGATTTTCCAAAGAATCTATCGTTTTCTGCTGGCGAGCTATCTGCTCTTGATTATGCAAATAAATATCTTTAAACATCACACTGCTCAAAGTACTTATATCCGCTTGATTTTGCCCATACCCTTGACGAACCTCCAATATAGCACCGCCCAATCCATACTGGGGCAATCTCGCCTGTGCCACAGCTATGGAATCTTTCGGGATTTCGGCTCCTACCAAAGAGACGCGTATGATGTGCTTTCCGTGCTCCGTCACAGCACTTTTACTTAAAACCTGAGTATCGGCATAATTGAAATTCTGGGAAACAAAGCGGGATGCTGCGACCTCGAAAAAGTTCTCTTTCACCATATTGTAAGTAAGGTAAATACTCGGAGCCATAGTCAGTATCAAAATGGTATACACCATTCGTTCCACCTTCTTGCGTCGTTCATCGTCCACAAACTCCTTCTTCGAATATTTCATTAACTTCACGCCCAAAGTCGTTGCGAACGCAATAAAAACCGAATTGATGAAAAACAAATAAAACGCTCCGAAAAAATAATAGAAATTACCGGTAGCCAACCCGAATCCCGCCGTACACAACGGCGGCATCAACGCCGTGGCAATGGCGACACCGGGTAAAACATTTCCTTTTTGTTTGGACGACATCGCCACGATACCCGCCAATCCTCCGAAAAAAGCGATCAACACATCGTAGATAGTCGGCGAAGTACGAGCGAGTAATTCGCTTCGGGCCTCATTCAGGGGTGAAACCCAAAAGTAAATAGTCGACGTTATCACACTGAACAACGTTGCGACTGCCAAATTCCGAAAAGAACGTTTTATCAACTCATAGTCATTGATACCTAACCCCAATCCGATACCCATGATGGGACCCATCAGAGGTGAAATCAACATAGCGCCGATAATCACAGCGGCCGAATTGGTATTCAATCCCAACGAAGCGATAAATATCGCGAATACCAAAATAAGAATCGTAGAACCCTTAAACTCCACTCCTGCGCGAATCGCTTCTACCGAAGCCGCCTCTTCTTCCCTGTCTTGACTCATATCAAGATAATGAGTCAAAAACCTTTTGACGGAATCAACGAATTTGGGAAATGACATAATTACTTTTATTAAAATACCGGAAACTCAAAACCGCTCTTTCAAAACTTGGACACGAAACGTCTTAACCCGGGAACCTCGTTCATCGGCAAATCATGACGGAACAAATAGACCAAGAACACACCCAAAAGCAGAGTCCTGAATGCCAAACGCAAAAAGAGGGATTCGATAGGGACAACCATCGCCACCGCATACAGCACAACCGCCAACAGTGTATAGCGGAAAGCCGACTTCAAATCATAGCGTATCGGGTAAACACGCTGCCCGATAAAAAAAGAGGCCAACATCATACTCGCATAACAAACGAACGCCCCCCAAGCACAAGCCATGTATCCGAAACGGGGAACCCCCACGATGTTGATAATCGCCGTAATGGCAAAACCGAACAAAGAGAACCAAGCGCCCCATTGTGTCCGGTCGGTCAATTTATACCACAAAGAAAGATTGAAAAACACACCGAAGAACAATTCGGCGAGCATGACAATAGGAACGACTTTCAATCCCGTACAATACGTCGCCGGCATAAAGAACCGCACGAGGTCTATATAAAACATCACTGCGAGGAAGATGAAAAGCCCGAATATGATGAAATACTTCATCGCATCCGAATACGACTTTTTATTTCCGTCGCCGGCATCTTTATTTCGGGCAAAAATAAATGGTTCGTATGCAAAACGAAAAGCCTGTGTAAACATCACCATCACGATCGCTATTTTATAAACCGCACCGTATATGCCGAGTTCCGACATGGCATCCGGGCGATTGCTTGCCAGTTGAGGATAAAACATCTTGTCGAAGGTTTGGTTCATAATACCGGCGATCCCCAATATTAATAACGGAAAAGAATATTTCAACATGCGTGACAACAAATGCCGGTCGAACCGATAACGTATCCCGAAAATCTCTGGGAACAAAACCAACAATACAACTCCCGAACTGATGACATTCGAGACCAATATATATCCCACCAAAAAATCGGGGTCGAAAAACCAAGAAATCCACTCGGGGTGAATACCATACAGCCACGGGCAAAGCAGAATGAAAAACAAATTCAACGCTATGTTCAGGAATATCGAAAACAATTTGATCGAAGCGAACCGTATCGGACGATGCCGATAACGCAAGTAAGCGAACGGCAACGCCGTAAAAGCATCGACGGCTATAATGGCCGCCATCATCAATACATAATCCTCATGCTCGGGATAACCCAACAACCTCGACAAAGGCGTTATAAACACCCACACAAAAACAAAAAACAACGTCGATGTAGTCGCCAGCGAAATAAGCCCGGTAGTATAGACCCTCTGCGGCTCTTTCTCCTCCTTATCGTTGGCAAACCGGAAAAAACCGGTCTCCATGCCATAAGTCAGGATAATCAACAAAAGAGCCATATAAGCATACAGATTGGTCACGATGCCATACTCGGCGGTCGTTTTCAATACGTTGATATAAAGAAAAACGAAACACCAGTTCAAGAACCGCCCCAATATACTGCTTAAACCATATATGGCGGTATCTTTCGCCAAACTCTTCATGCCGGCCATACGTCTCTGCTTATACGTAATTAAAACAATGTACCCTGCTCCGAAATCCGTCGCCGATTCAAATGGGTATAAGCCAAATCGGTCACCTCGCGTCCCCGGGGCGTACGCTTGATAAATCCCTCTTTAATCAAATAAGGCTCATATACCTCCTCCAACGTTCCGGGATCCTCGCCCAAAGCCGTCGCAATAGTCATCAACCCTACGGGGCCGCCTTTGAATTTATCGATAATGACCGAAAGTATCTTATTGTCGATCTCGTCGAGCCCGTATTTATCGATATTCAACGCTTCCAAAGAATACCGTGCTATCTCCAAATCGATACTCCCCGACCCTTTCACTTGGGCAAAATCACGAACACGACGCAACAAGGCATTCCCGATACGAGGCGTTCCACGACTGCGCATAGCGATCTCGGTAGCCGCCTCATGCGTACAAGGCACGCACAACAGCTTGGCCGACCGCTTTATAATATGAGTCAATACGGCATGATCGTAATATTCCAAATGACAGTTTATCCCGAATCGGGCACGCAACGGACTCGTCAATAACCCGCTTCGGGTAGTCGCACCCACCAGCGTAAAAGGATTCAATTCTATCTGTATGGAACGCGCGCTCGGCCCTTTGTCGATCATAATATCGATACGGAAATCTTCCATCGCCGAGTAAAGATATTCCTCCACTACCGGACTCAGACGATGAATCTCATCGATAAACAACACATCGTTTTCCTCCAACGACGTCAACAATCCAGCTAAATCACCGGGCTTGTCGAGTACCGGCCCCGACGTTATTTTGAAACCCACCCCCAACTCGTTAGCCACGATATTGGCGAGTGTGGTCTTCCCCAATCCGGGAGGGCCATGCAACAATACATGATCGAGCGGCTCTTGGCGCATCCGCGCCGCCATGACGAAAACCCGTAGGTTCTCTATAATTTTCTCCTGTCCGTTAAAATCGTCGAATGACAACGGACGCAGAGCTTTCTCGAACTCACGCTCGGTATCCGAAATTTTTTGCTCTCTTATGTCGAATCGATTATTTTCCACAGGCTCTTGCGTTCACCGTATTTCAACGACAAACTTAACAATTTATTTTGTGATTACGAGAAGCCGATTGGAGTTTTTTAGAGCCATGCACAAGAATAGAACCTTAACTATTTCCTCTCATTTTAGAAAACGGAGTCTCTTCCGGCGACATTTCAAAGCATCTTTTCGCTCTATCTTGGCCCAAAACTCCCTGTGCGCCCGCAGAGCCTCCTCTATGGAAGCAGCCTCGTCCCACCCTCGTAAACGGGCATACACGCCTACGACATATCGCACGACCGACTCGTCCCGGCAAAATCGATTGAAATTGGCCAAACACATTTTCGGAGTCATCGGCAGAAACCGCATACGGTTCAAGTCGACAATAGAAAACACGACACTTCCCTCCCGCCTGTCGAACAAAATATTTCCGGCAGAATAGTCCAAATGCAAGACCCCTTTTTTATGCAAATCTACCGTAAAAGCGGCGAACGCATCCAAAATATCCTCACGTCCGGCAATACCACCCTCCTCGAATTCTCGCATCATACGAGGATAAGAACAATTTTCCGACACAAGATCGGAAGAGCGTCGTGTAGGGAAAGAGTGTAGATCTCGGTGGTCGCCGTATCATTAAAAAAAAAAAAA
>OODU01003916.1_pt1 | contig 10609 bp, 9 predicted proteins | sample 1671171 | NCBI WGS metagenome assembly OODU01 (sample SAMN06348129, study PRJEB24527) | human gut metagenome | biome: human gut; feature: ankylosing spondylitis patient; material: feces | host: Homo sapiens | place: China | collected 2015-10
ATAGGGGAATAGTACAGCGGTAGTGCGGCGGTCTCCAAAACCGTTAACGGGGGTTCGATCCCCTCTTCCCCTGCTTTTAAAAGTCGATGTTATCGGCTTTTTTTATTTCTGTTTTTAGATACAATTTCACCACGGCACGACGTGATTCATAGATCTGCGCCATGCCGGGGTGTTGTCTTTACAGCTATATTGTTATATCTCCTCTTTCTCCGAATCCGGTGCGATCACAGATCCGATGGCGGTCGCGTAATCAGAGTACTCCGGAATGCTGATCTTCACATCCCACAGGCTCTTGAAATCCTCGATGATCTGGCGGCACTCGAAGAATTTAGTCAGTCCGCCGATCAGGATATACTCTTTGATGCCGGTGCTCATAGATGCCAGGATTCCTGCCTGGCAGATATTCTCGATCACCATATGTACAATACCTGCCGCGATATCCTCCGGTTTGGACTGGGCATCTGCCTTACCAAAATTAGAAGCCGTCACATCCAGATTCAGGCCCGGCAGCTTTTCTTTGGCCAGATCTGCGATCCGCAGGTCGATCTTCGCCACATCACCCTTACGGGACAACGGCACAATTTCATGAATGTCGCCGGTATTCAGCATGATCGAGGACAGTCCACAGATTGTTCCGCCTCCTAAGCCGACACCACCCAGGTGCTTCATCTCCTTCTCCGTCACTTTGACGAAGAAGCTTCCGGTACCCATACTGATGACAATGACTTCCTTTTTATCCGTAAGATAATATCCTCCGGTACCTGTAGCGACGAATTCATCCACTTTATAGGTAGGACGATCATATACCGCTTTCTCCACATATTTGCTTCCCACACCGGTGATATAGACTCCTTCCACATCAGCCAGTTCCAGATTATTCTCATACAGATATCTTCCGAATGCACCGTAGAGAGATGCCACCTGGCTATCCGCCTTGACCGCCATAGGCGGAAGCATATGTTCTCCTTCAAAAGCTACGATTTTTGTCGTACTGCTACCGATATCGATTCCTATTTTGACAGGCATGTTTTCAACCTCCTCATATCACTTAACTGTTCATCGTCTCATTTCCAGATACATTTCCACAGTTCGAGACCGTCAGCCAAACACTTTATCCACAGCATCCTGTACAGAACTGACGCCAATGACCCGGATCTTACTTCCTTTTTTACACTCTTCCAACGAGACAAGCGGCACCACACATTCTTCGAAGCCCAGCTTCTCTGCCTCTGCCACGCGTTGTTTTGCCATGCTGACTGCCCGGACCTCGCCGCTTAATCCCACTTCACCGAAAGCGACCAGTTTCGGATTCAGTGCCTTATTCCGGAAGCTGGACAGAATCGCCAGCACGATTCCCAGATCAATCGCCGGTTCCTGGATCTTGATACCTCCGGTGATATTCACGTAGGCATCACAGGAAGATAATTGCACTCCGGAACGTTTCTCCAGCACTGCCATCAGGAGATTTACACGGTTGAAATCCGTACCGGTGGTCTGTCTTCTGGGAATTCCGAAATTGCTGTGGCACACCAGCGCCTGCAGTTCGATCAGAAGCGGCCTGGTGCCCTCCATAGTACATGCCACCACAGAGCCACTGGCATTCTCCGGTCGTCCGTTCAACATATATTCCGAAGGGTTCTTCACCTCCGCGAGTCCCGTCTCTCGCATCTCGAAAACACCGATCTCGTTCGTGGACCCGAAACGGTTCTTCACCCCACGCAGGATACGGTAGGAAGCATGTCTGTCCCCTTCAAAATAAAGTACCATGTCCACCATATGTTCCAACACTCTGGGTCCCGCTACGGTTCCTTCTTTTGTTACATGTCCCACAATAAAAATAGAAATCCCCAATCCTTTTGCCAGTTGCAACAGGATACCTGTGGATTCCCGCACCTGTGATACGCTTCCCGGTGCTGCAGATACATTTTCATTATACATGGTCTGAATGGAATCTATGATCACGACCTCCGGCTTGCTCCTGCGGATCACTTCGCCGATGATGTCCAGATTCGTCTCACACAGCAGGAGCATATGTTCCGAAAATGTGCCGAGCCTGTCCGCCCGCATCTTGATCTGTACCTTGGATTCCTCGCCGGAGATATACAATACCTTATGTCCGGCCTCTGACAGATTGTGACACACCTGAAGCAGCAGGGTAGATTTACCGATCCCCGGATCGCCTCCTACCAGAGTCAGGGAACCCTGTACGATTCCGCCACCGAGCACCCGGTCCAGTTCTTTGATCCCGGTGAGTGTCTTGTTCTCCTCACGGATCGCGATTTCAGATAATACACAGGGTTCGGAAGCCTCTCTGCGCTCTCTTCTGCTCCCGGTGCCGGTGTTTTTCAATACCGTTTTATCTATCGTCTCTTCCACGAAAGTGTTCCACTCTCTGCAGCCGGGGCATTGTCCCAGCCATTTCGTGGATTCATAGCCACAGTTCTGACAGAAAAAAACGGTGGCTGTCTTACCTTTTGCCATGCTCTCTCCTCAATCGTTATAAAAAAGAGCCCAGACACGAAGTACTACAATATCCTCCGTGTCTGGACTCCTTTGCAGTGCGCCTTTACGCCTCTACGATCTTCACAGGTACTTCCCCTGCTGCTTCCAGTTCTACACTCAGGCTCAGCTTTCCGCCAAGTCCGGTCTTCATGGTTCCTACGTTCTTACCGTCAATAAATACTTCGTACTCGGTGTCGTCCTTTAATCCTACTGTGATCTGGGAATCTTCATCACCTTCTACGATGAATTCTACACTGTTATCGGACTCTTTGAACTCCAGCACACTGGTTCCGGGAACAGATTCATATAAAAACATACCGTTCTTCTCCAGCTTTGTCATCTCATTGTAGGTCTTAACCTTCAGCAGATCCCCTGCATGCTCATAATCTTCTACCTTTGCCTTCTTGGCCAACTTATGATTACCAAAGCTGATAGATCCGTCTGCTTCACTGCGAAGTATTTCTTCCACTACTGCCATCTGTCTGTCCTCCTGAAAGTAACTGCATCCGCAACACTTCTATATCCTTCATCCTTTGCGAATGGGGTTTGAATAGTTACAGTATAATATATCTCACCCTGTTTTTCTACAAAAAAATTATTTATTTTTCACCGTGAATACAACTTTTCCGTCCTTGAAGCCTGCGGATACTTTATCTCCGGGTACCACCTTTTTCTGAAGGATCTCTTCCGCCAGCGCATCCTCTACCACAGACTGGATTGCACGCTTTAACGGTCTCGCTCCCATCTTGTTATCGGCGTATTTAGACACCAGATGTTCCTTCAATGCCGCCGTGATCGTCAGATGGATGCCCAGCTGGTCCTCGCATCTCTTATACAGATTGGATGCCAGCAGATTTACGATCTCTTTCATATTCTCATTGTTCAGCTGGTGGAACACGATAATGCCATCGATACGGTTGATGAATTCCGGCTTGAAGCTGCGCTTTACCTCTTCCATGACATTGGATTTCATTTTCTCATAATCCTTCGTCTCGCTCTTCTCCGTTGCGAAGCCGAGATTCTTGGGATCTACAATCCGCTGTGCTCCGGCGTTGGATGTCATGATCAGCACCGTATTCTTGAAGCTGACCTTTCTGCCCTTGGAATCCGTAATATGACCGTCATCCAGCACCTGCAAAAGTACGTTGAACACATCCGGATGAGCCTTTTCGATCTCATCAAACAGAACGACAGAATAAGGATTCCTGCGGACCTTCTCGCTCAACTGGCCACCTTCTTCAAATCCCACATATCCGGGCGGGGAACCGATCATCTTGGATACCGAATGACCTTCCATATACTCCGACATATCCACACGGATCATGGCATCTTCCGAGCCGAACATAGCCTCTGCAAGCGCCTTGGATAATTCCGTCTTGCCGACGCCGGTAGGTCCTAAGAACAGGAAAGAACCGATGGGACGGTTCGGATCCTTCAGTCCCACACGGCCTCTGCGGATGGCTTTGGCCACGGCGGTAACTGCCTCTTCCTGACCGATCACACGCTTATGCAATGTCTTCTCCAGCTTCAGAAGTCTCTCGCTTTCCTTCTCTGCCAGCTTCTGCACCGGGATTTTGGTCCACTGGGCCACCACCTCGGCGATCTCATTTTCACCGATGCTTAAAGTATTTTCCTCTTCCCTTTTTTCACGCTTTTTCAGCAAACGCTCCTGCTTCTTTACCAAAGCATCCTGTTTCTTCTTGATCTCTGCCATCTGGGCAAAAGCTTCCACGCGGATAGCCTTCTCCATCTCCCAGTCCAGCTCCCGGATCTTATCCGAGATCTCCTTTGCCTTATCCGGTGCATCCATTGCATGCAGTCTGGCACTGGCCGCTGCCTCATCGATCAGGTCAATCGCCTTGTCGGGCAGATTCCTATCATTGATATAACGACTGGACAGTCTCACTGCCGCCTCCACCGCTTCCGGTGTAATGGTCACATGGTGATGTGCTTCGTACTTCCCCTTGATACCCTCCAGGATGCGGACAGCCTCTTCCTCTGTGGGTTCTTCCACCGTAACCGGCTGGAATCTCCGCTCCAGTGCAGCATCCTTCTCAATATACTTGCGATACTCCGCGATCGTGGTCGCACCGATCAGCTGGATCTCTCCGCGGGCCAGAGACGGTTTCATGATATTGGACGCATCAATAGCCCCCTCTGCACCTCCGGCACCGATGATCGTATGCAATTCATCCAGGAATAAAATAATATTCCCATCCTCTGTGACTTCCTTCAGTACCTTCTTGATCCGCTCCTCGAACTCTCCGCGGTACTTACTTCCCGCTACCATTCCGGACAGATCCAGTGTCAGTACTCTCTTATTCTGCACCGTAAAAGGCACATCGCCCGCCACAATACGGGTTGCCAGTCCTTCTACCACGGCGGTCTTGCCAACACCGGGTTCCCCGACCAGGCAGGGATTGTTCTTCGTCCGTCGGCTCAGGATCTGGATCACTCTGCGGATTTCTTCATCTCTTCCGACTACCGGATCCAGCTTTCCTTCCCTGGCCAGCGCCGTCAGATCCCGGCTGTACTGCTCCAGCGTAGACTGTTTTGCCTTACGCTCTCCTCTTTTTCCCAGGTCTTCCTTGTACAGATTGCCGTCCTGTCCGATAGCGATCAGGGTATCCACATAAATTTTCTGTACATTGGCTCCCAATGTGTTCAACAGGCGTACCGCTACATTTTCCCCCTCTTTGATCAGGGCCAGCAGCAAATGCTCCGTTCCGGTCTGCTTCTGTCCGAAACGTGCGGCCTGATGGTGTGCTTCCTCCAGGATTCTCGCGGCTCTAGGAGAATATCCCTCTCTGTCCTTCACTGCGACACCGTTCTCAAACGCGATCAGATCCCGGATCATATCCATAACCTGCCCGGTCTCCACACCGTTATCAGCCAATACCTTGGCCGCCACACCGGTGTCTTCCTTTAATAATCCTACCAGAATGTGTTCCGTTCCGATGTAACCCTGCTTCAGGCTCCTTGCACATCTGGAAGCCTGCGCCAGCGCATTTTGCGCCTTATCCGTAAACTGTGACTGCATCAATTCAGTCCTCCATACTCTTCATATATTTCATCAATCAGCTCATGAACTTCCTGCCTAGAAATATTCTTGCAGCTGCTCTTAGCCAGTATTACCTGCAATTCCTTCCGCAATTCATCTACCGCACGCATGCGATCCACATCGAGTGCAATTACCGCGCCTTTTCGCCGGTCTACCTTAACATAACCTTCCTGCTTCAGAACCGTATATGCCTTATTTACTGTATGCATATTGATCCCGATCGTATCCGCCAGCTGGCGCACACTGGGCAGCGAATCTCCTTCATGAAATTGTGACGTGGCAATTCCCATGATGATCTGATTGCGTAATTGCATATAGAGTGCTTCATCACTATTGAAATCTATCTCTATTATCATCAAACTCGCTCCCTTCCCATGTCACTGATTGTTATATTCCTATTATAACAGTGAACGCAGTACTGTCAACTGTAACCGGGGAAAGTTTATCGTTTTTTAATCAAAAACGGCATCTCACTTGTGCAAGATGCCGTTTGCATTTTATTGATCTTCGTCTCCGTCCCAATTCAGGAATTCAAATTCAAATTCATCATCATCTGACATGAAGTTTTTGGACTTCCAGCCGGGATTCTGATTGCCTTCACTCTGCGGTACAGGCTTTGTGGGTCTTGCCACCGGTCTGCCGGCCTGCGGCGCTGGTCTTTCGCTCTGCGGTGCCGTGGGTCTGCCTCCCTGAGGTGCAGGTCTTCCCTGTCCGGGTGTCACCGGTCTGCCTCCCTGAGGTGCAGGTCTTCCCTGTCCGGGTGTCACCGGTCTGCCTCCCCGGGGTGCAGGTCTTCTCTCCTGCGGTGCCGCAGGTCTTACGGTCTGTCCAACGGGTCTCTCTCCCTGAGGTGCGGGTCTGCCATCTGGACGTGTTCCCTGGCCTGTCGGTCTGGATGCCGGTCTTCTCTCAGCTCCCACTTCATGCATTACTTTCTGGCTGCCTTGCGGCCTGCCGCCCTGCGGTCTGCCTCCCTGAGGTGCGGGTCTTCCGTTTTGGGGTCTGCCTCCCTGGGGTCTGTCCACTCTTCTTCTGCGGGCCGTTTCCTCTTCCACGCCGGAGAAATAGGATGCGTCATTCATATCTTTGATTTTGAAGATCAACAGTGTCACCGCTGCTACCGCCGCTACAAGCAGAATCACCAAAATAATGATGACTGCTTTCTGGCTGCTGATCTTTTTCTGATTGGTCTCATACTGTGCATTGATCTCTGTGATCTGGTTCAGGGAATTGAACAGATCTTCAATCTTATATTGCTTCTGCCCTGCCATGTCCAGCAGATACCATGCATCTCCCTGCATCTGAGTATCCCAGTCTTTGGATGTGGTCTGGGTATCTTCCGCAGGCTGCTCGTCTGTGGGTTGTTCCTCTACCGGCTGTTCTTCTACCGGTGCCTGCAGCTCTCCGGATAATGCAACATAATCCGAACGAATGAAGCCTGTCACCTCGACACTGTTGGAAATAAAGCTTATCTGATACCATGTCTTTCCATCGGTTCCTGTTGCCTGTCCGGTCACAGTCAGTGCCATTCCATTCTCCGCAGTAGTCACGATCTGGCTGGTGGTAGACGCATTGCTGCGCACACGAACAGACTGACCTCCGGTCACGGTCGCACTCAGGGGTTCCACTGCAGTAACCTCCACAGGGGTCTCATTCACGGCAGGCGCCGGTGTTGCTGTGGTCGTAGTCGTTGTAGTCGTTGTTGTACCTGAAGAAGACGACGGGGTAGATCCGTCGGTAATGCTTACCAGATCGGAACGAATATATCCCAGCGTATTCGCATCCACATACACTTCATACCAGGTATAACCGTCTGCACCCTTGGTCTGACTCTTGATGGAGATCGTCTTATCCTTGGTCGCACTTCCGATGACTTCACTGGAAGAGTCCGCACTCTTACGGATCTTGGCACTGGATGCCGTTACCTTGGCCGCACTCTCCGCATGACTGACGATTGCCAGCTCCCCGGCAAAAAGTCCTGCTCCCAACACAAGTACCAGTGCAAGCATTCCCCAGAAAGCTTTACATTTACTTATTCTCTGTACTGTCTTTTTCATCTGCAACTCCTTTTGTATCCTGACCTTGCCTTACGCTTCATCGATTGCCTTGCCAATGTCATGACGCATGTATTTATTCTCGAAAGAGATCCATTCCGTTGCCGCATAGGCATTGGCACGTGCCTCCTTCAGGGTAGCTCCCTTTGCTGTCACTCCCAGAACACGACCACCGTTTGTGACGATTCCCTTGTCCGTAAGCTTCGTTCCGGCATGGAAGCAATAATAACCGTCTTTTCCGTCGAAGTTCTCCAGACCGCTTATTACAAATCCCTTCTCATAGGATACGGGATAGCCGTCGCTTGCCAGGACCACACATACCGCAGCATTGTCCTCAAATTGCAGGTCGATCTGATCCAGTGTGCCGTCCACACAGGCTTCCATCACTTCGATAATATCATTCTTCATACGCGGCAGTACCACCTGTGCCTCCGGATCACCGAATCTGGCATTGTATTCTAATACCTTGGGGCCGTTCGGAGTCAGCATCAGTCCGAAGAAAATGACTCCCTTGAAAGGTCTGCCTTCCGCTGCCATGGCATCCACGGTAGCCTGGTAGATGTATTTCTTACAGAATGCATCCACTTCCTCTGTATAGAAGGGGCTGGGAGAAAAGGTTCCCATACCACCGGTGTTCAGCCCCTGATCGCCGTCCTTTGCTCTCTTATGGTCCTGCGCAGAAGTCATGATGCGGATGGTCTTGCCGTCCACAAAAGAAAGTACACTGACTTCTCTGCCTGTCATAAACTCTTCGATGACCATGCGGTTGCCGGCTGCACCGAACTTTTTATCCAGCATGATCTCATCCACGCCTGCCAGCGCTTCTTCTAAAGTATTGCAGATCAATACGCCCTTGCCCAGTGCAAGACCGTCCGCCTTCAGCACGATGGGAAAGCTTGCCTGCTCCTTCAGGTACTTAATAGCCTCCTCCGCGTTATCAAAATTCTCATAAGCTGCGGTGGGAATGTTGTATTTCTTCATGAGATCCTTGGAAAAGGCCTTGCTACCTTCCAGGATCGCTGCATTTTTACGGGGTCCAAAAGCCCGCAGGCCCTCTGCCTCCAGTGCATCCACCAGTCCGCCGACCAGGGGATCATCCATGCCTACGATGGTCAGGTCAATGGCCTGTTCCTTCGCAAATGCCACGATCTTATCAAATTCCATGGCTCCGATGGGAACACATTCTGCGATCTGACCGATCCCGGCATTGCCCGGAGCACAATAGATCTTATCTACTTTAGGACTTTTTGCCACACAGGTTGCAATGGCGTGCTCTCTGCCGCCACCGCCTACGATCAATACTTTCATACCCATATCTTCTGCCTTCCTTAATTTTCGCTGTTTGTATGCTTTACTTTTCCGTTCACGACACAGATCCGTCCGTTGGCAATGTCATCCACCGCCTTCGGAAGAAGCAGCCACTCTGCCTGTTCCATCACACGTCTCTGCAACGTCTCCGGAGTGTCGTCGTCCTCCACTGCCACTGCCTTCTGTGCAATGATAGGACCCTCGTCCATGCCTTCATTCACAAAATGTACCGTAGCTCCTGTCACTTTCACACCGCGCTCCAGTGCTTTTTCATGCACATGTAGTCCGTAGTATCCCACACCGCAGAAAGAAGGGATCAGGGACGGGTGGATATTGATGATCCGGTTGCTGTATTCATGTACCATTGCCTCCGGGATCTTCACCAGGAATCCTGCCAGTACGATCAAGTCCGGAGCAAACTCCTTCACCTTTGCAAGCAGTGCCTCATTAAATACTTCTCTGCTCTCATAATCCTTCGGAGACACACAGACTGCGGGAATCCCGGCATTCTGTGCTCTTTCTAAGCTCTTCACCGTCTTGTTATTGCTGATCACGCCCACGATCTGTGCGTTTTTAACCTTACCTGCTGCAATAGCATCAATGATGGCCTGTAAATTCGTGCCGCCGCCGGATACCAGTACGACTACTCTTAACATATGGTCACACCCTTTTCACCGGTCTCACAGGTACCTACCACATAAGCAGTCTCGCCTGCTGCCTTCAGAGCTTCCATAGTCTTATCCACATCTGCGGGATCCAGTGCCAGTACCATGCCCAGACCCATGTTGTAAGTATTATACATCATCTCGTCTGTGATATTGCCTTTCTTCTGCATCAGGCGGAAAATAGCAGGCACTTCGTAGCTGTCTTTCTTCACGACTGCACGGATGCCGTCGGGAAGCATTCTGGGGATGTTCTCATAGAAACCACCACCGGTGATATGGCTGCAGCCCTTTACCTTAACACCTGCGTTCTTCACAGACTTCATAGCCTTCACGTAGATTCTGGTAGGAGCAAGCAGTGCCTCACCAAGAGTCTTGCCCAGCTCATCATAATAGGTATCCAGGCTCTCTTTTGTCATATCGAATACTTTTCTCACCAGAGAAAAACCATTGGAATGTACACCGGAGGAAGCGATGCCCACCAGTACATCACCGGGCTTGATATTCTCACCGGTGATCAGATCTTTACGTTCTACCACGCCTACGGCAAATCCTGCCAGATCATACTCATCCTCGGGCATCAGTCCGGGATGTTCTGCGGTCTCACCGCCTACCAGTGCTGCGTCAGACTGCTTACAGCCCTCTGCCACGCCCTTCACGATAGTAGCGATCTTCTCGGGAATATTGCGTCCGCATGCGATATAATCCAGGAAAAATAAAGGTTCGCCGCCTGCACATGCCACATCGTTTACACACATGGCCACACAGTCGATACCGATGGTATCATGCTTGTCCATTAAAAATGCCAGCTTCAGCTTGGTACCTACACCATCGGTGCCGGACAGGAGCACAGGATCCTCCATATCTTTGATGGCACTTAAGGAAAATGCTCCGGAGAAACCACCGATGCCGCCCATTACTTCGGGACGCATGGTCTCCTTCACGTACTTCTTCATCAGTTCTACAGACTTGTAGCCTGCTTCGATGTCTACTCCAGCTTTCTTGTAATCCATTTTCTCCTC
>OODU01003921.1_pt1 | contig 10594 bp, 7 predicted proteins | sample 1671171 | NCBI WGS metagenome assembly OODU01 (sample SAMN06348129, study PRJEB24527) | human gut metagenome | biome: human gut; feature: ankylosing spondylitis patient; material: feces | host: Homo sapiens | place: China | collected 2015-10
TTGAAAAACAAAGACATTGCCTTGCAACTGGGGATAAGCATTCAAACCGTCGAAAAACAAATAACAAAAGCCTTGTCGGGACTAAGAAGTCATTTGAAAAAAAATGGATTGCTATCCTTTTTCTTCTTACTGTTTTCAGGATTCGAATAAAAAATAAATTGCTTCGTATGGACGGACAGAACGAAATAAAAGAAATAGATAGACTCATCTTGAAATATCTCGAAGGAGAGGCTTCGAAAGATGAAAAGATCGAGTTATACCGTTGGATCGAACTTTCGGAGGAAAATAAGACACATTTCAAAGAAGCACAGGAACTGTGGCTATCGACCCAAGCCATACTCGCACCGAAAGAAGATACGGAAAAAGCATTACGGCGTTTCCGTTCTAAAATCAAGAACTACAATCGCCGCGGCAAAACATTCCGCAAACCACTCTACTACATTACCCAGTGTGCAGCCATAATAGTGATACTATTAGGCTTGTATTACTTTTTCATAGGAGAATCTAACCCCGAACAATACGCTTGCGTAGAGATGGCAATCGGGAACAAAGGTTGTATTACCCTCCCCGACAGCACGGTGGTTTGGCTCAATTCAGGCAGTAAATTGACATACCCCAGCCGGTTTTCCGATAAAAAAAGAAAAGTCCGGCTCAACGGGCAGGCCTATTTCAAAGTCTTCCACAAAGAAGATCAACCATTCGTTGTCGAAACCAACGATATGGACATAAAAGTTCTCGGGACCAGCTTTGTCGTCAAGAATTACATACGAGACGAAATCATCGAAACGGCATTGGTCGACGGGCATGTAGAAGTCTATTTTCCCAATAGTTCGGTTCCTCCCATAACTTTGCAACCTGCCGAGCAAGTCACATACTCCCGCAAGACGAAAGAAACGAAAATATATACGCGAAAAGATAGTAGTCTCTACCACATTTGGGCACAAGAAAAACTACTATTGAGCAATTGTGAATTGACAGAAGTCATAGAAAAATTAGGCGCATGGTATAACGTAACAATGACCTGTACGAACACTTCCCCTACCCCTGTCTATATGACGCTGACGGTCAGGGCAGAACCGCTGAAAGAAATATTGCAAACGCTCAAATCGATAGCCCCCATAGATTATCGTTTCAATAACGACACGGTCTACATTGAGCACAAGCCAAATAGTTAAAATATATTAATACACACTCGTTAAGGTAGGGCATGCCCACTCTTGTTTGTGATAATTATAGAGTGGAGCACATGGAAAAACACAACCGACATATAGACGAACTCATAACGAAGTATCTGGATAAATCCCTTACTCGGGAAGAATGCGCCGAACTGCGCCGTTATTTGGCAGAAGACAAAAAGCATCTCGCATATTTTGCCGAAATAAGAGACCTATGGTTATACAATACGGCTATGTGGCAACCGGTTATATCCACACGGTCGGCTCTCGAAAAACTGAAAAAGAGAATAAGGAAATATACTTCTCTCGTAAAAATCAGAAGAACAGTCTATTACGCTTCCCAGATTGCAGCCGTTATTGCGATAACCTTTATCTTTCATACCGTAAAGGAATCCAACGCCTATTCCGCCACAACCCATACGGTTCTCACCTCGACCCACAAATCGGAAGTCACTCTACCCGACGGCACGATAGTATGGCTCAACAATAATACGAAACTCATTTATCCCGAAGCATTTTCATCGACAGAACGATCCGTTTATTTAGAAGGCAAAGCCTATTTCAAGGTCACGAAAAACAAAGCACGTCCGTTTGTCGTGAAATCACAAGGACAAGAGATTAAAGTGTTAGGAACATCTTTCAATGTGCGAAACAGACCGAACGAAGACCTTGCGGAAACAACGTTGATTTCGGGAGCCGTATCCCTCCGTTTCAATAATGACTCCGTGCCCGTCAGATTAAATCCGAACGAGCAGATAACCTACTCCAAATCAAATCAATCTATCCGTAAAGACACGGTCGTCGCTCATGAATATATAGCATGGGCTACGGAAAAGATGACATTCGACAACGACAGATTCACAGATGTGATCTCATATTTGGAAGACAAATACCAACTTCAAATAATCTGCCCGGAAGAAATCGCCGATACTTTATACCTGACCCTCGTCGTAAGGAACGAAACCAAAGAAGAGATATTCAAGGAAATAGCGCGTATCTCCCATTTGCAATACTCCATACACAACGATACGGTCTATTTCGATTTCCCGGAAAACACCGATTGTCAAACTTTACAACACAGCCTATGAAACACCATGAAGCGACCCTAACAAAAAACAAGCGATTCAATCATAAAGAATACGACCATTTCTCGTAAACACATCGAAAGAAGAAACCAAGTTAAATACATAAAACCATGAAGACCCTTAAACACAAAAAAACGATCACAAAACGATCTTCATTCCCCTACAAAGTCATAGGACTGGTTTTGTATCTTCTATGGGTTCAACCATTTGGAGCAAATCACCTGTACGCATCGGAACGGAAGATAAACATCGAGGTAAACGACGTGACATTAATCGATGTACTGAAACAAATAGAAGCTCAAAGCGACTATGTGTTCTTCTATAACAACGCAGACATCGATACTGAGAAGAAAATCAGTATTAATATGAAAGATGCGAATATAAAAGACGTTTTGGATAGAATCCTGAACGAATACTCTTACCGTATCAACAATAAAAAGATCATCATCACCGCCAAACGTCAGGCCCCCGTTCGCACAAACAAAATCAGCGGTGTCGTCTCCGACGATTCAGGACAACCTATTATCGGGGGCAACGTCTTGGTAAAAGGTTTAAACAAAGGAACCATGACCAACATCGACGGGAAATACACAATCGATGTACCCGACAGTGCAACGACTCTCGTTATCTCCTACATCGGATATAAAAAACAAGAAGTTGAAATCGGTGACAGAAATTATATTCCGGTAACTCTTCAAAAAAACGACGTTCTGATGGACGAAGTAGTGGTTATTGGTTACGGGACGGTTAAAAAAAGTGATTTGACGGGAGCTGTATCGAGTGTAAAAACAGAGAATCTGCCCATCGCAGCCAACACTTCTGTCACACACATGTTGGCAGGACAGGCCGCCGGAGTAATGGTAAAACAAAATTCCGCTCAACCGGGCGGAGGAATCGAAATATACGTCAGAGGTGCTGCATCGACCGGTGCAGGGAATGACCCTCTGTATGTAATCGACGGATTTCCCGTCACCAACAAAAGCGTGGAACCCGAAAGCGGGAACCGCTACGAATATGGTTCCCGAAACCCGATGAACTCGTTGAATCCCAACGATATCGAATCCATAGAAATTCTTAAAGATGCCTCCGCCACTGCCATCTACGGAGCAAGAGCTGCCAACGGCGTAATCTTGGTCACGACCAAAAGAGGGAAAAGCGGGAAACCCATAGTAAAATACAACGCCAACTATTCGATTCAAACAATAGCCAAACGACTGGAAATGTTATCGGCTAAGGAATTCATGAATGTTTCAAACGAAATATCCTATCAAAAATGGCGCATGGATAATGAATTATATCCGTATGGCGGAGAGCTGGAAGAAGACGCTTTACCCTACAAGGGCAATCCATATAGTCCGGAAGAAATCGCTGCCGCCGGAGAAGGGACCGACTGGTTCGGGCTGCTTACGCGCGACGGCTCCATCAACCAACACAACGTGTCTGTTTCAGCCGGTACGGAATCCACACGTTTTTTGGCATCTTTGAATTATTACAAACAAAAAGGAGTAATCAAGAATTCCGATTTCCAACGTATATCGGGAAGAATAAACCTCGATCAAGATTTAGGAAAATACGTCAAAGCCGGTATCAATGCAACATACAGCACCATTTTCAACAATAATGTCCCATTAGGAGAAGGTAACGCCGAAAATTCCAGCCTGCTGAATTCGGCATTGCATTACGACCCCCTCGTCCCGGTAAAAGACGAATCGGGAAACTATGCGCTGAGTCCCACACTGGGCATGATTCCCAACCCGGTTTCAATGCTCGAAATTACAGACCAGACGCAAACCGATAGATTACTGGCAAACGGCTATATCGAAGCTACATTCTGGAAAGATTTGAAAGTAAAGCTCAATATGGGTATCGACAAAAATCAAGGTCGCCGCAGTACCTATCTTCCCAAATCGACGCTATACGGAAAACAAGAAGGAGGAAAAGCCAATATCAATGAAAATAGGACGGTCGATTTATTGTTCGAACTAACAGCCAACTATACGAAGCAGCTTTTCAAGGAAAGAGACAGATTGGAAGTATTGCTCGGGTATTCATACCAACAAGAGAACTGGGACGGATTAGGAGCCGGCAGCTCTCAATTTTTCACCGATTTATTCCTATGGAACAAATTGGAAGCCGGGAATGTGGCCCGTCCGCCGGTAAGTTCTTCCAAAGGCAAAAACGAATTAGGTTCTTATTTCGGCAGAATCAACTATTCCCTGCTCGACAAATACCTGTTTACATTCTCTTTAAGATATGACGGCTCTTCGAAATTCGGTAAAAACAACAAATGGGGTCTTTTCCCATCGGGAGCATTCGCTTGGAAAATGCAGAATGAAAACTTTTTGAAAGACGTCGACTGGTTGTCCGAATTAAAATTAAGAGTCAGTTTCGGACAAACCGGAAACAGCAATATCGGAGGCAATGCCTACGAATACTATGAAGCCGGTAATCAATATGTATTCGGAGATGCTGTACAAACAGGCAGTATCAAAAGCCAGCTCGAAAATCCCGACCTCAAATGGGAAACGACGACAGAGTTGAACGTGGGTCTCGACTTCGGATTTCTAAACAACCGAATCACAGGATCGTTTGAATATTTCCACAAAGTAGTCAGCGATTTACTCGCCTTCCGCAAACTGAATTCCTTGATGGAAGTCTCTACTATTGCAGACAACATCGGAGCGACCCAAAGCACCGGGTATGAGTTTTCTTTAAATACGGTAAACCTTACCGGCCCGTTCAAATGGAACACTACCTTGAATATATCCTCCTATAAAGACCGATGGAAAGAACGCAACCCCGATGTAGTCTTGGCGCCTTATGAAAAAGAAGATGCACCTATCCGGGCTATCTATGGATGCGTATCCGACGGTATTCTGCAAATAGGAGAAACTCCTCCTGCCTCCATGCCCGATTTATTGCCGGGACAAATGAAAGTAAAAGACCTGAACGGGTTTGACCCGAACGACGGTTCCAAATTGCTCGGACACCCCGATGGAAAAATAGACGCAGCCGACAGAATCTATTTGGGAAGTACCGACCCGAAAGTTATCATCGGATTCGGCAACATGTTCGAATACAAGAACTTCGACTTGAATATTTTCTTCTATGGTATGTTCGGTCAATACGTGGCCAATTCGAATCGGGCAAAATACGGGCCCTCCGGTTGCGAATACATCTTGCAACGGCAAAACTATTCGAAAGCAGTATTGGAACGGTGGACTCCCGACAATCCCACGAACAAATTTCCATCGGGATTTTACAGTGCCTACTACGGAGGAGATGACTGGCTGCTCGAAAAAGTATCGTTCGTACGTTGTAAAAACATAACATTGGGATACTCTTTCCCGCACAAATGGATACACAAAGTCTTTTCACAAGCCAGAATATACGTCGATGTTGAAAACCCTTTCATCATTACGAACTATCAGGGATTAGACCCGGAGATGGATTCAAAAGGCGGATATCCGTCTCAAAGGACATATTCGATAGGTATAGATATCACATTCTAAAAACACGTACACTATGAAAACAAAATTCAAACATATACTGGTTATTCTATGTCTCTCGATGATTTCATGCGAGGGAAACTTGGAACCGGAACTATTCGATCAAATTACACCCGAAAACTTTTTAACCAACGAAGACGACGTAAAGACTGCTGTCACCGGTGTTTACACCGAGTTCCGAGGGATATCCGAATGGGGACGATACAAAACCTCTTGGGGTTCGGTAATGACGCTTCAAGAAGTCCCCACCGACCTATGGGCCGCGAATTGGTTCTATAAAGCCCATACAGATTTCATGTGGAAAGCAACCGACTATTTCGTCTGTGAAATATTCGAATTTTTCGTGCCGGCCATAACAAAAGCCACAGCTTTAATCGCACGTATACAAGACGCTCCTGTGAGCGACGACATAAAAAATCGATACATTGCCGAATTGAGAGTAGTACGGGCGCTCTGGATGTACGATCTGTTCGACCTGTATGGGCCGGTTCCGGCAATCACCGACCCCGAAAAAATACTCAATCCCACTCAGGACTTTACGGTAACTCGTCCCTCTCGGGAAGAATACATCACATTTGTAGAAACCGAATTGAAAGAAGTAATCAATGCCAAAATTTTGCCTGTCGCATGGACAGGTAGCGACTACGGTCATGTAAGTCAGGCAACGGCTATGATGGTACTGCTCCAACTATACATGCACGAAGGAGGCTACTGTCGGAACAAACACGTCAGCGACTATCTGGATTATTTCAAAAAGGCCGAACAGGTAGCCAAAGACATCATGGATTTACAATATTATGAATTACAAGCTGAATTCAAAGACATTTGGAGTCCTCAAAACCAACACAACAACGAAATCATCTTCGCTCTTCCGAGTTTTCCCATTCCGGTAATGGGAAACAACTTTCTTGCCCACGTACTACCCACCGATTACAAGTCCCAGCAAGGTATCCCGCTGACCGGTTGGAATGGATTCAGAACCCCGTGGGAAGTATACGACTCTTTCGATCCGGCCGATAAGCGCAGACAAGTACACAAAACCGAATACTGGAATGGGAAAGAGATGGTTACAGGACGTACCGGAACTCTCGAATATGGAGCTTTGCCTATGAAATATCAGGAAAATGCAAATACCGATGGGACGAATGATGCATCGGAATATGTCATTTACCGGTACGCCGATGTCATCATGTTACGTGCCGAAGCTAAAAACGAAATTTTCGGCCCGGACGGGGGAGGAACACCCACGGCCAAAGAACTCCTGCACCAAGTCTGCCGCAGAAGTTTCGACAATTACGACCAAACCGACCACAAAAAGAAAATAGACCAAATAACCGACATAGACGCTTTTCGCGCTCATCTGCTTCAAGAAAGAGCTTGGGAGTTTATTTGGGAAGGTAAAAGAAGAAGCGACATGATACGACACGGCGTATTCATTTCCAATGCAATCAGCCGGGGTAAAAATCTGGCGAAAGACTACCACGAACTATATCCTATTCCTCAACAAACGATTTATGAACTTAAAATAAAACAAAATGATGGCTACTAATCAAAGAAATCTTTTGAAAAAAGCGACTTTCTGGTCTTTATGCTGCCTCCTTTTCTCTGGACCGATATCTGCCCAAAAGGTATATCCGGCATACGGGTTAAACGACTTTGTAGAAACCGCCGATCCCGAAACCTACGACAGCAAACAGTGGGACGACCTTTCTTCGGGACTTCACGCCGCATGGGGGTCGATCGATACTTTATACAAAAAAGGAAATGTCCCCGCAAATAAAATAAAACAAACGAAAGCCGTCGTATGGAAAGGCGAAAAAGTAAACTTCATCGCATTGGCTTACACCAAAAACGAGATAAAAGACGTAAAATGCGTTACCTCCGATTTAAAAGGTATATCTTCCATCATTCCGGCGGGAAATGTCAAATCGAACTTTGTCCGATACACACTCTCCGACAAGTTCAAAATTTCAGACGAAATATTGGCTTGTGCCGCTCGAACGCCGCATAAAACAGAAAACAGCCACCTCGTGCCCGATGTTCTCGATTATATCCCCCAAATGACGATACCGGGAAGAACCACTCGACCGATATGGATTACAGTAGAGATTCCGCGAGACATACCGTCGGGAGAATATACGGGAGAGATATTTATTCGTTCGGCTGCGGGTGAAGACCAAATACTGTCTTTGACCGTAGAAGTACTCGACCACATAGTCCCCGCACCGAAAGATTGGCAATTCCATCTCGACCTTTGGCAAAACTGTGTTTCGGTAAAAAGGTATCATAAGCCTACCCTATGGAGTGACGAACACTTCGAGATACTGGCAGAGTATTTTAAAATATTGGCCGATGCCGGACAAAAAGTTTGCACCGCCGTAATCAACCACGGAGGACAAAGTTTCGACGACTGGTACGAAAGTATGATTCTATGGACCAAAAAAGCCGATGGCACTTGGTTTTATGATTATACGGTGTTCGATAAATTCGTGAATATGATGGCTTCGATAGGAATCGACCAGCAAATCAATTGTTACTCGATGTACCCGTGGGGAGCTACACGTTACTTCGACGAAAAATCAGGCGATTGGATTTCTATACAGCCGGAACCCGGCACTCAGGAATTTGCAGATTTTTGGAGACCCTTCCTCCTCGATTTCCGGAAACACCTCAAAGAAAATGGCTGGTTCGAAAAAACAGCTATCGCTATGGACGAAAAACTCGAACCCATTATGGCCGGAGTAATCTCTTTCATCAAAGAGACAACCCCCGACTTCAAGATAGCATTGGCCGGGGGTTATATCCCCTCCTTGCAAGAAGACATATACGATCTGTCCATCTTTGTGGGTCACCCCACTACATCGGAGAACATGCAGGCTCGAATCGCACAAGGTAAACCCACGACATTTTATACGAGCTGTTCATGGCCCGAACACCCCAACCAGTTCACATTCTCGCCTCCTGCCGAAAGTGCTCTTGTCGGGTGGTTCGCATACGCTCAGGGATATACAGGATTCTTGCGTTGGGCCTACAACATTTGGGTGCAGAACGTTCTCAAAGATACCCGCTGTGCATCGGCTCCGGCAGGCGACCAACACATGGTATATCCCGGACCTCGCAACTCTGTAAGAATGGCCCGCCTACGTGAAGGCATCCAAGATTATGAAAAGTTACGAGTCATTATGGAACGCCTGAAAGGGCTGGGTACGCCGGAAGCCAACGAAAACATTCAAAAACTGCAAAGAGTATTGCAAACATTCTCATTGGGAGAAATCAGCAAAGAGACCGACAACCGCATCACGAGCTTGGTGAACGACGCAAAAGCCGTACTGACCGAAGTCGCAAAAGCAACGCCCGTAAACATGTCCAATCTGGTGATTCCGTCGAAAGACCGCAATACAATCGAAATTTATCCCAATCCCACGGACGACAAACTGTTCATCTCCTACGATGGAGATACGGAAAAGATAAGCTATCAAATATGCTCCACTTCGGGACAAGTATTGCAAACATCGAACACGAAACCCGTCTATAAATACATAAACATCAAAAATATACCATCGGGTAACTACATTATAAAATTCAATGTCGGATCGCAAGTTATCAGTAAAAAATTCATTAAAAACTAACCTTAAAAAACAAAATCGTATGAAACCGAAAAAAATTACTTCATGCATGTTATTTGCCATGATTTTCAGTTGCGGAATGTCATTACAGGCTGCAAACATCAAAGCTGTCAACTTTATCCACGACAACAGCATCAGAGGCTGTGATATTCACCTGTCACAAGAAGGGAACAAGTACTTCGCCGATGTCTACAACCAACAACAGACCATCGAAATGTGGGTGCGTATAAGCGAAACCCTCGACGCGCAAGGCGGCGTATTGATAAGCACTAAAAGTGCATTCGTCGATGATCCTGCCAATGACAACAAATCAGGGGGCTACGAACTGATGCTGCAACCCAACGGCTGGGCGAGAGCTACATTCTGTGTCGGTAACGGAGGTAACGAACCTAAATGGGTCAATACTCAGTTACAAGCCGGAGAATGGGCAAAACTGTCTATGGTGATAGACAGGAACAAACTGATCTGCTATAAAAACGGAGAAAAAACGGTGGAGGAAACTTTCAGCGCACCGATAGCTGTTGGCACAGGAGACCTCACATTGGGTGCCAATCCCAACTGGGTAGACGGCGAAAAATTTCAAGGAATGATAACCGATGTCAGAATTTGGACGGTAGCCCACACAGAAGAAGAAATAAAATCCGATTTGAATTACTAAGTGGCCTCAAAAAAAGAGAACCTCTTTCTCAACTGGAACATGCAGGAAGGAGAAGGCACGACATTGAAAAACTTGATGCATTCGAGTAGAAACCAAGCCTCGATAGTTTTAATCAACGACATGGACGAAACAGGAATCGAATGGGTGGACAATAGCGGCTGCCCGATGTACGAGGAGGGATTGTCGAGCATAGAAACTGCTCGGCAAAAACAAGCGGCCTATATCAGCGGAGACAATATTCTTATCGACAGTGAAAATATAAATGGAGCAGCACTATACACGATAGACGGAAGATTGGTCATGAGCATTTCATCGCATCATAACACCATAGACATAAGCGATTTAACTCCGGGGTACTATATATTCAAAGCAATAATAGACAACAATCCGGTATCTTTGAAATTAAGAAAAATCAGTTTGACAGCGAGTTGACACGTCTGTCAAAAGAAAAATTAAAACCTATTAAAGAGACGAATGAAAAAATTCAAGCTCTAGGCTTTAAGCCATTGACAGATGCCATGACAGCTAAAGAGTTTATGCG
>OODU01003928.1_pt1 | contig 10576 bp, 16 predicted proteins | sample 1671171 | NCBI WGS metagenome assembly OODU01 (sample SAMN06348129, study PRJEB24527) | human gut metagenome | biome: human gut; feature: ankylosing spondylitis patient; material: feces | host: Homo sapiens | place: China | collected 2015-10
TTTTCAAGCAGAAGACGGCATACGAGATTCAAGTGTGACTGGAGTTCAGACGTGTGCTCTTCCGATCTAAGAAATCCGACCTTGACCGTTATGGCTGGGACGCGAATTCTTGGGTATGGGTAATCGAATTTGAGCGGTGCGAGAAGCCGGAAGCAGTAAGGAATGCGAGTTATATCCCAAGACATGTGAATGATATATATAATGCTTTGAATCAGGTAGCAAGTCTGCATAGTTTTGAAATTATTGGTTTGCGGGACAAAAACAGCGGGAAGGAGTTTCGGAAGTGACAATCGAAGAAATTAACAGCATTTATTACATAAACAAAGAGATTGCCAAGCTACAGGAAGAACTCTACATGCTAAAGAATAAGAATTTTTTCAAGAGCAACAATTTAACCGGAATGCCAAAAGGAAACATTGAGGCGGATGTATTTGTAGATTACGCGGAGGATGTACGTACACTGGAATCTATGCTGCAGTATACGTTAAAGAAACTGCAGGTAGAAAGAAAAAAGATAGAGGATTTCCTAAACACTGTGGAGGATGCGGAGCTGAGACTGATAATCCGGCTCCGTGCAGTGAATAACATGAAGTGGGAAGAGATTGGGGAGGAACTGGGGATGGATAGAAGAACAGCATCAAGAAAATTCCTTAATTATTTTCAAAAAACATAAATTTGCCCACAATGCCCATGAGGTATGTGCTATACTGGTAAAGTCGAAAGACAGATGATAAAGATTCTTCTTGTGAGATATGTGAGCAGAAAAGCACCTTCGGGTGCTTTTCTTGTGTTAAAAATAGATAGATAGATAGGAAGGTGGTGACGTGGCAAATGAAGAAAACTTAAAAGGGAAGGGATTTGATAGTCGAACCACGAGGGAACTACGAGAAATATCTAGCAGAGGTGGAAAAGCTTCAGGAAAAGCAAGGCGAAAAAAAGCAGATTTTAGAAGAACTCTAAATCTCCTTTTGACAGCTGAGATAGATAATCCAGAATGGACGCCAATATTAAAAGCATTAGGGCTTGACAGTACTTTAGAGTCTGCCTTGAACTTGGCGATGATAAAAGAGGCTCTTACAGGTAATGTGAAAGCATATGAAGCAATTGCAAAATATTCTGGTCAAACAGATAAGACAGAAAAAGATTTGGAAGAGCAGAAGATAAGGACAGACAGAGCAAAGCGGGCAAGAGACCAGGAAACAGGAGATAATGACGGCGCAGAGGAGAATATTCAGTCATTCCTGAGGGCAATGAATCCGTCACGGGAAGATATCGAAAACCTGTACAATAGAGAGCAGGAATCGGAGGTGGACGAAGATGCCGAAGCAGAAGAGACCGGCAAAGTTTAATTTTAAACCATTCTCTGACCAGCAGCGCAGACTGATCCACTGGTGGAGACCTGTGGCAAAAACAAGTGAAAATGATTTTGTGATTGCAGATGGGGCGATACGTTCTGGAAAAACAATTGCATGTATCATAGGATTCCTTACATGGTCGCAAGATATGTTCCACGGTCAATCTTTCATATTAGCAGGGAAAACCATGGGAGCCTTAAAGAAAAATGTGGTAAGGCCAATGTTACAAATGATGGAAGCATGGGGGTGGCCATATACTTATGTTCGTTCAGGAACGGATGCAAGAATAGAGGTAGGAAGCAACACGTATTACCTGTATGGAGCAAATACAGAAGCGGCGCAGGATTCTTTGCAGGGATTAACGGCAGCAGGAGCGTATCTGGATGAGGCAGCGCTATTTCCTAGAAGCTTTATTGATCAGGCGATTGGACGATGTTCTGTTGATGGATGGAAAGTGTGGATGAACTGCAATCCAGAGGGACCTCACCACTATATCAGGGAAGAATTTCTTCTTCCAGAAAAGGCGAAAGAGAAAAGGGTTTATCATTTACACTTTATGATGAAGGATAACTTATCACTTTCAGTAAAACGCCGGGAAGCATATGAACGTTCCTGGTCACATGGCAGTGTTTTCTACAAACGCTTCATTCTGGGATTGTGGGTAGCGGCAGATGGCTTAATTTATCAACAATTTGCAGATAATGTAAAAGATTACCTAATTACAGAAAAGTGGCTAACTAATAATGAAATTGTATATGCAACAATAGGAGTTGATTTCGGAGGGACGAAGTCGGCTCATTCTTTTACTCTTACAGGATTTACAAAAGGATATAAGCAGGTAGTTGTTTTGGATGAATATTATTGCAGGAAGAGAATTAACCCGAAACAGCTTCAAGACGATTTTATAGATTTCGTAAAAAGAGCGCAGATGAACTATAAGGTATACGAAGCATATTGCGACAATGCAGAACAAACGCTGATAGCAGGGTTAGAGATGGCATGTATACAGGCTTGTGTCGGTATAGAAATAAAGAATGCGCTTAAAGGTTCGATTAATGATAGAATCGCATTCTATAACGGTCTAATAGCACAAAAACGCTGGAAGATTATGCAGCACTGCAGACATATCATAGAAGCATTTGAACAGGCTGTATATGACGATAAGAAAAAGAATATGGATGTGCGTTTGGATGACGGACTTATGAACGTTGACAGTTTGGACAGCACAGAATACAGCACAGAGAGCGTGCAGGAGGATATCCTGTACATAGCGGCATAGGAGAGTGAAAAATATGGGTAATACCATTCGCCAATACTTAATTAATAACAAATATAATACTGCACCGGATGAGACTTATAGTCGTATTGATGAGTGGCTGGAATGGTATCAGAACGAGGTTCACAAATTCCACCATTACAAGGTGTATAATGGTGCTGTAATGACAGAACACGAGCGATACCGCCTCGGTATGGCAAAGAAGGTATGTGAAGATTGGGCAAATCTTCTTATGAACGAAAAGATATCTATCAAGGCTGGAGATTACGAGAGCCGGCTAAAAGAGATTCTAAGGTTTAATAATTTTTCCGTCCGGGCAAACCAACTTATAGAAATTGCTTTCGCGATTGGAACAGGTGCATTTGTGGAATATAAAGATGCAGACGAGAATGTTATTATTGATTACATTCGAGCCGACATGATTTATCCGCTGTCTTGGGATAATGGAGATGTTACTGAGTGTGCTTTTGGGACAACAAGAGTGGTTGATGGAAAAGAGCGTATTTATTTGCAGGTACACAGATTTGGCAATGTAGAAGATAGTGAGATTCCAAACATATATTATTTGGAAAATAAATACATAGATGCAGAGTCGGGAAAGGAAATAGATCCTCCGGAGACTGTGGAGCCAATTGTAGACACGGGAAGTACAGAGCCTCTTTTTCAAATAATAACGCCAAATATATGTAACAATATAGTTTTAGACAGTCCGCTTGGTGTTTCAGTTTATGCAAATTGCATCAGTCAATTGAAAGGGTGCGACCTAGTCTATGACAGCTATATGAATGAGTACATCCTTGGCAGAAAGAGAGTTATGGTTCCGATATCAGCGGCAAAGATGCAGATGCAAAAGGACGGGGTAATACAACCGGTATTTGACCCAGGAGATACGGTGTATTACATGATGCCCGGTGACCAGCAGAGCGATATGAAACTAACAGAAATAGATATGTCAATCCGAGCATCGGATCATGAGCTGGGAATACAGAGGAGTCTCGATGTGTTAAGCTTGAAGGTTGGTATGGGAACAGGGCGTTATCAGTTCAATTCTTCAGGAGGTGTCAAGACAGCGACAGAGGTGATATCCGATAAGTCTGATTTATACCAGAACCGACAGAGACATTGCATTGTGATTGAAAGTGCGGTGGTCAGAATGGTAAGGGCGGTATCACTTTTGGATATTGGGCATCCGATTGAAGCAACGGTAAACTTTGACGATTCCATTATTGAGGATAGCAACACAACGATTGACAGAAATATAAAAATGGTGCAGGCAGGTCTTAGATCAAAACTCTCAGCGATTATGGAAATTAATAAATGTTCCGAGGAAGACGCGAAAGAAGAGCTGAAAAGAATTTCTGAGGATAATCAGATTACCGGACAGGACATTGACTGGACTGGGGACAAGGAACTACAGGAAGACACAGTGATAGAGGAGACTGCAAATGAATCTTTTGGAGAATCAGAGAGCGGCAGAAGCAGTTGATAGAATTTATCAGGATTTAGAAACTATTCTGATGCAGAATATCGTAAGGCACCTCAGAGGCTGGGAACAGCCGATTGATACGGACCGATGGTTAATGCGGAAACTGGCTGAGATCGGAAAATTAAACCAGGAAAATATAAAACTGATTGCAAATATGTCCGGGATTAGCCAGGCTACAGCGGAACAAATGCTAAATAAAATGGCAGAAGAAGCCACAGCCGCAATGGAACCCGGATTTCAATACATGGTCGAGCAAAATTTAATCGAAGGGATGCCGGAAGGAAGGAGAAGTAAAAACATAAGGCAGGCTGTAGATAATTTAAAAGCCCAGGCAAAGAATACTTTAAATTTATGCAATACAACCATGCTGTACAAGGCGAGGGATGCATACAGCCGGCTGGTGCAAAACATAGCAAAAGAGGCGGAGGAACTATCAAATAAGCAGGAATTTATAGATGTTCTTAATAAACACGGAAGCTCTGTCACGATTGGGGCGGAATCAAGACATCAGGCAATGATAAAATGCATTCGGGAATTTAATGAAAAAGGAATTCCTGCATTTGTGGATAAGAGAGGAAGAGAATGGACACCAGAGGCATATGTGAATATGGCTATGAGAAATACGGCGAGACAGACAGCAGAAGAAGTACAGTCAGCGCGGTGCAAAGATGCAGGCATAAATCTTATCCAGATAGATGGCCATTCCGGGGCAAGACCTAAATGTGCAAAAGACCAGGGCAAAATATTTTCGCTTAATAATGTATCAGGCGAGACGGAAGATTTAAACGGAAGGACGATAAGATATTACCCATGGAACTCTTCCAGTTATGGAGAGCCGGACGGGATACTTGGCATTAACTGTCATCATCACAAGTGGCCATTTGTTCCAAAAGTAAATATTCAGCGGTATTTTCCGACAAATGATATAGACGTAAACGATAAGCTGTATAAAGAGACACAGGTGCAAAGAGCACTGGAAAGAAGTGTGAGAAAGCAGAAAAGAGAATGCGTACTATGTAATGAAATAGGAGATAAAGAAGCATTTAAGGAAGCGGCAGTTAAGTTAAAGCAAAAAGAAGCGAAACTTAAACGGTATGTTGGCAGTAAAGAACAACTTCATCGAAGGAAAGACCGGGAGCAGGTAGTTGGATTCGATAAGGGCGTTAGTGCAAGAGCAACATCTTCAAATAAATTTGTTGAGAAATATGGAAAAGTCAGATATAATAAAGATGGCACGGTGATTATAACTGACGACTGGAAAAACAGGAAGCATGTATCAATTCCGAAAGAATATCACCAAAATGCGGTGATTGAAGTATCGGAGAGAAAAGGTGATGATGTTCAGATAAATCGCACATTTTATAATCAGGAAGGGAAAATGTATCGGCAAACGCATTCTGGTCCGCATGCAAACTCTAGACAGCATCCTTATGGCAAGAATGGGGAACATGCACATGATTATGAGTGGAAAGATGGAAAAATTGTAAATCGTACTACCAGGGAATTGACAAAAAAAGAAAGAGAGGAAAGTGGTGATATATTATGAAACCAGATGAGTTAAAAAAAATGATTTTGTCACTTGAACAAGATGTTGTGTTTCAGTTTGATGGAAAATATGCTTGTATTAATCCGTGGAACGCTCATAAGATTGAGGTTGGATATGATGGTAATACAAAAACTTACAACAATATTAGTGATGTTATGAATGATAAATTTTATCACGGAAAGTCTTTGCGAGAAATTGCGGATAATTTGGATATTGATTAATGCCGTTGACCAACAAGGCCAGCGGTATTTTTATACAAAAAAACTTGCGACATTGCAAGAAGGGAGGCGATGCGATTGATTGTAGTATCAGTAAAAAAAGAGGGTATAACAGTAGACGGCCATGCAGGATATGCGAAAACTGGGAATGATATTATATGTGCGGCAGTATCAGTTCTTTCACAGAGTTTAATTCATTCAATGGAAGCTCTCACAAGTGACAGAATTTCATATCGAATGACGGATGGGCACATTGATATAAAGTACAAGAATCTATCAGAGCAGGGAAAGCTTTTGGTTGATTCTTTTTTTATTGCCATATGCGACATATCAAACACATATGGAACGGATTACGTGAAAATTGCATAAAGCGGCGCCGACGGGCGTTAAGCGGAATATAAAGTGGAGGTATTTGTAATGAAACACATGAACACAAAAAAAAGATTTTGGACGTTGAATCTTCAGCTATTTGCGGATGAAGAGGAAAGTGGAGACGAAGGTAATGTAGATGAAGATGATTCTGACGATGGTGAAACTGATGAAAATGAGGGGGATTTCGATGAGAAAAAATTCTCACAGAAAGATGTGGACGATGCAGTGAAAAAACGTATTGCCAGAGAGAGAAGAAAATGGCAGCGTGAACAGCAGAAGAAAGCATCTGGAAGTGATATCAACAGAACGGAGAGTAGTACTGATGATAAGAATAATGCAAAAGTCATGGAACTGGAAAACAGAGCATCTAAAGCAGAAGTGAAAGTAGCATGCTTTGAGGCTGGAGTAGACAAAGGTGCGATTGATGATGTAGCGGCACTTGCACATTCTTACATGGCGGCGGATGAGGAGCTTGATTTAGAAGACGCCATTGAAAAAGTGGTAAAAAAGTATCCTCAATTTACAAAAGCATCTGCAACATCAAGCGGCGATGAAGAAGATACAAAGAGAAGATCCTGGGGTGAGAGACAGCACGGAAAGAAATCAACAACTTCAGGTGTTGAAGCAGCCTTTTTAAAAAGGAACCCAGGGCTTAAAATTTAGGAGGTATAGAACAATGAAATTTAAAATGTATTTACAGTTATTTGCGCACGAACATCAGGAACGTTGGTCGAAGTTGGTTCTTGCAAAACTTAGGGATGAGCTCGTGTTAAAAGACGGAGTTGTATTTAATAACGACTACGAAGGTTCTCCTGCAGCAGGAATTGTAAAGATTCCTGTTAGGGACGGGGAAGTGCCAGTAAGTGATTATGACAAAGCGAACGGTATTCAGGGAACACATGGCTCTACAGCATATGAGAACATGGCGATCACAAAGGACAAGGCTGTGAATGAAATTATTGACGGCTATGATTCAGCAGCAGTTCCTGATAATCTGGTAGCTGATAGATTAGATTCAGCAGCTTATAGTATGGCGAAACAGATTGACACAGATGGTGGAACAATCCTTCTTGCTGGAGCCACTGTTGACAATGAAGAACTTCTTACAAAGGACAATATCTATTCTGTAATCGTAGATATCCGCAAAAGAATGAATAAAGCAAATATTCCGAATGACGGAAAACGGTATTTGCTTGTCCTTCCAGATGCGATGGCACTGATTTTGAAATCACCGGAATTTGTTGCGGCATCCAGTCTTGGAGATAATGTAAAGGTAACAGGAGCTGTCGGAAAGATAGCTGGTTTCCTTGTAATTGAATGGAACGATACTACAGCAAATCTCCAGCTGGTTGCGGGACATCCGAGATTTGCAACACGTGCAATGGATTTTGCGGTGGACATTCATTTGCAGGATTTATCTGGATCTGGAAAATATATTGGTGCGTCTGCTGTTCAGGGGCGTAAGGTATATGATCATAAGGTACTTAGAAGTGTTGCAATCCGTGCGGTATATTCTCCAGGCGCATTAATGGCGACAGCTGCGCAGGGAGAAACAGAAGGAAGTGTGAAACTTACAGTTTCGGGCGGTTCTGGAAGTACATTCCAGTATAAAAAAAATCCGGCGGTCCGCGCCGCTTATGGAACTACAGCAACAATTTATGCCGGTACTGCTCTCACAAGCGGAACAACAGAAATTTCCGTTACAGAGGGCGATATAATTGAGATTGTAAATCTTGTGTCTTCCAAAGTTTCAAGTGTTGGATATTATGTAATCAAGGCAGGGGATATCAAATCTGCATAGAAGGAGATGGTGTTATGTCTTATGTAGATATAAGCTATTACACAGACACATTCAGAGGGGAGCCGGTCAATGAAACCGACTTCCCCTCATTGTGTGAAAGAGCCTCAGAACTCGTTGAAGAAATGTGCATGCATCGAATATCGGAGCAGTATATGAATAGTTACCCAGAAGATATTCAGGAGCGTATAAAGAAAGCTGTGTGTGCGCAAATAGAGTACATGGATGCGAATGGCGGAAGCGACATGGACAATGGAGCAGATCTGCAGAGTGCGGCGCTTGGCAAATTTAATTATACAAGGGCAGTCGGGAGTAATGGCATACAAGCTGCGTATGCTCCGAGAGCAATAAGAATAATGGCACCTACCGGGTTTCTTTATAAAGGGGGTGTCTATTATTAGAGCAATACCAAAAAAACTATTGATACATACAGTTATATATGCAAGGGAAGAAGAAAGTGACAGATGGGGCACTGTATCATTAATGCATAAGCAGGAAGTGCGCTACGTTCGCATGGAAACATCCGGTAAAATTATCCGGGATAAGACTAATGCAGAGATTCAGCTTGCGGCTACTTTATTTTACGATTGTAAAAATAGTCGTCCCAAAGGAGTAACTTTTCATGTTGATGATATTATTTTCTTTCAAAATGAAAAATATAAAGTGCAGCTTGTAGAGCCTCTTTATGATGGAGAATGTCTTCACCATTATGAACTGGGGGTGATTAAATATGCCTAAGATTCATGTTGATGTCTCGTTCGACACAGCTTCAGTGTTGGATAAAATAAAATCTGCTAGTGATTTTGCACTTACAGATATGGGCAGCCAGGCGCTACAGGACATCACAAGGCATGTGCCAGAAGACCAGGGTACATTGAAGTCAAGCGGAATTTCACATTCAGATATAAAAGCTGAAAATGGAGTATATACCGCAAGATGGTCAACACCGTATGCAAAATACTTATGGTATGGGGATGTTATGTATGGGAATCCAACCAGCAGAACATACGGACCCAAAAAACTCTCCTTCACTGATGCGCTTGCACATGAGCAATGGACGATATATGCAAAAGAATTGTATAAGGATGAATGGAATAGAGTTTATGAGGTATCGCTTAAAAGGAGACTGAAATGACACAGTTAATTGAATTTATGGATGTGATGATAGATGAAATCGAGAAGAACTGTAATCTGAATGAGAAGATTTCGTTGAAGGAATTAAAATCAGAAGGGGGAATCTATGCAGAAGTCGGGGAAAGTTTTGCGGAAACAGTCTATTATAATAAGGAAGAAATAAAAATGGTTCCAATATTGTTTTTATGCCGGCATAAGGACCAGAGGCAGTGTATGGAATGGTTGGGCAGTATTTGTAATTATTTGCAGAGATTAAAAAAGTATCCGCAGGGAAAATACTTTTCGTGGCTGGATACATCAATAAAAAAAGAACCAGGGAAAATAGGTAGAGATGAGGATGGAGTATATCATTACTCCTGCATTCTTGCATGCAAAATCTTTTATTGAAAGGATGATATGATGAAAAAAGTAAATTTACAGATGTTTGCAGAGACACTTCCGGCAAACACAATTACACCGGAAATTAATTATGAAACAGAGGCATTTATAAACACTGCGCCAGGGGAGGAAGTGCCAGTCTGGGCATCCCTGGCAGCACTTACAAAGAATATGGCACAGAGCTTAAACGAGGTGCTTTATCAGGCGAGTTATTACAAAGATAAAGGGTGGGGAAGTACAGATGTAGTCGGAGGCCAGCTTACACTTACTTTATCTGGGGATTGTAAGCCTGGAGACCCAGCTTATGCCTATATAACCAGTGATGATGTGATGTATAAATTCGGTGAAGCAAGAAAAACGCATATCAAGCTTCAACGAGGCACAGATGTTATCATCTGGCCAGTAACACTTGCGAATATTACAAAGGGTTACGGAGATTCTACTGCCACAAACGCACTGACTGTGACAATCCACGGAAATGGAATGCCGGCAATCAGTAAAGTCAGTCAGGAGGTATAATAGATGGCTTATCAAATAAGAAGGAAAAAGAAAGCATCAGAGCAGCTTGAACTTCTGGACGAGAGCGGAAATATCGTACATGTAATAGAAGTGAATCTGGATACCGGAAACATAGTGCAGAAGATATATCGGAAATACTCTGAACTTACAAGAGTGCTTGCAGAAGTAAGAGAAATCGATCGAAATGTCGCTGTAAAAGAGGAATTAAATGGAAGCTTAGAAAAACTTGGAAATGCGGTTGTTGTTTTGATTGAGGCGGTATTCGGGGAAGAAGATACAGAAAAAATACTGGATTTTTACCATGCGGATTATGTCGGGATGTGTACAGATATAGTTCCGTTTATCAGAAATGTTGTGGTTCCAGAAATGTTAAAGATACAAAGAGAGAGCAGGAAGACAGTGAGGGCAGCGTATAACAGGAAGGGGATTTTTAAAAAGTAAAGATCGGAAGAGCACACGTCTGAACTCCAGTCACACTTGAATCTCGTATGCCG
>OODU01003934.1_pt1 | contig 10566 bp, 7 predicted proteins | sample 1671171 | NCBI WGS metagenome assembly OODU01 (sample SAMN06348129, study PRJEB24527) | human gut metagenome | biome: human gut; feature: ankylosing spondylitis patient; material: feces | host: Homo sapiens | place: China | collected 2015-10
GAAGGGAGAAGCTGCACCGTTTTCCTGCTCTTTTTTCGTTCCAGAAAACCGGCAGATACCAGCTTTTCCAAAATACCGGCACGGGTGGCCGGTGTCCCCAGACCTTTTCGCTCGGCATCCTCCGGCATATCCTCTTTTCCGGCAGTCTCCATCGCGGACAATAGGGTGTCCTCCGTAAAGTGCTGAGGCGGACTGCTTTTGCCTTCTTTGACGATTGCCGCAGCAACCGAAAGGGTCTGTCCTTCGGTCAGCTCCGGCAGGGCTTTCTCTGCGCCCTCTTTTTTCGGCTCTGCATCCTTCATTTTGGCACGGTAGGCGTCCTCCAGTGCTTTCCATCCGGGGTGCTTCACCGTTTTTCCTTTGGCGGTAAACTCCCTACCGGCACACGCTGCAATCACAACGGTTTCCGAATAGATATGGGGCTGGGCCACGGCACACAGCAGACGCAGGGCCACCAGCTCCAGCACCGCTTTTTCTCCCGCAGGAAGGGCAGAAAGGTCTGCATCCTTGAGATTTCTGGTAGGGATTACTGCGTGGTGGTCGGTTACTTTCTTATCGTTGATGACCGTCTGCGGATCACAGGTAATGGCGATCCCTTTGCGAAACGGCATAGCATTGGCAACCAGATTCACCAGCACCGGCAGGCTGTCTGCCATATCACCGGTCAGATAGCGGCTGTCAGTACGGGGATAGGTGCAGAGCTTCTTTTCATACAGGCTTTGCAGATAGTCCAGGGTCTGCTGGGCTGTAAATCCAAGCAGGCGGTTGGCATCTCTTTGCAGAGTAGTCAGGTCATAGAGGGCAGGCGGCTTTTCGGACTTTTCCTTGCACTCCACCTTTTTGATTGTGACAGCTGCACCCTGACAGGCTTCTTTCAGCTGCTCGGCAGCAGCCTTATCCGCCATGCGCTCCCCGGATACGGTAAGACCGGGCAGCTCCAGCGCCACGGTATAAAAGGGAACCGGCTTAAAGGTGTCGATCTCAGCTTCTCGCTGGACAATGAGCGCCAGCGTTGGGGACATCACGCGCCCGATGTTGAGGGTGCGGTGGTACAGCACGGAAAAAAGCCTTGTGGCATTGATCCCCACCAGCCAGTCGGCCTTGGCACGGCAGAGGGCAGCATCCCGAAGTCCGTCATAGTCCGCACCGGGGCGCAGGTTTGCAAAGCCCTCCCTTATGGCGGAGTCCTCCATCGAAGAAATCCAGAGCCTTTTCATAGGCTTTTGGCAGCCTGCCAGCTCATAGACGCTGCGGAAGATCAGCTCGCCCTCGCGTCCGGCATCGCAGGCATTTACCACCTCCGTCACATCCGGGGCGTTCATCAGCTTTTTGAGAATATCAAATTGCTTTTTCTTATCCTTTCCCAACACCATCTGCCAATGCTCCGGCAGAATCGGCAGGTCATCATATCGCCACTTGGCGTACTTGGGGTCATAACTGTCTGCATCCGCAAGACCGGCCAGATGGCCCACGCACCAGCTGACACGCCAGCCGCTGCCTTCCAGATACCCGTCCTTACGGGCAGTTGCTCCGATCACCGCAGCCAGACTCTGGGCAACGGATGGTTTTTCAGCAATCACCAGCTTCATATTCTTCAACCTCCCATTCTTCCCGCACAGGCGTGTGCAGTTTTTTCTCTATGCTGTTTTCCTCATCCAGAAGCAGGTTATAGCCAAACCGGTAGTCATAGCGGTACAGTTTCCCCAGCAGGTCATTGATGATGATGCGGCAAGCCAAAATGACACGAGTTTTATCCACCTGCATCAGCTGGTAGCGTTGATAATTGCTGTAATATTCTTCATGGCGGTGGGTATTGCGGACAGCATCTTCAAGCAAACTTTCTACTGCATCCTGACAACCATCCTCTTTTTCACCCTCCATACAGTTCAGAAGTTCCATTACCATAGGAAAGCTCTGTTCATCCATAGGAGCTTCTGCTGCAAGAAAACCGATCAGGGCAGATAAGAGCAGACGGGCTGCTGTCTGTTCCTGGTCCGTCAAAACAGCCATCGTTTTCTCCGCATTTGGCAGGATCTTTTCTTCCACAAAATCTGCCGCATCGCCGGAACAGAGCTGACGAATGGAATCTATGGATAATGAAACTGTCATGGCATCCTGAGAAAAGTCAAATGAATCTTCCTGTTTTGCTTTTCTCCGAAGTTTGTTTAACATGGTAGAAAGAATGTCGCCGCCAAAATACACGGCGATCACCAGCAGGTCAAAAACAGCAATCAGCTTGATAAATATAATCAGAACACTCATTTTTTTCGTTTCCTTTCTTTGAGCCAGCGTTCCATCTCACGATGGCAGATACCTACGCAGGGACTTCCATAATTCCCGCAGCCATAGCAGGGGTGGTTGTGGGGTAAAGAAGGAGGACGGGAAGTTTCCTTCCCGCCCTCCGGCCTGCGTGTCATCATGCGTTCATAGGGACTGTCTGTGAAACGGGTCATTTCACGCTGTCCTCGTCATCTTCTTCTGCGCTGCCCCCGTCAGCATCCGGCTCGTCCGACTCCTCATCCTCGGTTTCCCATTCCTCGGAATCTTCCTCGCCATAATCATAATCGTCCAGACTGTCATTGCCCTTGGTCTTAGGCTTGTTCTTAACGAGCTTCAAATAGGCAAATACGCCACCGCCACCAAGCAGAGCCAGCAAAAGGACTATCGCAGCCGGGTTCAGTCCGGCAGGCTTCTCTTTTTCCGGCTCCGGTGTTTCTGCCGGAGGTTCCGGTGCTTTGCCCGTACATTTACTCTTATCAGTTGCGCAGACCGGGCAGGCCGTATTGACTGCCCCTGCTTCACATTTTGTTGAACAGCTGCATACCGCAGGCATCTCCTCTTTGGGTTTTCCATCTTCCATCAGCGCCGCAAGGTCTGCATCGTCCACCTGATTCAGAAAGTGAACAGCAGTCTCCTTGTCCTCATTCGCCCTATCAATCAAGATGTAAAAGTAATTTCCAGCTTTGGTCGTAACCGTAATAAGCTGCTTATTGCCTCCAAAATCATCTACCAGTGCTGCATTCCCCTCCGGTGTAAGTGCCGGTGCTGGTTCTGTTTCTTCCACAATCACGTTGCTATCATTGGTAGAATCCTCTGCCGGTGCCGCCGGAGCCTGTTCTGACCCCTGTGCAAAAGCAGGGATCGTAAAGCCAAATGCCACAACCATTGTCAGGCAAAAGGCGGAAAGTGTTCGGAGCAATCGTTTATTCCTCATAGCTGTTTTCCTCCTGTTCGTTATTGTCATCAGCCAAACTGCCGGGAACTGTGCCACCGGACAGCATGGCGCTCAACTGGGTCGGGGTCATACGCAGGGCGCGCACCATCTGGACGATCTCCAGATTTTCTGCCTCGGTTTTCTGTGCTTCCAGCGCCTTGAGCTTTTCCTGATACTCTGCGATCTTCTCGCGGACCTTTGTAATCTCCTGGTCAATGCGCTCAATTTTGTTCTTTGCCATCGTCTATCACTCCTTCTTAAAAATCTCTGTTACCAGTTCATCAGGCCGTAGCCCTTAATGCTTTGATAATTCAGGTCATAACTTTTAATCTTGCAGGCATCGCCGGAATTTCCCTCCACGGTATAAACACGGCTGCCATCCGTACCGATCACGATACCCACATGGTCTGCTGTCCCATCCAAATCCCAGTCAAAGAAAATTGCATCTCCGGGAGCCAGATTGTTATAGCCTCTTGCGCCCCACTGTCCATGAGACTGGAACCACGGAACACCTTGCCACTCACAGCCTGCAAAGCGCGGCTCACTTTTTCCTGCCTGGTTATAGCACCAGGATACGAAGCAGGCGCACCATTCCACACGGGAGTCAAAGCCGTACCAGCTCCAGTAGGGATAACCGCCCACATTGCCCACCTGACGCTTGGCCAGTTCCACCAGCTGAGGATTGCCGGGGCGGGTACCGTTAATGAACTGCACACCGGACAGATCTTCCGAGCCGCTGGTATCAGGGGAGCCGCCGCCAAACAACAGCGGCTTATTGCCCATGGTCTGCCGGTAAACCTGATACATTTTCATCTGCTCCGGGGTCAGAAGTTCCGACACCACAGCGGAAATGGGCTTGCTGGCGAGTTTCACATTCAAAATGTAATACTCATAGGGAACTTCTTCTGAGGTGGTCTCACCGGTCTCCGGGTCGGTGGAGGTCTCCGTGCGGTAGCGAATCTCCACTTCCTCAGTAAGCGTCAGCTGATACTGTGCTGCAAACACACGCGCCAGCTCTGCCTGAGCGCTCTGCCGGGTGTAGCCTTGCAAGACGGCAGAGAGAAATGCTGCCAGCTCATGAGGGTCATGGCCGATCATACCAAGGTCATAGCGATACTCGTCATACCCTGGGTGACTGCTTTCTATGTTGTCGATTTCCTCCTGCAACTGGGCTTCTCTGGCTGCATAATCTGCCTCCACCGCCAGCATTTCCGGGTCATCCGACGGATAGGTGGTGCCGGAGAGAACGGAACCGATGCTCTGCGCCATCATGGAGCAGGAGGACATGGTATTCATCAGCATACAGGTAATGAGGAACAAAACCCCTGCCATCAGGAAACCCTTCTTGTGGCGCATGACGAATGCCCCTGCCTGCTGTACCTTTTCTTTTACCGTCCTTGCGGCTTTTCCGGTTTTGGATGCAGCCTGGGCGGTATTTCCGGCAGTCTGACCGGCGTGTTTGGCGGCGGCATACTGCTTTTTGATGGCCTGCTTTTGCTGCCAGCGGGAAAGAGGGTTGCTGGCAAACCGGGGATTTTCCTGCAAAGATTTCTGGTACAGAACATTTACATTTGCCTTTTCCAGTTGACGCTCTGCCTGGGCTGCTTTGCGGTACGGCTTCAGCTTGTGGCTGCGATAGCCCTCCCGCACCAGATAAGCGCCGGTCTCCACCGCTTCCTCGGACTTGTGGGCGCTTTCCACGCCCACATTGTCCTGCTCTGTTTCCCGGATCTCTTTGTGGAGCTTGCCTGCGACCAGATGGACGGGAGCTTCCCTGACTCCTTGAGAAACTTTGGAAGGTGGCTTTTTCTTGTCCTCAAAGGTCAGCTTCGAGGTCTTTTTTCCGGTATCCGGGTCAATGACCGTCTGCCTGACCTTTTTCTTTGGGATATTGGCCTGCGCCTTATCTGCTCTGGCCGCAGCTTTCTCCGCTTTACGGATCGGCTTTTCCAGTGCAGGGTCAGACCGTTCCTCATCAGTAAAGCGCAGGCGCGGCTCCTTATTCAAACCATTCTCCCAGCATGAGGGAGGACATCATGTAGTGCAGCTCTGCATAAATGGCCATTCCCACAGGATCGTTGAACATACAGCCGGACAGGTAGGCATAAAACTGTGCCACCACATCGGACAGGATCTTCGCTTCGGTTCCTTCCAGAACCAGACCACCCATACCTTCCTTGGCACGGATGGCGCTCCAGACCTCTGCCAGACGGAGAAGCCCCACCTGACCGGTCTCATTCAGTTCGGCTGCCTGATCTGCCGCCGTGCGGCACTCACTTACCGCATCGGCCATGACCGTAAGCAGCTGGCTGCGCTGGGCATTTACCGCCCTGTCAAAAAACATCAGCGGGTTTTGATTCAAAATGTTGGGGTTCATCATCATTCATCCTCCTTCTTTTTCAGTTCCTGGGGTTTGGTGGTCATAATGCGGTACAGCTCGGTATTCTTCGGGAAGTGGTCCACGAAAGGCAGAATTGTGGAGCCATAGAACAGCAGGCCCTCGCCCTCACCGGAGTGGGTCACATAGCTAAGCTGGTGCGTGGAAATGCCCAGCTGCTTGGCGAGAATCTGACGGTCTCCGCCTGCCTGGTTGAGCATATACACGAAGTCGGAGTTTTCAAAGATGTTCTCTACCTCGCGGCTGCTCAAAAGGTCTTTGACATTCTGGGTGATACCTGTCGGAATACCGCCCCATTTTCTGAATCGCTTCCAGATTTCCACCGTATAGGCGGCGGTCTGCTCCTCCTTCAAAAGCAGGTGCATCTCGTCGATGTAGTAACGGGTGGACTTGTGGGCGGCACGGTTGATGGTAACGCGGTTCCATACCTGATCCTGAACCACCAGCATACCGATTTTTTTAAGCTGCTTGCCCAGTTCCTTGATGTCATAGCAGACAATCCGGTTATCAATGTCCACATTGCTCTGATGATTGAACACATTCAAAGAACCCGTTACATAGATTTCCAATGCCGTTGCAATGTACTGAGCTTCTTTTTCTTCCTGCTCCCGCAACAGGTTATAAAGGTCCTCCAAAATCGGCATATTCTCCGGCTTTGGGTCATTGAGATATTCGTTGTAAACCAACCGTACACAACGGTCAATAATGGTTTTCTGCACCGGCTGCAAGCCCTCCTTACCGCCCACGATCAGCTCACACAAGCTGAGGATAAAATCAGATTTGAGGGACAGCGGGCTTTCATCATCCGAGTAGTCCAGATTCAGATCCATCGGATTGATATAGTTGGTTGAAGTAGGTGAGATCTTGATGACCTGCCCATGCAGACGCTCAACAAGAGGTGCGTACTCCGCTTCCGGGTCACAGATAATGACATCATCACTGGTAAGCAAAAAGCAGTTGGCAATTTCTCGTTTTGCGCTGAAGGACTTACCGGAACCCGGCGTACCCAAAATCAGGCCGTTGGGGTTTTTCAGCAGCTTTCTGTCCACCATGATGAGGTTGTTGGACAGAGCATTGATGCCGTAGTACAGTGCTTCTTTCCCGTTCTGGAACAGTTCCTGCGTAGTGAAGGGCACAAAGATAGCTGTGGAACTGGTGGTCAATCCTCGCTGGATCTCAATCTGATTGAGACCCAGAGGCAGACAGCTCATCAGCCCTTCTTCCTGCTGGAAGTCCAGCCTGGTCAGCTGACAGTTATACTTCTGGGCAATAGAGCCTGCCTGAAAGATGTTGTTGCCAAGCTGACGGGGATTGTCCGCTGTGTTCAGCACCAGAAAGGTCAAAAGGAACATTCTCTCGTTGCGGCTCTGCAAATCCTGCAAGAGTTTTTTCGCTTCACTGCCGTAGGTAGCAAGGTCAGATGGAATGATGTCCATGTCATATCCGGCGCGGACTGCTTTTTTCTGTTCCTCGATCTTGCTGCGGTCAAGGTCGGTAATCTTGCGCTTTACCGTTTTGATGGCTTTCACCTGATCCACCGACTGAATGTGCATACTCACAATGAGCGAGCTTTCCATATCCAGAAAATCAGCCAGCAGACGGTCATTCAGCTCCGGTGCGAGAATCTGCAAAAAAGAAACAGCCCCGTATTTCTTGCCCATACGGAACTGCTTGCCGGTGCGGAACTCAAAGGAGCTTGGTGCAATAAAATCTTTCGTGGACAGGCCGGAAGGAGCCAGCCAGTCCCATTCAAACTGAAACGGGAGCTGTTCATCCATGTGGAATACCGCATGAAGCTGGGAAAGCCTTTCCTTACCGTCCAATGTTCTGGCGGCTACACCAAGACGCTTGAAGTTATTGAGTATATCGGTCTCAATACGCTCCAGACGGGGCTTGGCGGCTTTGATGCTGTCAGCGTTGATACCAAAGGTCAGGTATTTGGTCTTGATGAGACCGTTGTTGCCTCTGACCAGCTGATTTTGCAGCATCGTGGTATATTCCTCACGGATACTGTCAAAGGCATCCCCCTGGGGCGGAATGGAAATGGAGTTGGCAAAGGTCTCCTCCGATGCCGCAAGGTTCAAAAAAGACAGCTGGAAGTGAATCGAGCTGTCGAAATAATTGAGGAAATCACACCAGCCCTCAAAGATCGCGGTCTTATCTTCATTTTGGGAGAGCTGATAGTTGATGTCCTGAAACTGAATGGTCTTTGTGTAGTGGCTGTCCGATACGCGGCAGATCCCGTCCGGCCACATTCGTTCATAGGGGATACTGTCCTGTGCCGATTTTCCTTTTTTGTCCGTGCGGTTGGCGCGGGCAATGGCCGCTTCGATCTGCTTCTTATCGGCGCGGGACAGCTTTTTCTTTGTCTTTACCGGATGCACGGTCTTTTCTTCCGGTTTTCCCAGCAGACGGCGCAGCCAGCTTTTCATTGCGGTGAACAATGTCATACACCTCCTTATCGAGCATTTCCTGCCGCTTTAATACGGCATAAAAGTTATTGGTCTGGTAGGGACGCTGCTTGGGACGGATCACAGCTACTTTGAGAATGTTGCCCACGATCTTTTCCAGGGGCTGTCCATGCTTTTCGTACATAGCCAGCATAAAGAAGGGCAGCATAACCAGCATCATACACATAGCCGCTACACTGTTTCCGGTAGGTTTTCTGAGCAAAAAGAAAAGCGGTACGCCAATAAGCGCTCCGCCCGTGAAGCAGATAAGCTGCCGCTTGGTCAGATTGAACATGACCTTTGTTTTGACTTTTGTTAAGTCCTTGGGTACGGGTACATAAGCCAATGTGGAAACCTCCTTCCGTTTTAGTGCGCCTGAAAGACTGATTTGGCGAGACTGCCGGTTTTGAACAGCGTAAAACATAGCAGTACGGTGTAGCCCACGCAGCTCCAGATTGCCATGATGATGTCATCTTCCAGAGCGATGTTCTGCACCAGCACAGCATAAATTGCCACGCAGACGATAATGAGAAACGCCTGAAAGCCCAGCGCCAGCAGGGATCGGAGGTAATTCTGTCCCATACCGCCCCATTCTTTACCCATCATTGCAGCCATTGGAACGGGAGCCACCGAAGTCACAAGGTAGATTTCGATCATACGGCCATAAATAACGATAAAGATACAGATATATAACGCCCACATAGTAATGCCAATAAAGAGGGATTGGAACCACAGTCCGAACAGCGGTCCCAGATCCATTTCCATCAGCCTCGGTTCCAGATCGGTCATAACTGAGGAAATGTCAATGGACGCATCCGAATTGATAATCCCTGCCGCCTGCGCCACTACGCTCTGCGCCATATCAAAGACGCCCATCACGATATTCCATGTATTTGTGACAATGAGGATGGCAGCGGCTGATTTGAACACCCACTTGAAAATCATCCAGGTATCCACATCATGCAGGTTGTTCTTGTCTGCAATCATCTGGATCAGGTCTACGGTCATCACGATAGCCAGGATCACACCTGCAATCGGCACCATGATGGAGTTGGACAGATTCTCAATCATGCTGAAAATACTGCCATTCCATCCCTGTGGGGTCTGGCCTACCTGTACGGATATATCCGCGACCTGCTGATTTACACTGTCAAACATCCCCGAAAGGTTGCTCATAATACCGCCCACCAGCATTTCTTTCAGCCAATTTGTCAGGGCTTCAAGTAAGAAATCCATACGGTGTCAACCTCCTTTCCGCCGCCCCCGCAAAGCTGCGGGAGCGGCAAGGATTTCATACGGAGACGCTTAGACAGAGAAAAGCCCGGAGAGCAGAGGTACAAGGACCATGCCGACTACGGCTACACCAGCACCGGCCATGAGCTGTTTCATACCAAAATAGGTGTAAAACTCTGCTCGATGGCGGGCGGCGGCGTGTCAAGAAATTTATGGAATTTTTTTAGAACCGCCCCGGCGGGAACAGGTCAGGCCGTGACCTGTTCCACCTCCGGGATGGGTTTGAGATTAAAATGAATTTCAATAGAAATGTGTCGTGTCTTATCGCTGTCGATGTGTTCATGGACAACGATTTCTTTAATCAGACGGTTGAGGGTGGCAGCGTCCAGCTCCGTGATGTCGGCGTATTCCTGAATGGCGTCCACCCATTGCTTGGCGTCCACGGCAAGGCGGATTTCATCAGCCAGCTTCCTGCGCCCCTGTTCAACCCGTTCCTTTAGTTCAGCCTGTTCCTTCTGCGTCTTATCCAGCATGAGATTGAAGTTTGCTTCGCTGATACGTCCGGCAACCATGTCCTCATAGAGCCGCAGCACCATTTTTTCCAGTACCTCAATCCGTTCCTCGTGCTTCGTCAGGGAACGCTCCAACGCTTCCCGCTGGCCTTTCTGCTCGGCTTCACAGGTGTTGGTAAGCCGTCCGGCAACAGCTTCCCCGTCCATCAGGGCGGCCTTCGCACATTCCCGGATTTTGTTCAGCACAAGGCGGTAAAGGGTTTCGTACTCCACACGGTGCTGGGTACAGTGCTGTTTCCCATAGGCATTATAGGTCTTACAGGAATAAATCTGCTTCGGGTGCTTGTCGTTGGTGTAGCGGATAGTCAGTGATTTCCCACACTCGCCACATTTGAGAAGCCCCGCAAACAGGCTGATTTCCCCGGTCTGGCGGGAACGCTGCCGGGATTTCAGCTTGTCCTGCACGATGTCAAAGCTCTTGCGGTCAACAATCGGCTCATGCCGTTCCTCCACCACAATCCAGTCCTGCGGCTTTTTTTCCCCGATGGTGCCGATTTTGAAGCGGTAGTCCTTCTTCTGGGAAGCGATAGCCCCGGTATAGACGGGATTCATCAGGATGTCCTTGATTACCGAAAAATCCCACATATACCGCCCGTTTACCGGGTCTTTCTTTTCCCATTTAGTGCGGACATTGCGGAAGCCCCGTTCCCGGTTCCACCATGTAGGGCAAGGCACCTTCTGTTCTTCCAGCCTGCGCCG
>OODU01003938.1_pt1 | contig 10562 bp, 8 predicted proteins | sample 1671171 | NCBI WGS metagenome assembly OODU01 (sample SAMN06348129, study PRJEB24527) | human gut metagenome | biome: human gut; feature: ankylosing spondylitis patient; material: feces | host: Homo sapiens | place: China | collected 2015-10
ACACTCTTTCCCTACACGACGCTCCTCCGATCTAAAGCTTTTAAACAGCTCTAAAACTGCGTTTATGCCTGATTTAAATTTAAAAATATCTACTCCTTCATCACTAATAGGAGTTTTTAAATTTAGTGATAAACTATCGCCTTTGCTATTTATATATAATAAAATTTTATTATCTGAAATAAAATAACTGATATCTGAGCCAAAAATATCTTTTAAATTTGAGATATCCAAACTATTTTTATCCATACTTAAAGTTTTTTTAAATTTAGAACTCGCGAAAAGCCCGTAAAATAGTGTATTTGAGCTATTCGTATCTTTTAAATATACATCGTAAAATTTGATATTAAAACTATCAAACTCAGCTTGACAAATTTTATAAGAGTTAAACAAAATATCTGTTTTTGGAAAATTATTTTTACCTTCTAAAAACTCATTTTCGTCAAGCTCGTCTTTTAAAGCTTTTAAATTCATGCTTATAAGAATTTGAGCTAAAACTCGCTCCTTTAAATCATGTTCAAAATCTTTTGTAATTTTAAATTTAAAATGATAGTAGACAAAAAGCGTTATAAAAATAGCAGCTATTATCGCCATAACAGCGTCAAATTTAAAGAGCAAAGCAGCCGCCAAAAAACCGAAGGCGGCGGCTATGACTAAAACGGCAAAAAGCTTTAGCCTTAACCGCTTTCTAGTTATTTCAAGCTCTTTTAAACTCATTATTCTTTAGATTTCGCCATTCTTTTTCTCATGGTTGGATCAAGGTAGCGTTTGCGGATACGGATACTTATAGGAGTTACTTCTACAAGTTCGTCTTCTTCTATCCACTCAAGAGCGCGCTCTAAGCTATGTTTGCGCGGCGGAACTAGTTTTATAGCGTCATCACTTCCGCTTGCGCGTACGTTTGTTAAGTTTTTACCTTTTATAGGATTGACGTCAAGATCATTTGGACGACTATGTTCACCGATGATCATGCCAACATAAACTTTGGTTTGAGGATCGCAAAATAAAATACCTCTATCTTGCAAATTAAATAGCGAATACGCCAAAGCCACGCCGCTTTCCATACTAACTAAAGCGCCGTTACTTCTATGTTCTACCGAACCGCTTAATGGACGGAATTCCAAAAAGCTATGGTTCATAACACCCTCGCCTTTGGTATCAGTTAAGAACTGGCTTCTAAAGCCGATAAGGCCGCGCGCAGGTATCTCAAACTCGATTCTAGTTTGTCCGTCTCCAGTTGGATTCATACTTACCATTTCGGCTTTTCTTTTGCCTAATTTTTCGATAACGGTTCCAGTACAATCATCTGGGGAGTCGATAACAAGAAGTTCATAAGGTTCACATCTTACGCCGTCTATAACTTTTATGATAACTTCAGGTCTACCAAGACAGAACTCAAAGCCTTCTCTACGCATATTTTCAGCCAAAATAGTGATCTGCAATTCACCACGACCGCTTACTTTAAATTTACCCTCGCCTATATTTTCGTATTTCATAGCGATATTTGTCTTCATTTCGCTCTCTAAGCGCTCATCTATCTTATTTGAAGTGACGAATTTGCCTTCTGTTCCGGCTAATGGAGAGTCATTTACGCTAAATACGACGCTAAGTGTCGGCTCTTCGATATGGAGCGGGTCAAGCGGCATAGGATTATTTGGATCGACAACGCTATCGCCCACATCAAGCGTCTCAAATCCCGCGATAGCCACGATATCACCGGTTCCTGCTTCGTTTATATCCATTCTATCAAGTCCGAAAAATCCGATAAGTTTGCTTATGCGTCCAGTTGTTTTTGTACCATCAGCCTTTGCTAGCATAACGTTTTGATTTTTACTGATTTTACCGTTAAATATACGAGCGATGCCGATCTTGCCGACGTAATTATCGTAATCTAGAGTAAAAACTTGGAGTTGAAGAGGATTGTCGTCTTTTCCAGTTGGCTCTGGAACATGAGCTAAGATAGTCTCAAAAAGCGGTTTCATATCTACGTTTTCATCATCAAGTTTAAGCTTTGCGTAACCGTTTTTAGCAGCGGCGTAAACTACCGGAAATTCCAGCTGTTCATCAGTCGCGTCAAGTGCGACGAATAGATCGAAAATTTCGTTTATAACCCTGTCTGGATCTGCTGCTGGTTTGTCGATTTTGTTTATAACGACTATCGGACGAAGACCTAAGCTAAGAGCTTTTTTTACGACGAATTTAGTTTGAGGCATAACGCCTTCTTGTGCATCTACAAGAAGCAAAACACCATCTACCATCTTTAAAACACGCTCAACTTCACCGCCGAAATCGGCGTGTCCTGGAGTATCTATAATGTTTATTTTATGATCTTTATAACGAATCGCTGTATTTTTACTAAGAATTGTAATTCCACGCTCACGCTCAATATCATTGCTATCCATCACCCTCTCACCTACTGCTTGATGCTCGGTAAAAGTTCCTGATTGTTTTAGGAGTTCATCGACCATAGTAGTTTTACCGTGGTCAACGTGGGCGATAACTGCAATATTTCTTATCTTTTCCAACTGCTTTCCTTGATTTTTTTAAATTTGGGGATAGATTATACCCTAAATTTTCTAAATCTTTTATATGATGAAATTTCTTTATAAATTTACTCATCTTTTAAAACCATCTTTCCAATAAAAAAATAGGTAAAAAAAGCTAAAAATATACATCCAAATATCATTACAGAAAGTAAAAACGGTGTATTTGCTTGAACAAATCCAACTATAAAAGATACCAGTCCGGCTATAGCAAACTGTAATGTGCCAAGTAAAGCAGAAGCTGTACCGGAGTGATCTCTAAATCTAGCCATCGCTAAAGTAGTTGTGTTAGGCATAATAAAACCAAGCATAGAAATGATAAAAAATAGAGATATTTCAAACGCATAAAAGCCTAAAAATGAGCAAAATATCAGAGCTGCACCAAAAGTAAGCATAGCAAAAAATGCCTTCGGAAGCAAAATATAAGGAGAATAATTTAGAACTAATTTTGCATTGATATTTGCAGCGATTATAAAACCAAGCGAGTTTAACCCAAATAAAAACCCATAAGTCTGCTCAGAAAGCCCAAAGCTTTTTATAAATACAAAAGAAGAGCCGGTAATATAAGCGAAAATCGCACCCATAGCAAATCCGGATGAAAATATATAGACTAAAAACGGTCTATCTTTTAGTACAAAAGCGTAATTTTTTATAATCTCTTTTTGTGAAAATTTAACTTTATTTGATATGGACGCACTCTCTTTAAGTACAAAAACAACTAAAAATATGAGCAAAACTCCTAATAAAAATAGAGTTACAAATATACTTTGCCACGAAAAAATCTTTAAAAGCAAACTACCAAAAGTTGGAGAGAGCATAGGAGCTAAACTAGAAACTACCATCATTAAAGCAAATACGGCTCCGGCTTCTTTTAATTCAAATAGATCATTTACCACGGCCCTAGCTATAACAACTCCGGCGCAACCTCCAAGAGCTTCTAAAAAGCGAAATACGATGAAAAGTTCTACATTATCGACTAAAACACATCCTAAACTTGAGAACATAAAAATCACTATACCGACAATAAGAGGTTTTTTACGACCGAAAATATCACTTAATGGTCCATATATCAACTGTCCAAATGCAAAAGCTATGAAAAAAGTAGCGATAGATAACTGAGTAAGAAACTCGCTTGTGTTAAAACTTTCTTGAACACTCTTTAAAGCAGGAAGATACATATCGGTAGAAAGTGGTGCTATAGCTGACATAAGAGCCAAGATAAAAATAATTTTAAATTTAGAAAATCCATGGATTTTCGTATAATTTTGCATATATCTCCTTTAAAAAATAAAACTGTTTAGTATATCTTAAAAAACTTAAAGAGTAATTTATATTACATTTAATTATTTTATAAATTTTGGATGAAATGAGTCGTTTGGAATAATTTTTGCTAGTGAATAACAGCAGATTTTAATTATTTAGGACTATTTATGCAAACACTAAACGCATTACTAAACAATACTGCATCAAGTACGATGCAGACAAAACCGAGTGATAGCCATGAAAGTAGCAATGATAGCTTCTTGTCTATGGTTATAAATAGCGTAAATAAAAATGAAAATATTAGCGAAGAGAGCAGCAAAAGCGTAGTAGAACAAAATGCAAAAAAGTCCCAAATAGATAAAAAAGATGAAAAAATAGACTCAAAATCCAATCTGGATGAAATCGAAATAGAAGAAAATTCATCTCAAGAAAGCCCAAATAAAAATAGTATATCTATCTTAGAAGATGCTGATTTTATGCAAATTTTATCGCTTCTTGAAGCATTGAATGACGGAAAAAAACTTGATAAATTTCCGGCTCTTTCAAATACTTTAGCAAAATTTTTATCAACGGAAAAAAATATAAATGAGATAAAAGGTGCAAAAAGCTTACAAGATATAATAAATTTGAGCAATAAATTTGGATTAGGTCTAAGTAATTTGAAGATTACGAAAGAGGATTTAGCAACTCTAAAAACCGAGTTCAAAGCTCTTGAAGCAAAAGGATTTTTTAAAATTCAAGATACGCAGATAGTTTTAAACGAAGTAACAAAACAAAAAATAGAAAAATCATTAAAAATAGATAAAAAAAGCGACGAATCAACCCCTAGTCTAACAAAACTTCTTCAAAGTACGCAAACAATCGATGATGCAAGCGGAAAAAAAACCAAAAATAAAACTGAAACTAATAGCATAAAAGAAGCTACAGAAGATACTATAAATTTAAAAAACACGGATAAATCAAAAATTTTAGTAGAGCAAGCGGAACAGAAAAATAGCAAAAAAGCAGATTTAAACGGTGAAAAAAATGCAATTCAAAATACAAAAAATATCGAAACAGAACTAACTAAAAACGACAAACATACAAAAGATACAAGCGGTGCGACTGTAAATCATACATCTCAAAAAAACGCAAAAGATACGAATGTAGATGATTATCTAGCAAATATTATGCAAAGAGCTATAAAAGAAAGTAGCGAAACAAAAGATAAACAGTCTCAAACTACACTTAGTGGCAGTTTTACAAAAGAGACAAAAAATAGCGGTGAAAAAGATAACATGCAAAATAACAGCGATCAAAACGGCAGTCAAACAAGCTCAAATCAGTCGGTAAAAGATGTGGTCGCAAACTCTAAACTCCAATTAAAAAACGGTCAAATCAAACAAACTTTTGAGAGTTTTGCTTCAAATTTACAAGAAAAAATAGCTGAATATAAACCACCTGTTACTAGATTTCATATGACACTAAATCCAACTAATCTAGGCGAAGTAGAGGTGACTTTGATAAACAGAGGAAATAATCTACATATAAATTTCAACTCAAATAATCAAACTATGCAGCTATTTATCCAAAATCAAGCCGAATTTAAAAATAGCCTTGTAAATATGGGATTTACTGAACTTTCTATGAATTTTAGCGATCAAAATAAAAATAAAGAACAAGGTCAAAACAGTAAATTTAAAAACTATGACAATGATTTTGAAAATGTATTAAACCAAAATGAAGATGAACAAGTCATCTTAGAAGTTGTCGTACCGCGATACTTTTAAGTTAAAAAGGAATGAATTTTGCTTAAAATAGCAAAATTGCATATAAAAGGATAATCCATGGCAATAAATTCTATGAATAATACGGCAACTCCAACCGGAACTCAATTCACGACAGACAAATGGGCAGCACAAACGGAAGCAGAAAAATTAAATAACGCCAGTGGAACAGGTACAAATCCATATTCACAGCTTGATAAAGACGCATTTTTAAAACTACTTCTTGTCGAACTTCAGTATCAAGACCCAACAGAGCCTATGGATAGTGCAAAAATGCTTGAGCAAACTAGTCAATTAGCCACTCTTGAAATGCAAGAAAATACAAATAAAGTTATGAAACAACTAACAACTCAAATGCAAAGCAGCCTTTCTATGACAGCTATGAGTGCGCTTGGAAAGATGGCAAATCTCTCGAACGCAGTGTCAAAAGATACTACGACTAGCTCTGTGGATTTTAGTTTATATTTTCCTAATGATGTTAAATCAGGCAGCATTCAAATATATGATTCATCAGAAAATTTAGTAAAAAATATAAAATTTGATGAGTTAAAGTCCGGAATAAATAAATTTAACTGGGACGGCACTGATAATAACGGAGATATAACTTTACCAGGAGAATATCTGATAAAAGCAACATATACAGATACATCAGGCAATTCAGGAGAAAGCATATTAGGAAGCTATCCTGTAGAAGCGGTTAAATTCGTAAATGGCATAGCTCAAATCAAAATAGCCGGAGAATACGTATCAATGGATAAAATAAGCGAATTTACAGAACCGGTTAAAACTACGGCAGTAAATAACTCAAATGATTCGGAGAAACCAAGCTCATGATGATAGGATACTATAACGGTATAAGCGGGATAAAATCTGGAAATTTCGGTATCGATGTTATATCAAATGATATTTCAAATATCAATACTGTAGGATACAAATCAAGCACCGCTGAGTTTAAAAGCATACTATATCAGTCACTAAACCAGACAAGCACAAGTCCGGTCACATCACAAATCGGTCTTGGCTCAACGAGTATGGCAACTAGTTTAAATTTCAAGCCAGGAAGCCTACAAAATACCGATAAAGTATTTGATCTAGCTATAGTAGGAGATGGATTTTTTGGACTTAGTGGGATAAACGGTGAGCAGTATTTTACTAGAAACGGTGATTTTAGTAAAGACGTAAATGGAGATATCGTAAATAGAAACGGGCTTTATCTACTAGGTACGATGGCAAATTTAAACGCGATAGCTCTTAGTACAAATGCAGAGCAAAAGCTAGGAAATCTTATGGGAAATAACGATAAACAAGCATTTACTCTACAAACAGGTACTTCAATAGAGTTAAGTGCTTCTACGGCGCAAACAAAAATACATTTGCCAGACGTGCTATTTTTACCTGCTACTGCAACAACAGACGTATCATTTAGCGGTAATCTTGACTCTACCATAAATACTCAAACGATAAATATAAATTTAGATAACACAAAAATTACAACGGCAATAAATAAAGAAGGTAAAACCATAAGTTTAAATGGATCGCTAGCGGACACTCCATTAGTACAAAATCCAAATAGCCCAAACGAAGATGTACTAATCACTATAAAAGATGCTAACGGCGAATCCATCACAACCGCAGCAAAAACAGATGAAAACGGTAATTTTAGCTTAAATGACTTCGATATAAGAAGTTTAAATTTAGATGGTGAACTTAGCATAGAAGCAAATGTAAATTTAAAACAAGAAGTACCAAATACTCAAAGTTTTAGTACAGATATAATCTCTCCAAACGGCAATAAAAATATATTAAAAATGGAGTTTTCAAAACAAGTTCCGCATCTTGATAACGGAACAGCATGGAATGTTAGTGCTACTATTTTTTCTCCTACTAACGAAGTTATATCGACTTCAAACGGAGTTTTAAATTTCAATGAAAAAGGTGCTTTAGTAAGCAATACTTTAGGAACTTTAGATAATGATGGAGCTGAACTAAACGTCAATTTAGGTACTCCATATGATCCAAATACTCCAAATAGCGGATTTGACGGTATGAGATCAACGGGGGATCAAAATTTAAACTTATCTGTAAATAAAAACGGTGAAGCAGAAGGTTTGCTAAAAGAATATACTATGAATGATAACGGTGAAGTTGTAGCTATATTTGACAACGGTAAAATGGCTTCTGTCGCTAAAGTTGCCCTATATCATTTCCAAAATAATCAAGGTCTTTCAAAAAGCAGCGAAAATACATATCAAACAACTGCAAACTCAGGTCAACCTATATTTTATCAAGATCAAAACGGGAATGTAGTTTATGGAGCAGCTATAAAAAATAGCACTCTTGAAATGAGTAATGTAGATCTTGGCGTATCTTTAACCGATCTTATCATTATGCAAAAAGCTTATGACGCAAGTGCAAAATCGATCACTACAAGTGATCAAATGATACAAAAAGCGATAAATATGAAAAAATAGTTATGAGTATCTCCTAACTTCGCTTAAGAAATACTCATAAACTCTTTGTTGCAAAAGAGCATCATCTTCATCACTATCTATCATAAGACGTCTTAAATGAGCAAAATCTATCTTTTTAGCATATCTTCTTAAATTTTTTAAATTATAGTCTATGTCTATAAGCAATGAATCAAGACTTATATAACTAAATTCTTTTACTTTTTGAACATACTCTTTTACGGTTTGTACCAAAACACCGACACGTCTTTCATCGTTTATATAAATTTCTGTTGCAATATCTTTTATATCGTTATAATCACTTTGTAAAACAGTTTTTTTAGCACAAAGCATAGCAGCTAAAACTTTAGCACGAAACTCTAAAGAGCGATGATGCGGTATAAAAATCTCACGAAAAACAGACAAAAAATGAAATTTATAATTCATAGCGTAATCCTAATTTAAGTATAATTTAGATATAATCCTTTTCGCCTTTCCTTAGACCTGTGCAATGCTTTTAAAAAGAACCGCTTCAGGATGGGAACATAGCAGAGCACTTTTTCTTAGTGTGTGCCGCAGTCATCTGGGGAAGGGTTTCTAAAGTCTTATATCAAAATACTCTATGATCTCAGCACAAATTTTACTAAAATCGACGCCTTCTATCTTTGGATTTTTATCAAATTTAGCTTGTATGTTATTAAATCCGCTGACTAGATCCTTGCTTTTTACACCGTAACTTATAGAAATTCCCGCTTCTACAAATGCAGCTAGATTATCACAGCATTTTAGAGCTTTACCATCTATAGCGTTGAACTCATTATCATTTACGCTGCTCATACTACCTTCAAAATGTATCGGAGTAGTTTTATTTATACGGTTTTCAAACTCATCTTTTTTCAAAACACCCTCTTCTTTTCTAACGCCTAAAATGTAGCTAAACTCACTTCTAAAACTTTCAGGAACAAAAGGTAAAATTCGCTCATCTATAAGTCTCATCTCGTATTCGCTTATTATCTCGTTTAGTCCATTTATACCGTATTTTACAGGACTTATGATGTCACGCGTAAGGCTTTCTGGTAAGTCGTGAAACAAAGCGCAATAAAAGTTATTTTCAAGTCGTTTTGGGCAAGTCCCTACTTTCAAGCTATAAAAATAAGCAAATATCGCCACGACTAGCATATGTCCAAGCACTGCAGTCTCAGGAATGCGCTGAGTTTGTGCCCAACGCTTTTGAAAACGAAGTCGTCCGCTTAGATCTATGATACGAGCTAGTTTTTGGTTCATAGCGATTTTACGAACTCCTATAAGCTCGTAGTAATCTTCTAACTCCTCATCGACTTTTTGTTTTAACTCTTCTATGTCACTTAGAAATTTACTAGTTTGATAAACTATGCTAAACTCCCATTTCGTCGCTATATAGCTAGCCGCTTTTAATATAAGACGCTCTTTTTTATGAGTTTTATCATCTTGATAAGCTTTAAACCTTTCAAAAAATTTACCCCCATCGATATCTTCAACCATATTTTCAAGTTTAGTTAAAATCCAGCTTTGAATTTCTTGATTTTTGGATTTTTGGATTTGATGGAAAACATCAGGGCGAATGTCAGTCACTACTACACGGCTTAAAAACTCAAAAACACCGCCTTCTATGATATAGTTCATATCCACGTCAGGCTCGAGCTTTGCGATAAAATAAGCTATTATAAATTTATGTGCTTGTTTATCAAGCTCGACTAAATTTACCATTTTTGGATAGTCATTCCAACGCGAAATCGAAGCAGCTTTAAAGATGTGATCTATGAGTTTAGCGTTTATCATTTTTGAGCCTTAAAATTTGCGAGTAGTTTCTAAAGTGATAGAACTTACGTCGAATTTTTCTTTGCGAACTAAATTTGAGTCCAACTCTATAACCGTATGCACGTTTCCACGCGGATTAAAGTCTCCCACTACGCGTAAATACTTTGGATTTAATTTTTTATCTAAAGTATCATAGATCTCGTTTATGCTTGCTTCGTGGCTTATATGACGATTTAAAAAGCTATTTATATAGAGTTTTATCGCTTTTAGTTCAACGACAAAGTCACGCGGCACGTAAGTTAGATATATAGTAGCAAAATCAGGATATCCCGAGCGCGGACAAAAACACGCGAACTCAGGCAAAGTTATGCGAATAGCATAGTCGTTTTTACTAGAGTTTGGCCAAATTTCAAGATCTTTTTCTATATCAAATTCATTTATAATTTTTTCACCATATTTTTTATTTTCCATATTTAATCCTTTAAATTTAACTTAGGTTTTTCAATGTAAAAACCTTGGATATAATCAACTTCACTATTTTTTGCTATTTCATAAAGCTCATTACTACTTATAAATCTAATAATTGTTTTTATATCAAGAGCTTTTGAAGCGCTATTTACACTATTAAATAACATTTTAAATCTATCTTTATGTAGATTTTTACTAAATTCAATATCATAAATTATATAATCAATATTAGATCGGAAGAGCGTCGTGTAGGGAAAGAGTGTAGATATCGGTGGTCGCCG
>OODU01003941.1_pt1 | contig 10554 bp, 6 predicted proteins | sample 1671171 | NCBI WGS metagenome assembly OODU01 (sample SAMN06348129, study PRJEB24527) | human gut metagenome | biome: human gut; feature: ankylosing spondylitis patient; material: feces | host: Homo sapiens | place: China | collected 2015-10
GAATTTGCTGCTTCATCACGTATCAAAACATCCCACTCATCGATTATAATTACAAATTTATTGTTCGTCATACTGTTAATAACCGATAGAGCACCATACAATGTTTTCTGATCTCTTAAATCAATATCCTTGTACAGATCTGCCAACTCTGATATAACATTTTTATTTATATATCCTGATATTCTTTCCGGCGCACCGGCATCCATTAGTATCCACTGCATATCGAGATGAATAACATCATACTTGTTGAGATATTTCTCAAAGTATTCTGTCTGTGCAATGTTATAGTTCATAAATAATTCTCTGGAATCACAGCCCTTACTGTAATAAGCCGTAAGCATATCTGCTGCCATAGACTTTCCAAAACGCCTTGGTCTGCTGACACATACACAGGACTGCAGCGTATCGACAATACTATTTGTATATTTTATTAATCCTGTTTTATCCACGTAAATATCCGAATTCACCGCTCTTTTGAATTTATTATTCCCCGGATTCAGGTAGATTCCCATAAGACAGCCGTCCTTTCTGCGATTTTGCGTTACCAATAAACAATAACAATTTTCTTCTATATTAACACAGCACTGCGATTTATTCCACTGAGGATTTTTGCCAGTCTTTAATACGAAAAAAGGGTGTATGACTAAAAAAGCCAAACACCACATTTCTATAGCCCGAGAATGGTACACAGCCTGACACCTTTTTGAAAAAAGCTTTCAGCCGCATCCCTCCTCTTATTCTGTATAACTATTCCCATTCTCATCCGTCCAGGTTCCGTCGCCGTTGTCAATATAACCAGTACCATTATCATCCATATAGTAATAATCTCCATTAGTTGTTTCTGTAACTGTCACACCGTTTCCATTGGCATCTTGTAATACATGCTGCTCTAACTCGGCACCAAAATAATGGGTACTGTCATTTAAGGACTGGTAGGTCTTTCCATTTTCATCTGTAAAATAAACATCGTCATCGGTGCTGTATTCCATACCGTCAGCATCTACATATTCGCAGTCATAATTTTTGTAAATTGTTCTTTCTACAGAAACTGTATTTCCATCACTATCATACAGGGTGATTGTTGTGGTGGAAAGAATATCGGATGTAGCATCTGTTGTGGCAGTTGTGGTATTACTTGTCGTACCAGCTGTGGCATTACCTGCTGTACTGGCTGTGGTATTCCCTGCCGCACCACCTGTGGTATTACCTGCTGTGCCAGCTGTGGTATTACCTGCTGTACTGGCTGTGGTATTCCCTGCCGCGCCACCTGTAGTATTACCTGCTGTGCTATTTGCGGTATTACCTGCTGCACCACTTGCAGTATTACCTGCCGTACCAATGGAACTTACAGTATTTGATCCCTTCGTGGATGAAGAAGCCTTTTTATTTGAAGATACTATATTTGCAGCAGAATCAGAGGCAGAATTTCCGGTATTTTCTAAAGTTCCAGCTGAACAACCACTTAATGTCACCGCCGCCATAAGTGCTATCATTTTAACCAGTTTCATTTTCATAGTAAAATCCCCTTTCATTTTCTACTTTTGTAGAAGTTGGTTATATACTACATCTGTAGAAATTAAATGTCAATCACTTTTTCTACAATCGTAGAATTATTTAGGTTTTACTTCTGATATTCTTAATTCCAGATTACGCCCCAAAATCATTCCCACAATTTGCATGCCCCCATTATGAAACCCTCATCCAGGCAAAAACAGGAAGGATGCAACTCGCCAAGAATTGCATCCTTCCTGTTTTAAAACTATTTGTTTTACAACTATTTCTTTTACAACAAGCCTTTTATATTTCATATTCGGCAAAAAATTTTATCACAACCAAGAATATTACTCAAACTCTTCCTCGGATTCCTCACTGCTCTCCCCGCCCATCCGCACACGGATTCCGTTGATCTCTACGTCTTCCATAGGAATCACCAGACACTTGCGGCCGTCAATGATCCTGGTCTCCACCAGTTCCACTTTATCTGGTTCAACATGGATCACTACATCCGGAGTTTTGATCTCGAATTTACGGGTATTGGTAATATTAGAGGCTACCATGGTGGCTTTTTCACCGGCTACAGCCTCATACTGGTTATCAAAAGTTTCCAGTTTCTCGTCTTCTACACCGCAGTCCTCAAAGAGACGTTTCACCTCAGACTGAGTGAGCACAACCGGGTCTGGGGAATCTTTCTGTGCTTCAATGATCTCGTTCAATTTCTCATGGATTCCAATAACGGTGTCATACTGGCAGTCGTCACCAAGGGTTTCCTCCACCAGCATGTTGAAAGAATCACGCTGTCCGCCTGCAGAAAGCGGAGCAGTACAGCCAAACACTTCATCCACAAAAATATCGTGAAGCTGCTCTGCATTCTTAGAATAGTAGAGCATGCCGTGGATGTCTGTGCTTCTGTCATTAAATAACGGGAAAAGGAAGCCGTTCTCTGGCATTTCCACGATCCAGTCACGGATACGGTCCTGGATCAAATTTGCCTCCGCATTGTAGCAAAGACCTGCCTTAGACAGCTTCACTGGACAGATACTGCAAAGAAGGTGCTCATAAATCTCTTCAGAAGCATCATCCATATCGATTCCATCTGAAGTTCTTCCCGGGATATCGTACACAGCGTGTACCAGGATTATGTAGTAATTTTCCGGATAATCGTAATTTTCAATAATTTTGTCATAAAAGCTCTCGATTAAAGCGTCATCCTTCAGTTTACTGGCGCGGAGCTTCATGAGAAATTCGTGTTTGCCGCCCTCTTTTTCCTCTGCCAGTGGGAATTCCATATTCATCAGGTTCTTTCCCAGTGTACCGGAAAGTGTTTTCTTGAAAATCTCAAAATATTTGAACATCTCTTCCTCGGAAAGGGAAAGAAATGCTTCTTTCAGCTCTGTCTTTTTATTTTTCTCAGCATCTACATAGCAGCCGCAAATGCGGGTAATGTCGCAGTTGGCTGGTGTAAACTGCTTCTTGATTTCGGAAATCTCTTTTTTGTTCATGTGTATAAGCTCCTTCTATAAAAATAGCAGATCATGATTAATCGTCGTATAAAACAGTTCCTTAAATTTCTCCATATCCCGTGTCTGCCCAAGCGCCCACATCATCTTCGTCACAGACGCCTCCAGAGTCATGTCATAGGACTCCAGCACCGGGAAACGCTCCTTGATGATTTTTCCCACCTGGTAAACTTCCATATCACTGCCCTCATGGGTAACCTGGGTCGCCATGCACACCGGCTTCCCAGCCTCGATCCAGTGCCCAATTGCCTCCATGAAATCGTCATTTTCATAATGAGGCAGCCCGCCCACACCGAAGGACTCAATGATCAGCCCGTCATAAGCCGGGAAAAGGGCATCCAGCACCTTCCCGTCAATTCCAGGTATCAGCTTCAGAAGAAAAATCTTCTGGTTCATCTCATGGTAAAACACCAGCGGTTTGGTAGACTGGTCCTTGTCATCAATGTAGAAAATAATTTTCTGATCATGGATGGACGCAATATCCGGATAATTAATGCTGGAAAAAGCATTATAGCTTTTGGAAAATTCCTTCTTCGCCCGGGTACCTGCGATCACCTTGCCTCCAAACACAATGGAAATTCCATGGGCCCGGTCATGGGAAGCAAACCGCAGACTGTCCATCAGATTAGACCTTGCATCTGTAATTGCCAGATCAATAGGCTTCTGCGCTCCGGTAATTACAATGGGCCTGCGGTTATTCTGAATAAGATAAGACAAAGCCGCAGCTGTATATGCCATGGTATCGGTTCCATGGCAAAGCACAAACCCGTCATAAAATTCATATTTCGACTCAATCAGTCTCGCCAGCTTCAGCCAGTGATCTGCACACACATTGGTGCTGTCCAGGGCAAAGGGCTGCACCGTATCAATGGTACAGAATTCTTTCGCCTCCGGAATATATTCCAGCAATTCCTCCGCCGAAATCTGCGGTGCCAGTCCATCTGCTGTATATTTAGATGCAATGGTACCTCCGGTAGCAATGAGAAGTATTTTTTTCATGCGTTTCTCCTTCATTTGATATTTGAACATCAACTCTTGGCAACTCGTCTGGCGCTGCACCATCTGCCAAAAAAGCCCGCCCGAATCTTCCCCAGGCAGGCTCTTTTATCATGTTATCCAACTTATGCAGTTCTCATTCGTTTACCTAAGAACTTCAATTATCGTTTAGCGATTCTTAGTTTTCCTCAGTTGTTTCCTCGGCAGTATCAGCAGAATCTGTACTTGCAGTCTCGCTGTCGGCACTCTCGTCTGCAGCAGTCTCATCGGTGCTGTCTGTACTCTCCGCTGCATCTGTCTCTTCTGTATCATCAGCTGCAGTCGTGTCCTCGCTGCTGTCAGCTGCCTCGCTGTCCTCAGAATCAGCTGCTTCACTGGTATCTGCTGCAGTATCTGTGCCTGCATCCTCGCTTGTATCAGCGGTGGTATCCTTGATTGTGAAGCTGTGGTCATCTGTAATTGTCAAAGTAGCAAGCACCTTATCATTCACAGTGATCTCTGCATCATCCAGCCACTGCTGGGTTGTCTCAGAATAATAGTTGCTGCGCTTGGTATTCTCAAGGGATTCCTTCTTGGAAGCAGTTGCATCCTCATCATTTACCTTGTCCATACGAAGAACATATACGTTGGTATCTGTCTCAACCAGCTCATCATAAACCTCTCCGTCCTTCAGAGTTCTAAGAGCCTCAACAACTGCATCATCATAGGAATTGGAAATATCCTCATCATCACTGTCATTTGTGAAAATAGTTCCGGTCAGTCCGCTGTAAGTATCATCAACAGCCTTGGCTGTCTCGCCCATGTCTGCTGTCGGATCCTCTTTCATCTTATCCAGGATCTCCTGTGCCTGCTCCTTGCGGGTAGCAATATCATCATCGGTAAGGTCATCTCCACTGATGGAAATACTTACATAGCTGAAAGAAGACTGCTGTGCCTCCTCATCCGTTATGTTAACCTCAGCCTCATTGCGGATCGGATCGTAAATTCTCTGACGGTAAGTCTCAAGCTCCAGAAGAGTCTTAACCTGGTCTTCGGAAACAGCAAGCTCCTTCAGAGTGTCCTCGTCATTGTCCTGCATAAACTGTGCTGCTGCATCTGCAATAGCAGTCTCATCATCAGAAGTAACCTCAACACCGTAATCAGCTGCCTTCTCCTTCATGATGTACATCAGCTCAACCTGCTCCAGGAACTGTCCTACAGCCTGCTCACCGTATGTAGTACCAGCATCCTCATCTACTACCTGGCTCCAGATATTTCCTGCACTTCCCATAAAGCTCTTATACATAGCAACCGTCTGTGCCTGTGACTCACGTGCATACAGACTTACAACACCCATAGGAATGTCTGTGCCATCTACAGTTGCAACGGTCTTCTCTCCATCTATAGACTTACTTCCACATCCGGAAAGCATTCCAATTGCCATTACGCCACTTAATGCCACTACGGTTGTGTTCTTCACGATTTTCTTCATATTGATCACCAATTACCCTTTCACTGATGTGCCGCTTAGTCACCACGCACAGCCAGCATGATTTCCCAATGCGGACACGCTAATAAGAGTATAAAACTTTTTTCCCATGAGGGCAAGTAGAAAGGGGAAAATCTGATAGAATTCACACAATTTTCGCGAATTTCCATCGGATTTTCCCCACCCAAAGCCTACTTTAAATCAAAATATCCGAAAGCATTCAACAGCCCAGCCGTCTACTACTTTTCGCTCTTTCCTTCCTCTTCCACCAATTCCATCAGTTCCTTTGCAAACACCGTCAGCGCCTGCACAATATCCCCCACTGGTGCAAACAGGAACTTCGGCTCTTTATCCGGTTTAAACTGCAGCTGTCTGCGGTACTTGGCAACCAGCGGCGGAATTCCTTCCGGGTTCAGATGTGCATTTTCGTAAAGGGTGATCCTGATCTCACGCTGCATCTGCTTGATTTCCGTAATGTAGCCCTGATGTGCCAGTGCTTTCAGTCTTGCAATAGCCAGCAGATTCAGCACTGCTTTCGGCGGCTCCCCAAACCGGTCGATCAGTTCTTCCAGCATATCATCATACTCCTGCTGGGACTCAATCCCTGCAATGCGCTTATAAATATCCAGCTTCTGGAATTCATTGCTGATGTAGGTATCCGGAATAAAAGCATCCATATTCAGATCAATGGTAGTCTCGAAGTCTTCCATAGTATGAATACCCTTTGCCTCTTTGACCGCCTCGCTAAGCATTTTACAGTAAAGATCATAGCCCACTGCGTTCATATGCCCATGCTGCTGTGCTCCCAGCAGATTTCCAGCCCCCCGAAGCTCCAGGTCACGCATGGCGATCTTGAATCCACTTCCCAGATCTGTAAACTCACGGATAGCAGAAAGTCGTTTTTCCGCCACCTCCCGAAGCATGGTGTTCCTTCGGTACATCAGAAACGCATACGCCGTCCTGTTGGAACGTCCGATCCTGCCTCGCAGCTGATAAAGCTGGGAAAGTCCGTACTTGTCAGAATCATGGATGATCATGGTATTCACATTGGAAATATCCAGTCCTGTCTCGATAATAGTAGTGGAAACCAGCACATCAATGTCCCCATTGATAAAATCGTACATAACCCGTTCCAGTTCTCTCTCGCTCATCTGTCCATGGGCAAAATCCACCCTTGCGTCCGGCACCAGTTTGGAAATCCGCAGGGCAACCTCATCAATATCTGTAACCCGGTTATAAACATAATAAACCTGGCCGCCTCTTCGCAGCTCTCTTCCGATAGCTTCCCTAACAGTCTCCTCATCATACTCCATTACATAAGTCTGGATCGGCATACGATCCATAGGCGGCTCCTCCAGCACACTCATGTCACGGATTCCGATCATACTCATATGAAGGGTTCGTGGAATGGGAGTCGCAGTCAGAGTCAGAACATCAATATCCTTTTTCAGCTGCTTGATTTTCTCCTTGTGGGTAACACCGAAACGCTGTTCCTCGTCAACGATCAGAAGCCCCAGATTCTTATACTCCACATCCTTAGAAAGAACTCTGTGAGTACCGATCACAACGTCTACCTGTCCTTTTTTCAGATCCTGCAAAGTCTTTTTCTGCTGGGCAGGTGTACGGAATCGGCAAAGCAGATCCACGCGCACCGGAAACTCCTTCATTCTCTGGACAAAGGTGTTGTACACCTGCTGCGCCAGAATGGTAGTTGGTGCAAGGTAAACAACCTGCCGGCTCTCTTGCACCTCTTTAAACGCTGCGCGAAGAGCAACCTCCGTCTTACCATATCCAACATCTCCGCACACCAGACGATCCATGATCTTGGTGCTCTCCATATCCCGCTTGGTATCCTCAATGGCATTCAGCTGATCCTCTGTCTCCTCATATGGGAACATTTCCTCAAATTCCTTTTGCCACACTGTATCCGGGCCACACACATACCCCTCTTTTTCCTGACGCACAGCGTAAAGCTCCACCAGCTCTTTGGCGATATTTTTGACAGCGCCCTTTACCTTGGACTTCGTGCGATTCCACTCCTGGGTTCCCAGCTTGTTCAGCTTCGGTGCCCTGGCTGTATCTGCGCCGGAATATTTCTGCAGCGCATCCAGCTGCGTCGCCAGAATATACAGATTGCTTCCGTCACGGTATTCAATCTTGATATAGTCTTTTAAGACCTTATCTACTTCAACTTTTTCAATTCCACGGTAAATTCCCAGTCCATGCTTTTCATGGACCACATAATCCCCGATAGACAGCTCTGCAAAATCCTGGATCCGCTTGCCGTTGTAGACTTTTTTCTTTTTCTTTTTTTTCTGCTCCTGACCGAAAATATCTGTTTCCGTGATCACCGCAAACTTGATCAGCGGATACTCAAAGCCTTTCCGGGCATGACCGTACATTACCATAATCTCGCCTGGATGAATCTGGCGGTCATAGTCCTGTCCGTAAAAAGCATTCAGGTCATTTTCCCGAAGGTCCTTCGCCAGTCGTTCCGCCCTGGTACGAGAACCAGAAAGCAGGGCAATCTGGTAACCCTGTTTCTTATATTTCTTCAGATCCTCCACAAGAAGCTCGAAGCTGCTGTTGTAGGAGGTCACGCTCTGCACGGTCAGATTAAATTTCTCCGGAGCAAAATTCCACTCCACAGCCCGCGGTTCCAGTGCAGACAAAGAAACTGCCCTGCACTTATTCAATTCTTTTTGCACTTTGGAAAATTCACACAGCCACTGTACCGGAAGATCCTGCTCCCCCTTTTCCTCCCTGTGCATACGGCTCTGGCGGTACTCTTCCTCTACGCCAAGTCCGTTTTCCAGAATACGGTTGGGTTCATCCAGAAACAGAAGCATTTTTTCTTTGGGAAAATAATCCACAAAAGATACCATCTTTTTGCCATCATTCCACTCCACAGCCGGATAAATGGCAATCTCATCCAGATTTTCAAGAGAGCGCTGACTCTCCGCGTCAAAGCTTCGGATAGAATCCACTTCATCTCCCCATAGCTCAATTCTCCATGGATTCTCTTCTGTAAGGGAATAAATATCTACTATACCACCGCGCACAGAAAACTGTCCCGGCATTTCCACCTGTCCTACGCGTTCATATCCAAGCTGCACAAGGGTATTTTTCAGTACATCCATGTTGATCACGCTGTCAGAATAGAAATGAAGCACCTTTTTCCCGATTTCTTCCAGGGGCATCAGATAGTCCATACAGCCGTCAATGCTGGTAACCACAGTCAGTTCCTTCTGCTCCAGAAGTGCCTTTACCACACACATTCTCTGGCGGATCAACAGATTTCCCTGAATATCTGCCTGGAAAAAGAGAAGATCCTTCGCCGGGTAAAACATGGTATTTTTGTCATAAAAGCGCAAGTCCTCGAAGATTTCCTTAGCCTGGCGCTCATCTCCTGCGATCACAAGGCGCATAGGTGTTTTGCCGGAAAGCCCATGGATCAGATGTGCCTTCTGGGATTCCAGGCAGCCTGTGATCTGCACAATGCCCTGATTTTTCTCAAGGCTTTTCTCTATTTCTTCAAATTCTGCCATCCCCTTCAGGGGCTGGGTAAATGAAAGCATGGCTTTCCTCCTTTTCTCAAAAGCCGCACCTCAGAGCCCACCCAAAACATGAAACCATTCCTGCAAGCTATCTGCACGTCATAATTTTCACAAAGCTTTTTGGGGACGCTCCAGGGGCAAAAGAAGCCCAGCTTGTTGCTGGACTTCCTTTGTTACTCAGTAACCCTCTTTCGGTTGTATTCATTCATCGCCGCATCCGGACCATCTGTTATGATTTTTTCTACAGCGTCTGCTGCAAACTCAATTGCTTCATCCACGAGCTTGCGGTCCCCGGATGAAAAACGGCCAAGCACATGGTCTGCCAGATCCCATCCTTTTGGTTTGGCTCCTACACCAATTTTTACACGCATGAATTTCTGTGTGCCAAGTCTGCCAATAATGTCCTTCAGACCATTATGGCCGCCTGCACTGCCCTGCTTCCGGATACGAAGCTGTCCCGGCTCCAGATCAATATCGTCCTGAATAATGATCAGCTCACTCTCCGGATCGATTTTGAAATAAGCAGCCATCTCCTGTACCGGACCACCGCTTAAATTCATAAAGGACAAAGGTTTCATAAAGATTACCTTCTCTCCTCCGATGAATCCGGAACCGTACATAGCATTAAATTTTACGCCGCCCTGCGGAATCTTATGACGTTCCACAAGCACATCGATCGTATCAAAACCCATATTGTGGCGGGTCGCCTCATACTGCTTCCCGGGGTTTCCCAGTCCAACAACTAAATACATAATCTACAATCCTTATATTCATCAGTTAAAGTAAACCATTTCATCTGCCAGCGGCTCGCATGGAGTTACATTCTCTGCATAGAGCACGATTCCCTCGCCCTGGTATTCTGAACGGTTCTCAAACGCAACCTTGGCAGTTACCTCTACCCATTCGCCTGGCTTCAGCTTCGGCGCATAAGCACTCTTGCAGATATAGCCAAGGAAAGAAGTGTCATCTGCACAGCAGGTCATAGCAGTACGTCCTGGAATAAAGAACTTGCTTCCCATTCCTCTCGGGCGTCTTGCACGGGCCTTGAAGCGCAGTGTTTTACCAACGTAACGATCTGGATGATCCATGGCATCCACAAACCAGATACCGTAATCTTCCGGCGGAATATCCACGATATCTGCATCCAGGTCAAATGGCATCTGATCTGCGAAGATATCTGTCATCTCCCCTTCTTCATCCTCAAAAATAACCTCGGCACTTGGGTTTACCACTTTAATGCTTCTGCGGAAATTGGAAAGAGGATATTCCATCTTGCTGCGGTTGAACACTACCATATCCGCATTGCGGACCATATCCATGAAAAGGGATTTCATGTTCTGCATGTAAACCTGAAATGTGCTTGCATCCACACAGGTGATGTGCTGCTCAATGCCCCAGCCCTGGGGAAGGCGCATTTCCTCAAATTTGCTTACCAGCCACATTCCATTATATTCCATAACCACACGCTCCGGCTGGTGGATAATATCAAGAGCCTGGAGACGCTCCGGTGTAAACT
>OODU01003947.1_pt1 | contig 10543 bp, 10 predicted proteins | sample 1671171 | NCBI WGS metagenome assembly OODU01 (sample SAMN06348129, study PRJEB24527) | human gut metagenome | biome: human gut; feature: ankylosing spondylitis patient; material: feces | host: Homo sapiens | place: China | collected 2015-10
CAATCGCAGAGCCATGGCAAAAGAAAAAGGAGAGCACAGAGGTAAAATCTGTGCTCTCCTCGTTTTTTAGCCGCGAATGCTCCGCTGAGCGGCGCAAAGGAAAGTTGGGGAGTCGCAAGAGGGGATAGGAAACCTTGGTGTCCTGTCCCCTTTTGCCCCCGCCGCCGGGTGGCGGCACGTCCCCGCACGCCGCAGCGTGCAAACCCCGCCTGCCGGGTCGGCAGCATTCCCTCGCCTCCTGCGTCAGGCCGCAGGAACGGCGGAAACTTTCGCGCTCTCCCTCGGGGGGATATTTTTATCCTTTATAGGTCTCGCGGAACTCGAGGAATTCATCGTAGGTGCATTCCTTATCGAGCACGCCGGTTTCGCGAATCTCGATGATGCGGGTCGCGATGGTCTGCACGAACTCGTGGTCGTGCGATGCGAACAGTACCGTGCCCTTGAAGTCGCGCACGCCGTTGTTCACCGCAGTGATGGACTCAAGGTCGAGATGGTTGGTCGGCTGGTCAACGACCAGTACGTTCGAGCCGAACAGCATCATGCGCGCGAGCATCAGACGAACCTTCTCGCCGCCCGACAGCACGCGGACCGGCTTGTAAACGTCGTCGCCCGAGAACAGCATACGGCCGAGGAAGCCGCGCAGCGTGGATTCCAGCGTATCGGTCTGGGAGTACGGCGCGATCCAGTCGAGCATATTCTCCTCGTGGCCCTCGAAGAACTCGTTGTTGTCCTTCGGGAAGTAGCTCTGCGAGGTGGTGACGCCCCACTTGAAGCTGCCCTCGTCCGGCTTGATTTCGCCCATGAGGATCTGGAACAGCGTGGTCATGGCCAGCTCATTGTCCGAAATGAACGCGATCTTGTCGCCGCGGCGCACGATGAACGACACGTTGTCGAGCACCTTTTCGCCGTCGATGGTCTTGGAGATGCCGCGCACCTCGAGAATATCCTTGCCGGCCTCGCGGTCCTGCTGGAACGCGACCCACGGATAGCGGCGGCTCGACGCCGGCATTTCCTCGACGGTCAGCTTGTCGATCAGCTTGCGGCGGCTGGTCGCCTGACGGGACTTGGACTTGTTCGCTGCGAAACGCTGGATAAAGTTCTGGAGTTCCTTGATCTTCTCCTCGTTCTTGCGGTTCTGGTCCTTGATCATGCGCTGAACCAGCTGCGAGGACTCGTACCAGAACTCGTAGTTGCCGACGTACAGCTTGATCTTGCCGTAGTCGATATCAACGATGTGGGTACATACGTTGTTGAGGAAGTGACGGTCATGCGATACGACGAGGACCGTGCCCTCGAAGTCCGCAAGGAAATCCTCGAGCCAGCGGATGGCCTGAATGTCCAGATGGTTGGTCGGCTCGTCGAGCAGAAGGATGTCCGGCTTGCCGAACAGCGCACGCGCGAGCAGCACCTTGACCTTCTCGACGTCGCCGAGGTTCTTCATCTCGGTGTACAGAATAGCGTCTGCGTCCAGACCCAGACCGTTGAGCAGCTGGCTGGTTTCGGTCTCGGCGTCCCAGCCGCCCATCTCGGCGAACTCGGCTTCAAGCTCCGCCGCCTTGTTGCCGTCCTCCTCGGTGAACGGGTCCTTCATGTAGAGCGCGTCCTTCTCGCGCATGACAGCGAGCAGGCGCTCGTTGCCGCCGAGAACGGTGTTGAGAACGGTTTCGTCGTTGAACGCGAAGTGGTCCTGCTTGAGTACGCTCATGCGCGTCTTGGGCGCGATGGATACCGTGCCGGTGGACGGGTCGAGGTCGCCCGACAGGATGCGCAGGAAGGTGGACTTGCCCGCGCCGTTCGCGCCGATAACGCCGTAGCAGTTGCCCTGCGTGAATTTCAGGTTTACGTCCTTGAACAGCGGCTCGCCGCTGAAGTTCAGACTCAGTTCGCTAATATTGATCATGTAAAAGTTTCCTCCATATGAGTTCGCCTGTATGCTTCAAACAATCCTTATCAGTATATCACAAAATCCCGCGGTTTTACAGATGTTTTCCGCTCTTTTTCGCATTTTTGTTCATGTTGTCTTGAAAATGCGCCAGAAAAGCGTTATACTGTATTCATCATGCAAAAACCCATCGTCACGCGCCGTTTCCGGCAGCTTTTCAGGAGGTCTTTTTTATGTCCGATTTCATGAATATCATCAAGTCCCGCCGTTCCACCCGCGCTTTCAAGCCCGAGCTTCCGCCGATCGAGAAAATCGAAAAACTCATCGAGGCCGCCGAGTGGGCGCCGAGCGGCATGGGCAAGTATAACTGGCATTTCTCGGTCGTTTACAACCCGGAAAAGACGCTGAAGCTCGCCCGCGCCATCGCGGAGGCGGACAACCGCGGCCCGGACTACAACTTCTACGGTGCGCCGGTCATCATCAACATCTCCTGCGAGCGCGGCGACCGCAACGCCCTGCTCAACGGCGCGGCGGCCATCGAGAACCTGATGCTCGCGGCGACTGAGGATGGTCTTGGCTCCTGCTGGATCAATCAGGTGCGCGACCAGTGCGACGTGCCCGCTGTCCGTGCGCTGCTGACCGAGTACGGCACGCCCGAGGACCATATCGTCACCTGCTCCGCCGCCATCGGCTACATCGCCAAGGAAACCGCGCCCCACGAACGCGCTGAGGGAGTATATAATATCGTAAAATAAGAAAATGCTTCCGGAAAATATTCCTGTTTTACGGAATGCAGCCGTAGGGCGTGATGCCCCCATCACGCCGTGTAACGGTGTGCAGACGGTCGCATCAACGTGCCGTAGGGCGGGGCACCCCAGGGCGGCTTCTCTTGCGGCTGTGCCGCAATTCACCTTCTGCCCTCACCCCGCCGCTTTTAGCGGTTTGCTCAGATTTACAGCGGCGGGCTGGGGGCAGCCCGCCCTACGATATTATGCAACAGATTTAAGGAGGTTTTCGTTTTGACTTCTGAGATTGCAAAGCTCAAGGACTGGGTCGATCACTGCGACAACATCGTATTTTTCGGCGGTGCGGGCGTCTCGACCGAAAGCGGCATTCCGGATTTCCGCTCGGTGGACGGTCTGTACAATCAGCAGTACAAGTATCCGCCGGAAACCATCCTGAGCCACACGTTTTTCCTCTCCGAAACCGAGGAATTTTACCGTTTCTACCGTGCAAAGATGCTCGCGCTGGACGCTGAGCCGAACGCCGCGCACCTCAAGCTCGCTGAGTGGGAGCGCGAGGGCAAATGCCGCGCTGTCGTGACGCAGAACATCGACGGCCTGCACCAGAAGGCCGGCTCCAGGGAAGTGCTTGAACTGCACGGCTCGGTGCTCCGCAACTACTGTATGCGCTGCCATAAGCCGTATCCGGTCGAGAAAATCGCCGCCGGAACCGGCATCCCGAAATGCGACTGCGGCGGCACCATCAAGCCGGACGTCGTGCTCTACGAGGAGGGACTCGACAGCTACACCATCAACAAGAGCGTCGAGTACATCTCAAAGGCCGATATGCTCATCATCGGCGGCACCTCGCTCGCCGTCTATCCGGCCGCCGGACTCATTGACTATTACCGAGGCAATAAGCTCGTGCTCGTCAACAAGTCCCCCACCCCCGCCGACCGCCGCGCCGACCTCGTTATCCACGCCCCGATCGGCGAGGTTTTCTCGCAGCTTTAGTTTCAAAGTGCACAAAAGGAGAGCGCATCGTTTAAGACTGCGCTCTCCTTTTTCTGTTTGCGGAAATGAAAAGGGACAGGAGCCATGCGGCATCCTGTCCCTTTTGCTCTGTCCCGGAGGGAGACTTGATTTTTAGTTGAATGCCTGCTCGAGGTCAGCCAGAATATCGTTGATGTTCTCGGTGCCGATGGACAGACGGATAGTGCCCTGATGGATACCCTGATCCTCCAGTTCCTCTGCGGTCAGCTGGGAGTGGGTGGTGGTAGCCGGGTGAATGACCAAGCTCTTTACGTCTGCGACGTTAGCCAGCAGAGAGAAAATCTGGAGCTTGTCGATGAACTTGAACGCAGCTTCCTTGCCGCCCTTGATGTCGAAGGTGAAGATGGACGCGCCGCCGTTCGGGAAATACTTCTCGTACAGAGCGTGATCCGGGTGCTCCGGCAGGGACGGATGATTTACATGCTCGACCTGCGGATGGTTCTTGAGGAACTCAACGACCTTCTTGGTGTTCTCAACGTGACGCTCGATGCGCAGGGACAGGGTCTCGGTGCCCTGGAGCAGCAGGAATGCGTTGAACGGAGAGATGGCAGCGCCGGTGTCGCGGAGCAGGATAGCGCGGATGTAGGTAACGAAAGCTGCGGGGCCTACTGCGTCGGCGAAGGAAATGCCGTGGTAGCTCGGGTTCGGCTCAGCGATCGGCGCGTACTTGCCGGAAGCCTTCCAGTCGAACTTGCCGGAGTCAACGATGATGCCGCCGAGAGTGGTGCCGTGGCCGCCGATAAACTTGGTCGCGGAGTGAACCACGATGTCAGCGCCGTACTCAATCGGACGGATGAGGTACGGGGTGCCGAAGGTGTTGTCGATAACGAGCGGCAGACCGTGCTTGTGGGCGATTTTAGCGATGGCTTCGATGTCCGGAATATCGGAGTTCGGGTTGCCGAGGGTCTCGATATAGACAGCCTTGGTGTTGGCCTGGATGGCGCCCTCAAGCTCCTCGAGGTTGTGTGCGTCAACGAAAGTAGTTTCTACGCCGAACTGCGGGAGCGTGTGCGCGAGCAGGTTGTAGCTGCCGCCGTAGATGGTCTTCTGTGCTACGATGTGGTCGCCTGCCTGAGCCAGCGCCTGAATGGTGTAGGTGATAGCTGCTGCGCCGGAAGCGGTTGCGAGTGCTGCTACGCCACCCTCAAGTGCTGCGATGCGCTTCTCGAAAACGTCCTGCGTAGAGTTGGTCAGACGGCCGTAAATGTTGCCTGCGTCTGCCAGACCGAAGCGGTCTGCGGCGTGCTGGCTGTTATGGAAAACGTAAGAGGTGGTCTGATAAATCGGAACGGCACGGGAGTCGGTTGCCGGGTCCGCCTGTTCCTGACCGATGTGAAGCTGCTTGGTTTCGAATGCCCAATTTGCGGTGTTCTTGATCTCTGCCATGATAATGTTCTCCTTTATAATTCAGTAAGTAGCTTTTAATGAACTGTCCTGTGCACGCCGCGTTCGGGGGCGTGACTCACGAGGAAAGGATCACATTCGCCCACAGCGGAAATTCGCACGCAGCAGCTTTTCGAAATAGTATCGCATGACCGCGTCTCCTTAAATCATATTATTTCACTGGGAATGCTATGATTATACCCGACCATTTCCCATCTGTCAACCCCTTTTTCAAAAGTTTTTCAAATTTCCTTGTATTCCGCTATGAATAGAGATTTTCCCAGAGAGAGCGCCGCTCTTTTATCCCCTCCGCAAGGGAGCGTCAACGATACGCCATCGCATATGTGACGTCGTTGATCGTGACGGACTTGACATTCTCAAGGCTGACCGGCTGCGCCAGAACAGCGATTTCGGTGTCGATACGGTCAGAATCGTCTTGCGACGAGAAGCCGAGGGTATAGAGCGTGCGGTCGATGTCCGCGCTCTCGTCCATGACAATATAAGAGGTACCGTCCTTCATCTGCACACTTACCTTATCCACCTCATCTACTGTGCAGTACATATCGGCGTTATACAGCCGCAGGCCGATCTGTGACAGGGTGATGTCGCCGTTTTCACTTTTAAGGTACGGCATCTGCTGAAACTCCGGCAGGTCTACCGACAGCACGGTCTCGGCGGTGTGCTGACCGTCCGCGCGGTCGGTCGTGCCGCCCGGGTCAAGAGCCTCAAGCCGCAGAGGCTCGCCCGGCTCATAGCTCTGCGACACGGAAAACGCGCCCTCGAGCCAATAATCGTTTTCGGTCGAGCGTGCAGTATCCAGGTAGAAGCTGCTGCCGCAGAAGCCGCTGTCGCCGTACATGACATCGAATGCAAGCTGTCCTGCCCCGGCGGCGTAACAGGGCAAAAGCGTTGTCCAGACCATATCCGGCTTGTTGTCGTAGCCATCGATCCTGTGCGCAACCGAAAAAGGCTGCACGCTGTTCTGCTTTTTGTTTTCGAGGTGCAGACTGATAAGGCCCGTACCCGCGCTCTCGTCGAACAGGACGCTGTCCACCGTCAGGCGGAAGTTCTCGTTTTCATCTGTCATTCCGGCATCCTGCGAGGTCTTGACGTAGCTTTCAAGCGCCGCATCGTTCCCGTTCGGAAACAGCAGCGGGAACCAGTGGTCAGCGTTCGCGGCGAACGCGGTGCCGCCGATGCAGAGCGCCGCCGCAAGACCGGCGCAGAGCACGCGCTTTACGGAAAAACGGCGTTTTGTGTCCGTCCGTTCGGGCAGGCTGTCGAGCGCCGCGCGAACGCTTCGGTCAAACTGTTCGCTCACCTCGGGAAAATCGTTACGGTTCATCATACAAAGCACTCTCCTTTCAAATCCTGACGCAGCTGCTCTCTTGCGGCGCGCAGACGGCTCTTTACCGTTCCCTCCGGCACGCCGAGCATCGCGGCGATCTCCCGGGTACGGAAGCCCTCCAGATAATACAGCACGACCGGCAGCCGGTGTTTTTCTTCGAGCGCCGTTATCGCATCGTACAGCTCGCTGTGGTCGGCGTGTTCCGGCGCGGCGATATTCTCCGCCGTCTGTTCATCGAACGGCTCCATGCGCTTTCGACAGCGCAGAACCGAACTGCATTCGTTGATCAATATGCGTATCAGCCATGTTTTGAAGTACTGCGGACTTCGCAGCGTATGCAGCCGCTCCCATGCGTGCAGGATAGCCTGCTGTGCCGCGTCCGCGCAATCCTGTTCGTTCCGCAGCATGGTCTTTGCCACGCGGTACAGAGTCGGCTCCGCCGCCAGAACGGCCGCTGTGAACTCGTCTTTGTCCATGGGGTTCTCCTTTCCGAAAGCGTCCGGACTTTTCTGCTTTCATCTATTAGACGGACGGAATGCCCGAATGGTTTTCCCCGCCGAAGAATTTTCCGAAGTTTTTCTCCCCCGCCCTTCCCCGCGAAAACAGTTAGACATTTCCCCTCTCCTATGGTATACTGTTCCTAAATAGTATAGTTAATCCGTATGTGATTGGCTTTACTCTTGTTGATGATTATTATCAAATAAAATAAATTATTTATTTTGACAAAAACCTATTGACATTCGGACGGAACAGGACTATACTATAGTTGTTCCAAGAGAAAGGAAGGAACAAGTTGAGAATTACTCACGAGGCGGATTACGCAATCCGCGTAACCTATTGTCTGGCCATGACCGGCGGAAAGCAGTGTGCAAAGGATATTTCCGAGCTGACCGGTGTAACGCTCCGGTTCGCACTGAAAATTCTGCGCAAGCTGACCCAGTCCGGCATCACGAAGTCCTACAAAGGCGTAGCAGGAGGATATGAACTCAACCGCTCCCCTTCCGAAATCAGTCTGGGTGAAATCATTGAATGCATCGACGGCCCGATTGCCATCAATCACTGTCTGGCCAACGAGTTCCAATGCACCCACGTGGGCAGTCAGAACGAATGCGATTTTCACCGCGTGTTCTCAGAGATCAATCGTTCTCTGCGCGGTCAGCTTTTCGCGATAACGATGGATCGCTTTCTTCCGGCAAAGGTATTACAACAGCACAAGTAAGATTCACGTTTATTAAACGGACAGGAGGATTTTTGTTATGAAAAAGTTTGTTTGCACCGTATGTGGTTACGTTTACGAGGGCGAGGCTGCTCCGGCTGAGTGCCCGATCTGCCACGCACCGGCAGAGAAGTTCAAGGAGCAGGCCGGCGAAAAGACCTGGGCGGCTGAGCACGTAGTCGGCGTTGCACAGGGCGCTCCGGAGGACATCATGGCTGATCTGCGCGCGAACTTCGAGGGCGAGTGCTCCGAGGTCGGTATGTATCTGGCAATGGCTCGCGTCGCTCATCGCGAGGGCTATCCGGAAATCGGCCTGTACTGGGAGAAGGCTGCTTACGAGGAAGCTGAGCACGCTGCAAAGTTCGCTGAGCTGCTGGGCGAAGTCGTAACCGACTCCACCGAGAAGAACCTCCAGATGCGTGTTGACGCTGAGAACGGTGCAACCGCCGGCAAGTTCGATCTGGCTAAGCGCGCGAAGGCTCTCAACCTCGACGCTATCCATGACACCGTTCACGAGATGGCTCGCGACGAGGCCCGCCACGGCAAGGCTTTCGAGGGCCTGCTGAAGCGTTACTTCAACAAGTAAGAAAGTCTGTATATCCGCGCTGGAGCCAGTCTCGGTAATGGCAAAAAGCCAGTAATTCCAGCAGTTTTCGGCACAAAAGATACGCAGCAACAGAAATGCGGTTCACAGGTAAGTGTGAGCCGCATTTTTGCGTCTGTATCCATACCCGAAATATGCCGGGACAGACAAACAGCACAGTCTTTCTCCGTCCGCGCGGTCTCGCATCCAGGCAGGAAGGCTGTACCTATCTGCGCCCATCAATCCGCGAACAGCTGCACCCAGTAGGTCGTGCCGTTCACCTCGATGGCGGCGGCGCCGATGCGCGAGTAGCGGCCGGCGAGGATATTGGCGCGATGGCCGGGCGAGGCGAGCCACGCACGCACGACCTCGTCCGCGCTCGACTGGCCGGAGGCGATATTCTCACCGGCGCTCCGGTAGGCAACGCCGCTCTCGCTCAGCGTCGAGACGAACGAGCCGCCGCCCGGCCGGGTGTGCGAAAAGCTGCGCGAGATCTCCTGCGCCCGGACAGCCGCCGCACGCGCAAGTCCGCTGTCCGCTTCGAGTAGGGCAACGCCGTTCTGCTGCCGTGCCGCGTTCGTGAGCCGGATAACGCTCCCCGCGCGGCTCTCTGTCTGTGTCTGCGCCGAGGCGGGGACGTCCCAGTACAGTCCTGCCGCGCCTGCGGCCGTTCCCGTGAGCGATGCCGCCGCAAGCACCGCCAGCACGCACTTTTTCCATCTTGTCATGTATCTTCCTCCTGTCACGAGCGGCTCTTTCGTCCGCTCTGTGCGGAGTATACCATTTCTGCCACCGCGATACAATGGAAACTCCGTCCTTTCGCGGCAGTTCTCCCCTGTTTCCCGAACTTTTCCCTGTGTTTCCGGCGGCGCAAAAAAGGTTTGCATTTGGGCGCTCCATGCGTCATAATGGTAAGTGAGAAAATTTTGCGCCGAAACGCACACACACTTGTTTTCGGTTCCGAAAAGGAGATGTAACGCCATGCTCATCGCACCAAACTTCCCGTGGCATCGGGCAGACAGTCCGGAGGAGCAGCTTGCGCTTTCCAAGGAGTTCGGCCTGACGCCGAAAAGCTATGTCCACCCGAAGCCGCTCATCTACCGCGACATGGACGGCAATATCGTTCCCTGTACGCTCGTCGGCAGGCAGAGCGGCCGCTACGCCATCATCGAAATCGGAGACGCCCTGCACACCATCCACGCCGACTGTCTGGCGGATATGCAGTGCGCGGCACGCACACGCCGCACCGAGCTGCGCGCGACCCGTCCGGTCTACACGGTCATCGACATCGAAACCACCGGTCTGGACCGGGGAACGGCCGAAATCATCGAATTCGGTGCGCTGCGCGTTGAGAACGGCACGCCGACCGAGCGGTTTTCCCTGCTCGTGCAGCCGTCCGCGCCCGTGCCGCCCGTCTGTGCGGAGCTGACCGGCATTACGGACGAGATGCTCGCGGGACAGCCGTCCATCAGCGAGGCACTTCCCGCTTTTCTGGCGTTTGTCGGCAAGACACCGCTCGTCGGGCAGAACCTGCTGGACTTCGACCTGCCGATCATCAACCGCGTCTGTAAGGAGCAGGGTGTGCCGCCGCTCGACAGCCAGTGCTGCGACACCCTGCTGACCGCGCGCAGCTGTCTGCGCCTGCCGGGGTACAAGCTCGAAGCCCTCGCCGCCGCGCTCCATGTGCCGCAGAGCACCGCCCACCGCGCCCTCGGCGACTGCGAGACCACGCACCGCGTCTTTGAGGCGCTCGTCACCGCGCACCCGGCGTCTGTCCGGTGGAGCCGCCCGACCGCGCACCAGAACAAGGCCGCCTCGCCGTCAGCTCCCCGTCCGCGCGTCACCGCAAAGCAGCTTGCGCATTATCAGTCGCGGCCGAAGGCGAAGGAGATCGTCCCCGCAACCGGCCTGTTCGACCCGGCGCATCCTATTTTCGGAAAAACCTGCGTCCTGACCGGCGAGCTGGTCCATATGAGCGACCGCGACGCCATGCAGCGCATTGCGGACTGCGGCGGTCTGAACGCCGACAACGTTACGAAAAAGACCGACCTGCTCATTGTCGGCGGCGGCTCGTCCCCCGCCCGTAAGAGCGGCAAGGTGACGAAGGCCGAGGACTACATCGAGCGCGGCATTCCCATCCGTATCCTCACCGAGGAGGAGTTTGAGAAGATGCTGTAACAGCTCGCAACCCGCCATGTGCAATCGTCAGCGCAGAGGAACGGTTGTGCCGATACTGCAACATAAGTTGCAGGAGGCGAGGGATGTCCCCCACCGGGGGCCGGGGGATTGTGCCCTCGGAGGGCACGGGCCTTTTTGCCGCCTTCGGCGGCGGGGATTTCGCACGCTGCGGCGTGCG
>OODU01003949.1_pt1 | contig 10541 bp, 13 predicted proteins | sample 1671171 | NCBI WGS metagenome assembly OODU01 (sample SAMN06348129, study PRJEB24527) | human gut metagenome | biome: human gut; feature: ankylosing spondylitis patient; material: feces | host: Homo sapiens | place: China | collected 2015-10
AACTTAGTCCTAATTTGAAAATATTATAGCTCCAACATAATTAATACCCTTTCCATCTGTTTTTAAAGGGTGAATACTCATTTTATCGCGGCAAAATTAGTGCTTATTTTTATTTCCTCCAAAGAATAATAGACAAATTTTAGCGTTCGGTAACTATCCGAGGGAAGTTTTGCCAAGAGTTTCTGTCAAATTGCTATTTTTTACTCCCTTTATATCCCCTATCTTTGCAACAGAGAAAACAAAAAGAAAGATAGTATATGAAACTAATGAAAGGTTTATTGAGTGCTTTTGCCGTTGTATTGGCAACCACAGCTTGTGCAGGCAACAGCGGAGAAAATAAAAAGAGTAATGAATCAACAAAGGAGGACAATAAAATGGAAGTAGTAGCATTAAATAAAGCCGATTTTTTAAAGAAAGTATATAATTATGAAGCCAATCCGAACGATTGGAAATTTGAGGGCAGCCGTCCTGCTATCGTAGATTTCTATGCTACCTGGTGCGGTCCTTGTAAAGTGATGCACCCGATTCTGGAAGAACTTAGCAAAGAATATAGCGGTAAAGTAGATATCTATCAGATTGATGTAGACAAAGAAAAAAATCTGGCAGCGGCATTCGGTATCCGCAGTATCCCTACCCTATTGATGATTCCGATGAAAGAGGAACCTAGAATCATGCAGGGAGCTATGCCCAAAGACCAGCTTAAGAAAGCAATTGAGATGCATCCGACATATGTGAAAGCATATCAGCTTCTGGCACTGCTTTACATTATGGATGAACAGTATTCTGAGGCGAGAAAGAATATCCGGATCGCACACAAGCTGGACAAGACAGATGATATCACCATGCGTTATATGCATGAACTGAATCAGGTGCGGAAGTCAAGGAATGTGCGCCTGGTCGATGATAAAGATACAGGAAAGAAGAAAAAAAGAAGACAGACGGTAACTTATAATATCGGAAATGAAACGATCATCCAGCCTGTCGCATCCGGTCTTAAGGATAATGTCGGATTGCACACAATGATAAATATTGCAATTGGTGTAGCTGTCGGAGTTGCGGTTATGGCTTTCCTGGTCATGCCGGCAGTATCTGCATCCAGACAGAGCAAGGTGAACAAGCAGACGGTGAAGTTCAGTGATCAGATTGCGACGCAGAAGTCACAGATCAGTGCACTGAAAAAAGAACTGGAAACATACCGTACAGATACCAAAGCTGCAGAGGAACAGAAACAGACTGCGGAGGTAACAAAGTCAAGTTATGAGTCACTGATGACGGTTGTATCGCATTATTCAACCGGAGATATGAGCAATTCTGCGCTGGCAGAAGAACTGCTGAAGATTAATGCAGGTACACTTGGCACATCCGGAAAAGAAGAATATGACAGTCTGACAGAGAAGATTTATCCAAAAGTCTGTGAAAGCCTGTATGCAACATCCCAGAAGAATTATCAAGTGGCAAATTATGATACGGCGGTAACAAATCTGGAGCAGGTGGTACAGATGGATGAGGGATACCAGGACGGAGAGGCCATGCTTTTGCTTGCGCAGTCTTATGAAAAACAGGGTGAGCAGGATAAGGCGAATGCGTATTATCAGAAGATCATAGAAGAGCATGAGGGAACACAGGCTGCGACCGATGCACAGGAAGCACTTGATACGCAGAATGCACAGAAGAGTAAGAAGAATAATAACTAGGATATGCGTTGTCCTGGTATAGAAATGGCAGAAATACAAAAAGAGAAGGATATACACGTAAGAGGTGTATGTCCTTTTTTGTTTATGCACTATGCAAAATAATAGAAAGATGTAAATGGGGAGTTATAACATGAAGTATCAGGTACAGGAGAATTATCTGACTATATTTTTACCGGGGGAACTGGATCATCACAATGCGGAAGAGATAAGAAAGGAATCCGATCATCTGATTGAACATAATCATATCCGGTATGTGATTTTTGATTTTGCAGATACGAAATTCTGTGACAGTTCGGGAATCGGAGTGATCATGGGACGTTACCGTAAAATCTATATGCTGGGCGGCGAAGTCTGTGCGGTACATACCAGCGAACGGATCCGTAAGATCCTGACTATGTCAGGGGTAACAAAAATCATGCAGATATATGAGGAGGAGAAATAAAATGGAAAATACCAATGAAATGCAGATTATTTTTGACAGTTATTCCTCGAATGAATCATTTGCCAGAGTTGCCGTTGCAGCATTTATGACATCACTGAATCCGACAGTTGAGGAAGTTGCAGATGTAAAAACGGCTGTGTCGGAGGCTGTGACGAATGCGGTGATTCATGGCTATGAATGCCGGGTGGAGAAGATATTCCTCCGATGTACAACCTGTGAAGACACATTGGAGATAGAAGTGGAAGACCATGGAAAAGGAATCGAAGATGTGACAAAAGCGATGGAGCCGTTATTTACCACCAGGCCGGAGCTTGACCGGTCAGGAATGGGATTTTCTTTTATGACAGCATTCATGGATCAGGTTGAAGTGAGTTCCGAACCGGGAAAAGGAACTATTGTGAAAATGAAAAAGACAATCGGAAAAGGACGAAAGATATGGACCACACAATCGCTTTAATTCAGAAATCTCACGAAGGGGATGACGAAGCAAGAGCACAGATTGTGGAGGAAAATACAGGACTGGTCTGGTGTATCGTAAGACGCTTTGCAGGGCGCGGAACAGAAATGGAAGACCTGTTCCAGATCGGAACGATCGGACTGCTGAAAGCAATTGACAAGTTCGATCTGAGTTTTGAAGTGAAATTCTCAACTTATGCAGTCCCGCTGATCAGCGGTGAAATCAAGCGGTTCCTGAGAGATGACGGAATGATCAAGGTCAGCCGTTCACTGAAAGAACTGTCATACAAAGCGTATCAGACGCAGGAAAGGCTCGGAAAAGAGCTGGGAAGAGAGCCGTCGGTTGCAGAGATTGCAGAAGATTTAAAGGTCGCACCGGAAGAACTGACGATGGCAATGGATGCATGTACGGATGTGGAATCACTGCACAGACCTGTCTGTAAAAAAGAAGGACAGGAAATGTCATTGATGGAGAAAGTCGGTCAGGCTGATGCGGCAGAAGAAAGAGTTGTAGATCATCTGTTATTGAAAGAACTGCTGAAAAATCTGGATAAGGACGAGAGAAAGCTGATCTATCTACGATATTTTTCGGAAAAGACACAGACACAGGTAGGAAAAGAACTTGGAATTTCACAGGTTCAGGTATCCAGAATGGAAAAGAAGATATTAAAAAATTTAAGAGAGAAGTTATAACAGGCACGTCAGGGATCGATTCTATGTATGGAATCCATGCATAGAATTGTCAGAATCCGGCATACTAACTCATGAGATCCGGTAAAAGAAAGCATGGGAAGAAAGGGTGAGAATGTTGGAAGAAGGCAGAAAGAAGATCAGGATGTGCCTGATCTTTGTTATTACAGCAGCAGTGATCATAGGATTTATTTATTATTTTCATGATGTAAAAGGCAGTCACGGAGTAAATGAAGGAACGTTGGTAAAGAAGACGGTATACTATCAAGATGAAAAAACGGAGGTGAAGAAAGATGGCAGGGAAGGCAGGCACTGTATATATAAAGGCAGACCGGAATGTTGAGGTGGCAAAGACATCCGTGATGATCGGTGATGTGCTGAAGATAGAGTGTACAGACCCGGCAATGCTTGCCAGGATCCGGAGCATTCATCTGCTGACCTTTCATCATCCGGATGATAAGAGACAGCGTAGAACAGTGGTATCACTTCTGAAAGTGATACAGAAGATCCATGAGATCTATCCGGATGCAGCAGTAGAAAATATCGGAGAAACGGATTTTATCGTGACGTATGAGGAACAGGATGGAAAAGGCGGGATCATCCATGGCGTTAAGATTGTGGCTGTAGTACTGATCAGTTTCTTTGGCGCAGCATTTTCAACAATGGCATTCAATAATGATGTAGGTGTGACCAGAATGTTTGGACAGGTATATGAACTTTTAACCGGTACAAAGTCAGATGGATTTACAATCCTGGAGTTCACATACTGTATTGGTATTGTGATAGGAATTCTGACATTCTTCAATCATTTCGGAAAAAAACGATTGTCGGTAGATCCGACACCGATGGAGGTGGAGATGCGTCTTTACGAGAATGATATACAGACAACGCTGGTAGAGACATATTCCAGAAAGGAGAAAGAACTGGATGTTGGCGAAAAACATATGTCTGGCACTACTGGGATTTAGTGCAGGAATTACGGCGGCAGGCGGACTTTTTTCTTTTATCATAGGCCTGGGTGTGATATCGGACTTTGCCGACCGGACACATACAGGAGAACAGGTTATGTTATATGAAGATGCGGTTGCAGCCGGAGGAAGCCTGGGCGCCGTTATTTCTGTGTATCATCCGGCGGTTCCGTTCGCAGGCTGTCTGCTTCCGGTTATGGGACTGTTCGGAGGAATCTTTGTGGGCTGCTGGGCAATGGCTTTGACGGAAATGCTGGATCTGTTTCCGATCTTTATCAGGAGAATCCGTATGGTAAGAGGGATTGCAGCGGTGATGATTGGAATCGCATTTGGAAAAGGTCTGGGCGCATTATTGTTTTTCTGGAAGAGGTGGTGATGACATGGAGAAGAAAAAACAACAACAGTCATATGAAAATTATGTCAGGCAGAAAACACCGGTGCATAATCTGCCGGTAAATATGGCGAAAGCATTCGTTACAGGCGGTGCCATCTGTGTGATCGGGCAAGGCATTCTGAATATCTGCGAGAAAGCGGGACTGGGCAGGGATATGAGTGGAAGCTGGTGTTCGATGCTTCTGGTGCTTCTGAGTGCAGTGCTTACCGGATGCAATCTGTATCCGCAGATCGCAAAGTGGGGCGGTGCAGGAGCGCTGGTACCGATTACGGGATTTGCCAATTCAGTGGCAGCACCGGCGATTGAATACAAGAAAGAAGGACAGGTTATAGGAATCGGGTGCAAGATATTTACCATTGCCGGACCGGTGATCCTGTATGGGATATTTACAAGCTGGCTGCTTGGATTGTTCTATTGGCTGCTAAAAGTGGCAGGAGTTGCAGGATAATCTGTATGGAAATATAGCAGGAGGATATAAGAATATGATAAAAGGAAAGCAGAGTATAGCATTTAAGGCATCTCCGTATATTGAGGAAAGTGCATCTGTCGTCGGTAAGAAAGAGGGGGAAGGACCACTTGGCAGCAGGTTTGATATGGTGGGTCTGGATGATATGTTCGGGGAGGACACCTGGGAAAAAGCGGAAAGCAGTATGCAGAAAGAAGCCTGTCAGCTGGCACTTGGTAAAGCACATCTGACGGCAGGAGCCATTCGGTATTTGTTCGGAGGCGATCTGCTAAGGCAGGGAGTGGCAACATCACTTGGAGTTGAACAGCTGCAGATACCGATGTTTGGTCTGTACGGTGCATGTTCAACGTCAGGGGAGGCACTCGCCCTGGCATCGATGTGTGTGGCGGCAGGATACGGAGAGCGGATGCTCGTAGTGACATCCAGCCATTTCGGAAGTGCAGAAAAGGAATTCCGTTTTCCGCTCAGTTATGCGAATCAGAGACCGCTGTCTGCACAATGGACGGTGACCGGAAGTGGAGCATTTATTGTTGGAAAGAACAGGAGTCATGTGAGGATCACCGGAGTGACGGTCGGTAAGATTGTGGATTATGGCTTGAAGGATTCGCAGAATATGGGCGCATGTATGGCTCCGGCAGCCTGCGATACGATCATCCAGAATCTGGAAGATTTTGAAAGAAAAGAAGAAGATTATGACCGGATCATTACCGGAGATCTCGGATATGTGGGACAGAGTATATTATTTGATCTTATGCGGGAAAAAGAATACGATATCAAAGAAAGACATATGGATTGTGGGATGACAATATTTGATCAGAGCAGGCAGGATACCCATGCGGGAGGAAGTGGCTGCGGATGTGCTGCAGCAACGTTATCGGCGTATATCCTGCCTGCCATTGCAAGCGGTGAGTGGAATAGGGTACTGTTCGTTCCGACAGGAGCACTGATGTCGACGGTCAGTTACAATGAGGGAGCAAGTGTTCCGGGAATTGCACATGGAATCGTGCTGGAACACTGTTAGACAAAAACATACAGGGAGGAAACATAATATGGATTATATCAATGCATTCTGGGTGGGAGGTCTGATCTGTGCACTGACACAGATATTGCTGGACCGGACAAAGCTGATGCCGGGAAGGATTATGGTGCTTTTGGTGTGCAGCGGCTCTGTATTAGGAGCACTAAAGATATATCCGGTGATTCAGGAATATGCAGGAGCCGGTGCCAGCGTACCATTATTGGGATTCGGTAATCTTTTGTGGAAAGGTGTCAAAGAAGCTGTAGATAAAGAAGGATTCATCGGGATATTTATGGGCGGATTTAAGGCAAGTGCCGTTGGAATATCTGCAGCACTTATCTTTGGCTATCTGGCATCGCTTGTCTTTGAGCCGAAGATGAAGAAATAATGTTCAAAGGTAGTTCATGTATTATAATAAAACTCCCGTAGAAGCTGTCAGAGTGGCAGTCCCGGCGGGAGTATTTATACTAAAATATGCAAGAGAAACTGCCGGTGGCAGATCCTCTGCATTGCTACCTGATCAGATGATCGAGAAAACGGCAAGGAGTTCGTTATCTCTGAATACAGGGGAATTAAGCAAGTTCTTCACCTGTGATCATCTTGTAGCACTGAAGATATTTGTCAATTGTTTTCTGGACAATATCATCCGGAAGGTTCCAGTCATTATCCGGGTGAGAAGTCAGCCAGTCACGTGCAAACTGTTTGTCGAATGACGGCTGTCCGTGTCCCGGTTCATAACCTTCTACAGGCCAGAAACGGGAACTGTCCGGTGTCAGCATCTCATCACCGATGACCATATTACCATTTTCATCAAGACCAAATTCAAATTTGGTATCTGCGATGATGATACCACGGCTTAATGCATAGTCTGCACATTTTTTATAGAGAGCGATCGTACAGTCACGAAGCTTGGCTGCATATTCTTCGCCTTTACCAGGGAAATATTTCTCAAGGTGGGCAATGCTCTGCTCGTAAGAAATATTTTCATCATGATCTCCGATCTCAGCTTTTGTGGATGGTGTATAGATTGGCTCTGGAAGCTTATCCGATTCTTTTAATCCTTCCGGAAGTTTGATGCCGCATACAGTACCATTCTCCTGATAACTCTTCCATCCGCTTCCTGTGATGTAACCACGAACGATACATTCGATTGGAAGCATCTCAAGCTTTTTGCACATCATGCTGTTACCGTCATATTCTGGTTTCTGGAAGAATTCAGGCATATCTTTCACATCAGTAGAGATCATGTGGTTTGGAAGAATGTCTTTTGTCAGGTCGAACCAGAATTTAGACATCTGGGTCAGAACAGTTCCTTTCTTGGAAACAATATTCTTAAGAATTACGTCAAAACAACTGATACGATCAGTGGCAACCATAATCAGGCTGTCTCCGTTATCATAAATTTCACGGACTTTACCTTCTTTTATTGGTTTCATAACAATACCTCGCTTATTTATTATTTTTTTTAATATGTCCTCACTAATAGTCAAACAGATTTTTCAGGAAAAAACAATAGTAAATTGCAAAATTATGAAAAAAAGTACAAAATATAAATTATGATGTATAATAAGAATATCGTAAAAAAGAATACTGATAAGTAATGGTAATAGTGACTGATAACGACAGATAATAAGGAAAGAAATTATGAAACATATTACAATTGGAATCCTGGCTCACGTAGATGCCGGGAAAACAACATTATCGGAATGCATGCTTTACTTAAGTGGGCAGATTAGAAAGCTCGGAAGAGTGGATCATAAGGATGCATTTTTGGATACATACGAATTGGAGCGGGAAAGAGGAATCACGATCTTTTCCAAGCAGGCAGAATTAAAGATGGGAAATCTGGGGATAACGCTCCTGGATACACCGGGGCATGTGGATTTCTCTGCAGAAATGGAACGTACCTTACAGGTGCTGGATTATGCAATCCTGGTGATCAATGGTGCCGATGGGGTGCAGGGACACACGCGTACGCTTTGGAGACTGCTCAAAAGATATCAGATACCGACGTTCATATTCATCAATAAGATGGATCAGGTGGGAACGGATAAGGCAAAGGTACTGGCAGATCTGCAGAACAGACTGGATGAAGGGTGTATCGATTTTTCGGAGATAACGGAAGAAACGTATGACAGTCTTGCCATGTGTGATGAGAAAGCGATGGAAGAGTATCTGGAGTCGGAGAAAGTAGAAGAGGATACAATTGCTGAGATAATCGGTAACAGGAAAGCATATCCGTGTTATTTTGGTTCGGCGCTGAAGATGGAAGGCGTACAGGAATTCATGGATGGGATGACTGGTTATGTTGAAAAGAATGAGCAGATAAATAGCACAGATACTAATACAAGTAATTTTGGCGCGAAAGTTTTCAAGATATCCAGAGATCCAGCTGGCAGCCGGTTGACGTATCTGAAAGTGACATCCGGAACTTTGAAGGTAAAAGATACATTGACCGGAATAGCAGGAAAGCAGCAGAGTAAGAAGGAATCCGACCTTGCACAAGATAGATCGGAGACAGTTATGAACAGCTGGGAAGAAAAGGTCAATCAGATCCGCATTTATTCCGGTGAAAAATATGAGATGGTACAGGAAGCGAAAAGCGGCATGGTATGTGCAGTAACCGGATTGAATTATACTTATCCAGGTGAAGGCCTTGGCATAGAATGCGATTCCGAAGCACCGGCACTGGAGCCTGTCTTAAGCTACAAGATCGAACTCCCGGAGGGGTGTGACGTCCACAAAATGCTCGGGAATTTGCGCATACTCGAAGAAGAGGACCCAATGCTTAAGATCGTATGGAATGAAGAACTGGGAGAGATCCATGCAAAACTTATGGGAGCAGTCCAGATCGAGATATTAAAAAGTCTGATCAAAGACAGGTTTGGTGTAGATGTGGAATTCGATACGGGAAATATCGTATATAAAGAGACCATCCAGAATACAGTGGAAGGTGTGGGCCATTTCGAACCGCTCCGGCATTATGCGGAAGTACATCTGAAGATGGAACCGGGAGAAAGAGGCAGCGGTATTGTGATCGGGACAGATTGTAGTGAGGATATGTTAGACAAGAACTGGCAGCGTCTGATCCTTACCCATCTTCTGGAAAAAGAACACAGGGGTGTGCTGACAGGTTCTGTGATCACGGATATGAAGATCACACTGACGGCAGGACGGGCACATCTGAAACATACCGAAGGCGGGGATTTCCGGCAGGCAACCTACCGTGCGGTGCGCCAAGGACTGATGCAGGCCGAAAGTATGCTGCTGGAACCGTATTATGATTTTCAGCTGGAAATTCCATCGGGAATGATCGGACGGGCACTTACAGATATTCAGCGGATGAATGGGAAGACCGGTACACCGCAGACAGAAGGAGAGATGACGACGATCGAGGGATATGCACCGGTTACAGGTATGCGGGATTATCAGATGGAAGTGAATTCCTATACAAGAGGACAGGGACATCTGACCTGTACGTTCCGCGGCTATGAACCTTGTCGGAACGCAGAGGCAGTGATCGAAGAGATTGCTTATGATCCGGAGCGCGATATCGAGAATCCGACAGGATCCGTCTTCTGTTCCCATGGTGCAGGATTTAACGTTCCATGGAATCAAGTGCCAGAGTACATGCATTTGGAGAATCAGCTTGAAAAAGAACGGGCATTAGAAGAAGCAAAGAGGCAGTCAGAGCAGGCAGCAAGACAGGTACCGAGAGCAGCCAGAACACCGGGAGTCTATTCTAAAGCAGCAGAAAAAGAACTGGAAGAAATCTTTATCCGCACATATGGAAAAGTAGAAAGAAAAGGTGGACTGACACCAAAAACTTACGAAAGTGAGTATGCGAAAAAGCAGCGCAAAAAAGAAGAGGCTATGCAGGAATACCTGCTGGTTGACGGATACAATGTTATTTTCGCATGGGAAGAGCTGAAAGAACTGGCAAAAGTCAGCATCGAGGCTGCCAGAGACAAACTGATGGATATCCTGTGTAATTATCAGGGGTATAAGAAATGTGTCCTGATTCTGGTATTTGATGCATACAAGGTAGAAGGCTATGCACTGGAGATCCAGAAGTATCATAATATCCATGTCGTATATACCAAAGAAGCCGAAACTGCCGATCAGTACATTGAAAAGGTCGTTCATCATATCGGAAGAAAGTATCATGTGACGGTCGTGACTTCCGATGGGGTAGAGCAGGTAATCACGATGGGGCAGGGTGGAACCCGTATTTCTTCCAGAGATTTCTTAGAAGAGATTGAATATACAAAGAAATTGATTGAAGAAGATAATGAAAAACAACGGGTCAGTGACAGGAACTATCTGTTTGACCATGCGGATGAGGAATTTGAGATCGGAAGAGCGTCGTGTAGGGAAAGAGTGTAGATCTCGGTGGTCGCCGTATCATTAAAA
>OODU01003956.1_pt1 | contig 10513 bp, 10 predicted proteins | sample 1671171 | NCBI WGS metagenome assembly OODU01 (sample SAMN06348129, study PRJEB24527) | human gut metagenome | biome: human gut; feature: ankylosing spondylitis patient; material: feces | host: Homo sapiens | place: China | collected 2015-10
CGGAATGATACCGCAGCTCGTATTCTTTCAGGCTGGTCCACCAGTAATCTTCCGGCATCTGCACATAATTGTACCTTGCCGGCAGAAAATGGAATGCTATTCCAAGCTGCATGATCTGTTTCATATCATATCCTTTCAGCCATTCATATTCGATTTGAAATTTTTCTTTGCTTTCCGGAAATCTCTTTCTGTAATGTTCCTGAAACTGCTGCTTTGTTTTCTGCATCGCCAGACGGATCTTTTTTCTGCCATCTGCCGTTGCGAGAATATAGGCCTCATAATCCAGCACACAATATGCATATACATTGATCTTCAGATCCTGTATCGCATTCAGGAGCATATCCAGGAAACGCTTTTTTTCAATTTCATTTCCAAACACCGGACCAGAACTGGTTTCTCCGAAAGTGATACAGCAGACCTGCTGACAGATATTACGATTGGCACCTTTTTCCTGAATATACATACTTTTTCTCCTCCCTCATGCCGCACGTTTCTTTTTTCGATTTTTGTCGTGCGTGCCATAACTTTACTACAGCATTTCACCTATTTCAACCCATTTTATACCTGTGACACGCATGGATACTTCGAACGTTTTTTCTGCGTATCCTCTGCTTTTTGTACTCTTTTTTTTAAGCCATATTCGCAAAATGTGTCATATCCTGTCGACAGAAAATCGCTGTTCTTTGAAACTCCGAAAAACGTTCTGCTGTTCCTGGTGCAAAGCTTACATGATGGATATTACTTTTTCTTCATCTCAGCATCAAAAAAGTTCCAGAAAGTCAATATCACTTTCTGGAACTTTTTTATCACGTTTTCGGTGTTCGGCGTGTCAATAAGTCTAAAGTGCTCATTTGTGGCAGGCACAATCGCAGTTCAGACTTTTGACGCTTACATTATATCATCTGAAATCTTATTTAAAGTAAGCAACTCCGGATTCAAAGATCTTCATATCCTGCTCGCCATAGATGTTCATGGCCACAGCGGTATCTCTTCTCTCGGAGTGTGCCATCTTACCGAGGCATCTGCCATCGGGGGATGTGATACCCTCGATCGCACAGTAGGAACCGTTGACATTGTATTCCTCATCCATGGATACATTACCGTTCTGGTCAGCGTACTGGGTAGCGACCTGTCCGTTAGCAAAGAGCTTGTCGATCCACTCTTTCGGTGCTACGAAACGGCCCTCACCGTGGGATGCGGGATTGCAGTAGGTAGCACCCAGTGTAGCGCCCTGTAACCAGGGAGACTTGTTGGATACGACTTTGGTGTATACCATCTTGGAGATATGACGGTTGATGGTATTGAAGGTCAGGGTAGGTGAATCCTCCTTCTGACCGGTGATTTCGCCGTAAGGAACCAGTCCCAGCTTGATCAGAGCCTGAAATCCGTTACAGATACCCAGTGCCAGTCCGTCTCTCTCATTTAACAGCTTCATGACCGCTTCCTTCAGCTTCGCATTCTGGAATGCGGTTGCGAAGAACTTCGCACTTCCGTCAGGCTCATCACCTGCGGAAAAGCCGCCGGGGAACATGATGATCTGTGCCTGTGCAATGGACTTCTCGAATTCCTCTACGGATTCGCGGATATCCTCTGCGGTCATGTTACGGAACACTCTTGTCTCCACATGGGCTCCGGCACGTTCAAATGCCTTGGTGCTGTCGTATTCACAGTTGGTTCCGGGGAATACCGGAATGAATACGGTAGGCTTTGCGATCTTGTGCTTACATACATAAATACTGTCTGCCTTGTAAACATTGCTTGCCACTGCCTCGGTACCCTTCACTGCCTTGGTGGGGAATACCTTCTCCAGCTTGGAAGTCCAGGAAACAAGTGCCTCTTCCATGGTGATCTTCACATCACCATATACGAATACAGGCTCCTCGGTCACGGTACCGATCACGGTGTAATCCAGTTCCTTCTCTTCCAGTGCAGCCATCTTGTCTGCGGGGATCTCTGCCAGAATATCGCCCAGTCCGTTGTCAAACAGGTCGTCTGTGGTTACCTCATCGTCGATCTTCACACCCAGCTTGTTACCGAAGGCCATCTTTGCTACAGCTGCTGCCACACCCTTGGAATCCAGAGCATAAGCGGATACGATCGTACCATTTTCGGTCAGTTCGTGGATCTTGCCATATAATTCTGCCACATTCTCATACATCGGAATGTCGAAATCGTCTTTATTAATAGAGAAACGTACCAGCTTATTGCCGGGGGTCTTCAGTTCCGGAGTAATAATATCGCCGTATTTTGCCACGTCCACTGCAAAAGATACCAGTGTGGGAGGTACATCAATATCATTGAAAGTACCGGACATACTGTCCTTACCACCGATGGAGGGCAGCCCGAACCCGATCTGTGCATCGTAGGCGCCTAACAGTGCTGCGAAAGGCTGGCTCCAACGCTCAGGATCGCTGGTCATTCTGCGGAAGTACTCCTGGAAGGTAAAGCGGATCTTGCTGAAATCACCGCCGGAAGCCACGATTTTCGCCATGGACTCTGTCACTGCGTAGACAGCTCCGTGGTAAGGACTCCAGGAGGACAGATACGGATCGAAGCCGTAACTCATCATGGTCACGGTATCGGTCTTACCTTCCAGTACAGGCAGTTTGGCTACCATGGTCTGGGTCTCAGTCAGCTGATATTTTCCACCGTAGGGCATCAATACACTGCCGGCACCAATGGAGGAGTCGAACATCTCTACCAGACCCTTCTGGGAACATACATTGAGGTCATTTAACAGTGCCACCCAGGCACCCTTCACATCGCCCTCTTCCAGTTTCTCACCTACAGCGGGAACAGCCCATTTATCAAAATAATTCTCTTCTTCGGAAGGAATATCTACTTTTACTTTGGTCTCCTGATGGGCACCGTTGGTATCCAGGAAAGCTCTCTTCAGATCCACGATGGGCTTGCCTCTCCAGTTCAGTACAAGTCTGGGTTCCTCAGTAACAACTGCTACGGGAACAGCCTCCAGGTTCTCTTCCTTTGCATAGCCCAGAAAAGTATCTACATCCTTAGGATCTACTACCACTGCCATACGCTCCTGAGACTCGGAGATTGCCAGTTCCGTGCCATCCAGTCCGGCATATTTCTTGGGTACCTTGTCCAGATCTACGGTCAGACCGTCTGCCAGCTCACCGATGGCAACGGAGACACCGCCGGCACCAAAGTCGTTACATTTTTTGATCAGACGGCTGACTTCCTCACGACGGAACAGTCTCTGGATCTTACGCTCGGTCGGTGCATTACCCTTCTGTACCTCAGCACCACAGGTCTCGATGGAAGTATCGGTATGTACCTTGGAGGATCCGGTCGCACCGCCGCAGCCGTCACGTCCAGTACGTCCGCCTAACAGGATGATGATATCGCCGGGATCAGAGGTCTCACGGATAACATTCCTGCGGGGAGCTGCGCCCATAACGGCACCGATCTCCATACGCTTTGCCACATAAGAAGGATGATAGATCTCTTTTACAAAGCCGGTAGCCAGACCAATCTGGTTACCATAAGAGGAATAGCCACTGGCTGCGCCTCTTACCAGCTTCTTCTGGGAGAGCTTGCCGTGCAAAGTCTCGGATACAGGAACGGTAGGATCCGCAGCACCGGTGACACGCATTGCCTGATATACATAGCCACGGCCGGACAGGGGATCACGGATGGCACCGCCCAGACAGGTGGCAGCACCACCGAAAGGCTCGATCTCTGTAGGATGGTTGTGGGTCTCGTTTTTGAAAAATACCAGCCACTCCTCAGTCTCTCTATGGTCACCGTAATCCATCTCCACGGGAACCACTACGGAGCAGGCATTGATCTCATCGGATTCTTCCATGTCATCCAGTTTGCCGTCTTTTTTCAGCTTTCTCATGGCCATCAGTGCCAGATCCATCAGGCAGACGAACTTGTCCTCTCTGCCTTTGAAGATCTCTTCTCTGGTATCCAGATAGCTCTGGTAAGTGGTCTCTAAGGGAGAACGATAATAACCCTCACCGAATTCCACATCGGTCAGCTCGGTGGAAAAAGTGGTGTGACGGCAGTGATCGGACCAATAGGTATCCAGTACACGGATCTCCGTCATAGAAGGATCTCTCTTCTCATCATCATGGAAATATTTCTGGATATTCGCTATTTACGCTTTCATCCTTAAACTCAGGCTTAATAGTTGACTTATCATCGTTTTCAACTCTATTTGCAACAGATTCCTCAACGCTTACAATATCGCCGCGAATTTCATCTAATTTTTGTATCTTTTCAAGTTCAGCTGTAACTTCATCTATAGTAATTTTTGCGATATCTTCAAGTTTCATATTTTAACTAGCCACCTTTTAAATTCTCTTATGCCTATTTCGTCATCGGTTTTTAAATTTAGAAAAAAATCAAGCATCTGCTCATTTACATAAACATTTTTGCGTCTAAGACCGCTAAGACGTCTTACGGCCGACTGAGCTTCTTGATTGTGCGGCTCAGCTTTTAAAATGTTTTTATAAACTTCAAGGGCGTCATTTCTAAGCCCTTGATTTTCATAAATTAAAGCTTCTGTGATTGTATTTTTCATATCTTTTTTACGTAATCACTAATTATTGAGCCGATTTCACTTGTGGTACAAATTTCTTTAGCATCAAATTTAGCAATATCTTTTGTTCTATATCCATCTCTTAAAACAGCTCTTACGGCCTTTTCTATATCGTTTGCGGCTTCGTTTTTATTTAAAGCATATTTCAACATCATAGCTGCAGAAAGTATCATAGCTATAGGATTGGCAATTCCTTGTCCTGCAATATCAGGAGCACTTCCGTGTATCGGCTCATAAATTCCTACTTTTCCGCCTATAGAAGCGCTTGGAAGAAGACCGATAGAGCCGCATATCATACTTGCTTCATCACTTAAAATATCGCCGAATAAATTCTCAGTCAAAATAACATCAAATTGGGCTGGATTTCTAACTAACTGCATTGAAGCGTTATCAACATACATAAACTCCAAACTCACTTCAGGATAATCTTTTGCTACTTTAGAAGCTACTTCTCTCCATAGTTGAGACGTTTCTAAAACATTAGCTTTATCTACTAAACAGACTTTTTTATCTCTTTTCATAGCAGCTTCAAAAGCGATTTTAGATATTCTTTCTATCTCTTGAGTAGTATAAACCATGGTATTAAAAGCTCTATTTGTATCTTTTTGTCTTGGCTCACCAAAATAAAGTCCCCCAGTAAGCTCACGAACTACAAGCAAATCTACGTTTTGTAATACTTCTGGTTTTAAAGTAGAAGCATTTATAAGCTCGTCAAAAATAAGCGCTGGACGCAAATTTGCGTACGCTCCAAGAGATTTTCTAAGCTTTAAAAGACCGCTTTCTGGACGAAGGTCTCTTGGCAAATTATCCCATTTTGATCCACCTATAGCCCCAAAAAGAACCGCGTCACTTTTTAAAGCAGACTCCAAAGTCTCATCAGGAAGCGGTACGCCAAATACATCTATAGCCGCTCCGCCCATCAAAAAATATTCGTAATTTAACTCAAATCCAAACTTAGCACTAACACTATCGAGTACTTTTATAGCCTCTTCTGCTATCTCTGGACCTATTCCATCACCTTTTATAACACAAATATTATATCGATTCATAAATGTTTTACCTTATTTTTAAATTTAATTTAGACTTTTTTTAGCATAATTAATAAGACCGCCAGATCTAACAAGCTCTTGCATAAATTCCGGAATCGGCTCAAATTTATACTCAGTTTTTTGAGTTAAATTTTTTATAATTCCACCGCTAAAATCAACTTCTAGATTATCTCCTTCACTTATATCATCAGTCTTTTGACACTCTAATATCAAAAGTCCCGTATTAAAGCTATTCCTATAAAATATCCTTGCAAAAGACCTCGCTATAACTACACTTATACCAGCAGCTTTTAAAGCGAGAGGAGCATGCTCACGGCTACTTCCGCAACCAAAATTTTCTCCAGCTACTATGATATCGCCTTTTGTGACTTTGCTATAAAAATCTTTATCCGCATCTTCCATAATATGTTTGGCTAATTCATCTGGATTGCTAGTATTTAAGTATCTTGCGGCTATTATTATATCTGTATCAATATTATCTTTAAATTTCCATACTTTAGACATACTTTTCCTTTAAAAATTTGGTCGATTATATCAAATTTAAACTTAAAATCGCTCAATTATCATCATAACTGCTATGATAGCTATCAAAACCGCACTTACTCTTTCTATCAGATAAGCTTTAGTTTTAAGCAGTTTTTTAAACGCGACTCCGCCAAGAGCATAGATATTAAAGTCTATGATTTCTATAAACATCAAGACGAGTATCATCATATACAGTCTTATACCAAAGGGCGAAACGCTATCTATAAAAAGCGGAAATAAAGCGGTAAAAAATGCCCACGCTTTTGGATTTGATACTGAGCTCATAAAGCCTTGCCAAAACAGAGCTTTAGAGCTTATATCTTTTGCTTTTTCATCAAGGTTAAATTTGCTTCCGAGAAACATTTTATAGCTCAGATACAAAAGATAAGAAGCGCAAATAACGGTAAAAATTTGAAAAAATATCGGAAATTTAGCCAACACCGCTCCTACTGAAACAGCGCATACAAAAGCGACTATACCAAGGCTTATCGTCGCTCCTGCCATCATAAAAAGCGTTTTTTTATATCCAACGCTCATACCAAGACTAAGAGCCAAAGTCATATTTAGCCCAGGAAGTAGTGAAATCACCCAAAATGTAGTTATAAAAAGTAGCCAGTCCATAATAACACCTAAAAAGATTTAAACACGTCAAAAAGCATCCAGACTCCAAGTAGTAAAAACAGCGTTGCGCTAATCTTATTTATGACTTTAAAGTTTGAACTAAAAAACTTCTTCACGCTTGAGCCAAAAGTAGCATAGATATTTGTAGCTGCAAACTCTATACAAGCTATGACTATGATAAACGCAGCAAAAGTAGAGTTAAAAGGATTATGAACATCCATAAATTTAGGCAATAAGCTTATCATAAATCCCCATATAATAGGATCGCCAAAAGAGCTTACGAATCCTTGAAAAACTATAGCTTTTGAACTTAAATTTCTAACATCTATCTTTATATTGCTATTTATTTTAGTAGCTAAAAACATCTTATAAGCTATAAAAAATAGATAAAACGCACCAAAAATCCTAAGAACAGTAAAGAAAAACGGAAATTTAGTTATCAAAAATCCTATCCCAATTCCGCTTAAAAACACGATAGCAGCTATACAAACAGTAGATGACAAGATAAATAAAAACGCTCTTTTATAACCTGCGCTAAGCCCGATAGTAAGCGCCATAAGCATATTTAGGCCGGGACTTAAAGCAGCCAAAAAGAAACTTGTGATAAATAAAATCCAATCCATAAAATTACCTCAATTTTTGCGTGGTATTGTATCAAAAACTTATATAAATTCACAACTTTTTAACACTATTTTATAATAATTTCATCAAATTTATAAAAAAAGGGAAAAAATGAAAGCATCAAAACCGATCGGCACGACAGCTACGATAGTTACGTTTATAGTAGTAGGAATAACCGGAGTTCTTATGTTTTTTGATATAAAATCTAGCGGTATAAAAGTTTTACACGAGTATATAGGTATGGCAATGGTGATAGCTTGTGTGCAGCATATAATGGCAAATTTAACACCGTTCAAAAAGTACTTCGCAGGAAAAAAACTGGCTATAATGGGAGTTTTATTTGCGGCGTCGGTAGTTTTTATAGCTGCTACACCAAATAATCCAAAACCGCCGCTTAAAGACGTATATCAAAACTTTACAAATCTAAATTTAAGTACTGCAGAGAAAATTTTCGGCACGAATGAAAGCTTATTTAATGAATACCTAAATAAAAACGGACTTAAATTTGAAGATATAAGCGTAAAAGAATTTGCCGCTAAAAACAATATAAAAGAAAATGATTTAGTAAAAAAACTATTAAATAAATAAAATCAAATAAAGCCCCAAATCAAGGGGCTGTATCGCTTAGTGAGTTAAAAAATACTCCCCAATCTTTTTAGGATCGCTTGTATTTGTTAAAGCTACCATCAAAAGCACTCTAGCTTTTGGAGCATTTAAATTATCACTTGTTAAAAATCCATATTTTGCATCGTCTATTTCACCCGGATTCATAGTCTCTCCGCTACCTACTCTACTATCTCTAACAACAATTACACCGTCTTTGACGGCTTTTGCTAAAGCTTCTAGAGCGGATGGGTATATGTTTCCATTTCCCATTCCTGCGTTAATTATACCCTTTGCTCCATTTTCAAGCGAAGCATTGACAAAATCAGGATTGTCATTTGAATGACTAAAGATTATATCCACTCTAGGTAAAGAGCTGATTTTAGATATATCAAAATCGCTATTTTTTGTATGTTTTCTAGTCGGCTGCATATAAAACTTAACGTTTCCATAGATAACGGTACCGATTTTACCGGTATTTGGAGAAACGAAAGTATTTACCGCAGTAGTGTTTGTCTTAGCGACTTCTCTAGCAGCGTGAATTTCATCGTTCATAACAACCAAAACACCTTTGCCTGCTGCTTCTTTATCAATTGCGACATTTACGGCGTTATATAGATTTAGCGGACCGTCACTGCTTAAAGAGTCTGAGTTTCTCATAGCTCCGACCATAACTATAGGTTTGTCGCTTTTAACGACTAAATTTAGAAAATAAGCGGTCTCTTCCATAGTGTCTGTTCCGTGAGTGATCACGATACCATCTACGTTTTTGCTAGCTAAAAGCTCATTTACGCGTTTTGCTAGTTTTAGCCAAACTTCGTTATTCATCTCTTGAGAGCCGATATTACTTACTTGCTCACCTTTTATCGTAGCTATTTCATTGATTTGTGGAACTGCAGCTATAAGTTTATCTACCGTAACCGTTCCTGAAGTATAGCCGCTACTAAGAGAGCTTGAAGAGCTGCCTGCGATAGTTCCGCCAGTAGCAAGTATATAAATAGTAGGCTTGGCAAACATAGCGGATATCGTAATCAGCATAAGTATAAACACCTTTTTTAAGCACATAGTTATCTCCTTTGATTTTAATTTAAAGTTTAAAATCTAGGATCCCAGTTTTTGCAATATAATTATACAATTTTATAATGATTTAGTCAAGATAAATTTATATTAAAAATTAAATTAAATTATTTTCAGCTGATTCGTTATAAATTTTAGATATATTTTTATTAGTTTTTGCACCAAGTTTTTTTAAATTCTCAAATCTGCTTAGCAAATTTCCGCTGCCATCATATAGAGTTGTTTTGCTAGAACTTACTGTTTTTATAACCGTGTTCAACTGACTCTCTAACTTATCGAATTGTTCAGTAAATACTCTAAATTTATCATACATTCTACCGGCCTCAGAAAGAATTCTCATAGCATTCTCATCGCTTTTTAAATTTCTCCAACATATATAAACCGTTTTTAACGCCATCAAAAGAGTAAGCGGAGTTGTGATGAAAATGCCCTTTTCATAAGCATACTCGTATATCGTGCTGTCTTGATTTAACGCGGTGTAAAATATGCTATCGTTTGGCACGAACATAAATATATATTCATACGTTTTAGTATCGTAGTCTTGATACTCTTTTGAACTAAGTAGCTCAATGTGCTTTTTGATATCTCCTGCTAGAGCTTTTGCAAATTGGTTTTTTTGCTCGTCACTTTGAGCATTAAAATACGCGTTGTAATTCACAAGAGAACATTTCGAATCTATGATAGCTTTTTTACTTTCGCCAAAATCCACAACCACGTCTAGGTATTTTTGATTTCCGTCTTTATCTTTGTAGCCGACTTGTTTAAAATAGTTTTTTCCATTTATCAATCCGCTAGCTTCTAGTACGCTATCAAGCTGTATCTCACCCCAATTTCCTAGCACTTTTTTGTTACCGTTTAGCGCATCTGCGAGATTTTTGGCTTGTGAGATTATGTTTTTTGTTTCTGTTTTGAGATTTTCAAAATTTGCTTTAAAAATCGTACTTGTATTTACGCTCTCTTTTTGATATTTTTCTATCTCGTTTTTGAGAGGATTTATCAGATTTTCAAGAATCTTTTGTGAATTTTCGCCAAGAGACTTCGTATTTAAGTTCAAAAGATGTTGGCTCATCTCTTTTGTTTTTAGCTCAAAATACTCTCTAGTTTTCAAATCCAGCTCGTCTTGTCTTGCTTTTAACTCCAAATTTAGATTGATCTGCTCATCTAATTTAGTCTTTAGCTTTGCTTTTTCTATCTCTCCTTCCATTTTTTGCTCGTTTAAATTTTGGATTTTGTTTTCTAAATTGAGTAGTTCAGATCTATTTTCATCAAATTTGATCTGTAAATTTAAAAATCTTTCGTTTTGTAATTTAAGCTCAAATTTAAACTTATCTATCTTTAAAAACTGATAAAAAATCAAAGCTCCAAAAACAAAAATAACCAAAGATAAAAGTATATAAATTTCCATATTATTTCCCGAATTTTATTTTAGATAAAATTATATCTTAGA
>OODU01003968.1_pt1 | contig 10476 bp, 10 predicted proteins | sample 1671171 | NCBI WGS metagenome assembly OODU01 (sample SAMN06348129, study PRJEB24527) | human gut metagenome | biome: human gut; feature: ankylosing spondylitis patient; material: feces | host: Homo sapiens | place: China | collected 2015-10
CATTGCAATGGTATCCATACTTGCATCCTTTGCTTCTTTTAAATTCATCCCGCGCATTAAAAGTGGCATAACAATATTTTGAAGCACATTATAAGTTGGAATCAGATGATATTTCTGAAAAATAAATCCTATCTTCTGGTTGCGGATATTAGTCAGTTCCTTTTCCTTTGCCATCTCAATCTCAACACCGTCAAGACTATAAGTTCCCCCGTCCATAACATCCATGCAGCCGATAATGTTCATCAGGGTACTTTTACCAGAACCGGATGGTCCTAAGATAGCAAGATATTCCCCTTTTTCAACGGTCAGTGAAATGTCTTTTAACACATGCAGCGAATTAGCTCCCATTTTATAGGATTTGTTAACATTTTGCATGGTGATGATTTCAGGTAAATGCTGTGCTGCGTCCATATATGCTCCTTTCTTTGTGTGTGACTCATTATGTGTATAACCCTTTATATATGACTCTTTGTATGCGGCTTACATTACTGTAACATCCAGATTTCTTCGATCACATCATTGCCGCTTATGTCTGTTTCTACCAAAATCTTAAGCAGATCACCTGCGGCAAGACGTGAAAAGGTAGTTTCCGTATCTGATGCAGTATGTACGGTTACACCAACAGGAATCAGCGTTGTGACTGTCTCACCTGTCATATCTGACATGCCACCCGGTGCGTCTGACGGCATCTTGGTGCTGTCCATATCTGGTGGCACCTGCCCTGCCTGGTCACTGCTGTCCTGTCCAGTTGACGTACCACTCATATCCGCCGGTGCCTGTCTGTTTCCAGCCTGTTCCATACTGTCAGAATCCGCATTTTCTTCTGCCGCTTTCGCCACTGACTCATCCACTTCCATATAAGTTATCTCGTTCCCCTCAATCGACGAAACATACGCATAAACATACTTCTGATTATCCCCTAACGAACTTCCCTCTGCCTCTGTTCTCCTCATCCGCCACATCACACCTGCACCAATGAGAATAATCACTATTAAAATTACAACTATAACTATAACTGTTACTTTCTTCTTCATCAAATACCTTTACCCTTCTAAAGCATTTCGAAAAACCTGCAAAACTCTCTATAACGTAAACTCTTTGTGACAGACCAACAAATGAATACGAAGGTACTGTGGAGCTGTCGGTCTGTCACAAATCCCACAACCTACAGCAAAGTTTTGCAAAATCTTTCAAAATCTTTTTCAACCTTTACTCTGCTCCAAGTGCCTCCACCGGCACCAGTTTCGACGCCTTATATGCCGGATAGAATCCAAACAGTGTTCCCGTGATGAGTGCAAACAATAATGCGATCAGAAATGCCGCCGGCGTCAGTTCGACACGTACTCCAAGATATCTGGCCACCGGGGTGACAAGCAGACTTGCAATGACGCCCAGCACTCCCCCAATCAGGCTGATTGCTGCAGCTTCAGCCAAAAATTCAAACAGAATATTTTTCTGTGAACAGCCGATTGCCTTTAAAATACCGATCTCATTGGTGCGCTCTTTGACTGACACAAACAGCACATTCATAATTCCTATACCGCCGACCACAAATACGATAGCCGCCATTGCGATCAGAAGCATCGTCAGAATTTCATTCGATGCCGACGCAGCTTCCATCTTGCTTCCCGCATCCTCAAAAGTAAACTCTGCATTTGGATAGGAAGTTGCAAGTACTTCTGTGATTTTTTCCGTGACACCGGATACGTTGCTTACATCTTCTGCGATCACAGTGATCGTCGGATTCACATTTGTTCCCACTAAATATTTTACCCCTGTCGCATATGGAATAAAAATGGAATCATCCGGGCTGATGCCGGATGCCACCGTCCCCATGGAAGACAGAACTCCGTTAACCACATAAGAACGGTCGTCTATATAGATCACACTGCCATATGCATCGATCGTACTTCCAAAGATTTCTTCTGCAACAGATACACCAAGCACACAGACTTTCTCTTTATTTTCATCATCAGATTCTGTGATAAAATCCCCGACTGCAAGACTCAGATTACTGATGGATGCATAATTATCTTTTACTCCTGCGATCGAATAGGTCTGTGCCTCATCAAGATCCCCGCCATCCACCGCAGATCTGGTCGTATAGGATATCGTTGCCGCCGAAATTCCGGAAACAAAGGTTTCAATATCATCCACATCATCTTCATCCAATGTGATATTTTCCTGATTCATGCGGTCTTCCATATCACTTCCACCGCCAAAGAAGCCTCCCATGCCCCCCGGCATGCCGCCTCCGTCACCACCAGGTCCGCCGCCATTTCCACCAGACGGACCACCACCAAAGGAATCACCGCCGCCGGAAAATCCTCTCGAAGAACCACCAGAGCCTCCCATGGAAGAACTGCTGCCGGATGGTGCCCCGCCACCGGATGGCATCATCATCATACCGGAACCTGATGAATCACCGGAATCCTGATTTCCACCACGATTTTTATCTCCACCGTCATAGGAAATATCAATCGCACCTGCATTTAAGTTTTTAAACTGGTCTGCCACATCCTCCTGACCGCCTTTTCCAATGGCGATCACCATCACGATCGTCGCCGCACCAACAATGATACCGATCGAAGTCATGATCGTTTTAAATTTATTCTGGGTAATATTGATCCAGACCAGTCTTAATAATTCAGATGGTTTCATTCGTTTGTCACCTGACTTTCTATCAGAACCGTTTCTCCCTCGGAAAGTCCTTCCGTGATCTCCACATTGACACCGTCAGAAAATCTGGTCGTAACTTCTTTCTTTTCAATAGTTCCATCACTGTTTTTAACTTTCACATAAGATGCAGTTCCTTCGTTGATGACCGCCTTATTTGAAACATAAACAACATTTGTTACCTGTTTTTCAATAAACGTCACATTTCCGGTCATATCGGTATAAATACCGTCCACATCACCGCTTAATTTTACCGTCACATTATAAGAAACCGTGGAAGAACCGCTTGATACAGAAGTATCGATACTTTCAACTTCGCCGGAAAAAGTCTGGTCTTCGTAAGCGTTAAGTTCAATCACGACCTCATCCCCGATCGCAATACCGGAAATATCTTCCTCCGAAACGGATACTGTCATCGTCACTGCATCCGTGTCCGCAAATGTTACAATATCCGTACCTGCGGACAGATCATCTCCTGCCTCATAGCCGACTGACATGATCGTACCGTCATAATCTGAATAGATCGTGCCATCACCCACAAATTCTTCAAACTCAGCTAATGCTTCTTTTGCTTCTGTCAGTGTATCTTCCGCTGTTTCCACAGAAACATCCACACCAGTCACATCTGCAGAGTACTGGCTGTCTGCATTTTCATAGTTTAACATTGCTTCTTTATATTTTTTCTCTGCCTCAACGGATTTTGTGGTATATGCACTCTTTGCTGCTTTTAATTTGTTATATAACTTATTGTAATTCTCCTGTTCCGTTGCGAGAGATTCACTTAAATCCATGCCACCATCGATCATTTCCTGATAATAATTAAGAAGTGCCTGTGACTCATCCACTGCTTCCTGTGCTTCATCCACTGCATCCTGCAGTTCACTGATCGTTGTCTCATATTCTTCCTGCGCCACACTTCCCTCTGCCACACTTAAGTTATAAGAATAGCTGGCACTTACCTTTTCTTTCGCTGAACTAAGTGCTGCAGAGTTATAATCTGCCGAATCCTCCGTCACAGCTTCTTTTAATTTTTTCCGATATTTTTCAATACTGTCATCTGTCAATTTCAGCAGTGCATCGCCTGCCTTTACCTGCTGTCCAACTGAAATATACACTTCCTCTACCTCTAACGCCACCGAAGAATTACCTGTTGACGTTCCTGATGCCTGCGTTCCACTTGTCTGTCCACTTCCTGAATCCGAAGATATACTTATATCCTCGTCCATATCCTGTGAGATACTTCCGATCGTCACGCTTCCGCTCTCCGTAATTCCAACTGTAAGAGTTCCATATCCCGCTGTCGTCTCTTTATAGACAGTCTCTGATTCCGCGCTGTCCGAAAACTGGTGTGCATATACACTGATCCCTCCTATCATAAGAAGGGCTGCTGCGCCTAACGAAAGAATTACTGCCACCTTTTTCTTTTTCATTCTGTTTTTTCCTCCTGTTCTCCCTGGAATATAACGGTTGCGGAAGAACCGGAACCAAGTTTTCCATCCGGATTGTCAATTGAAATAATCACCGCATAAGTGACATTAGAAACACTTCCTCCAGTCGTTGCCGAAGATGCGATCGATGAAACAATTCCTGTTACTGCTCCTTCCCGGTTTCCTGATATCATGACAGATACCTCTTCACCAACATGAACCTGCGCTACCTTCTCCTGTGACACTTCCACTGAGATCATGATCGTCTGTGTATCACAATACAACGCAAATGCAGTACCCGGCTGCAGCGTATCTCCTGCCTCATAAGGCACTGCTGCGATCGTTCCATCCTCATCTGCAGTAACAACACCATTTTCCAACGCAATCAGTGCAGTCTGTTCTTCTTTTAATGTATCAAGTGTATTCTGTGCAGATTCCACTGCACTTTCCAGTTCCGAAACAGTTGCCTCATACGTACTTCCCGCATATTTACCTTCCACTACAGCGGTATCATATTCATTTTTCAGTTCGGCTTTCTGTGTCTTTGCATCACGCGCGGCCTGTTCATAATCAGATTTCAGATTATCTAAACTCTCTGTCAGTTCTGTAATTTTTGTATTGGTTTCTTCTACATTTTTATTGTAAGTCTCGACTGCCGAATCAAATTCCTTCTGTGCCTGTTCGAGTTTGCTCTGCGCCGCATCTGCCGCCTGCTGTGCCGCCGTAAGTATATCAGACTGCTGCTCTCTTGCCGTGTAATCATCCACTGCCTGCTGTACAATGGAAATCAGCGTATCTGAATCTGCTCCTGCCCCGATCTGCTCCCTGATATTTGACAAATCCGCTGATACCGCCTGACTTGTGCTGTTATCAGACTCCTGCGCCTGTGTCAGCGTATCCTGTGCCTGTGCCAACGCCGTCTCTGCCGCATCAACTGCCGCCTTTTTCTCATCAATCGCACATTCCACATAATAGTCATTGTTATCAATCTTCGTCTGATATTCAGATATCTGTTCTACTACTTCATCATATGCTTCCTTTTTTTCTTCCACTGCAGCATCTAGCGCATCTATCTGCGCCTGATAATTTTCCTCTGCAGTCTGTGCTGTTAAATCGGAATCCTGCTTCGCGCTCTCTGCGGAAAGTTGTCCACTTGCAAGATCTGCCTTTGCTGTTTTCAGCGTATTTTCAGCGTCATGAATGGCATCTTCATAATATGCCTTTGCTGATTCCATGCTTTCATCCGTCAGCTTAAAAAGGGCATCCCCTTTACTCACAGTATCTCCGGATGTGGCATATATCTCTTCTACCGTCATTGTCACTGCATTTACCGTAAATTCCGGCATCTGGCTTGTTGCACCGATCTGTGTTGTACCATCTTCCGAAAAAGAGCCGTCTGAACTCTCCTGCTGATCTGTATCCTGACCTTTCTCATTCTGCTCCGTACTGTTCGTCTGTGCTCCGGATGCTATCGCCTGATACCCGATCCCACCTGTCATCACACAAACAGCTGCAATGCCGGCGATCACACTCATCATTCTTTTTCCTGGTTTTCTCATTATCTTCCTCACTTTCCATACTCACGTGCTCCGTTTTAACGGTATAAAGATAACATCGCAATTTAAAGAACAGCTGATTGTAATGTGATGGTTATGTGAAAGAATCGTTAAATATGTGTGTCAGAAATGTACGCCACAAACTACAAAGAGCCGGAGCAGCGCATATCCGCACTGCTCCGGCTCTATCATTCTATTATTTATAATTTCAACTGTAATATTTCGCATACCACCGTCATCTCATCAGTGAATCTCTCCACCTGTCGTCTTCACATCTTCCTCATTCTCAATGATCGCCCGGATTCCATACTCTAATGCCTCCTCTATCATCTCAGCCGACATACTTGGTGTTCCTTCCGGAAGATCAAGCGTCTGCTCCGGCAGATACGGGACATGTACAAACCCGCCTCTCATATGCGGATATTCTTTGTCGATCATATAAAGGACACGATACATGATGTCATTGCAGACGAAAGTTCCCGCTGTGTAGGAAACCCGCGCCGGTATTTTGGCTTCTTTTATATACTGCACCATGCACTTTACCGGGATAGAAGCAAAGTATGCATTCTCTCCATCCTCTTTGATCGGTTCATCTGACGGCTGCTTTCCCTCATTATCCGGTATGCGTGCTTCCATCAGATTAATGGCAACTTTCTCGACTGTGATCCCGGATCTTCCACCAGCCTGTCCCACACATAGCACAGCATCCGGATGATGTTTTTCCACAGCAGTCCTTATGACTTCCTCATCTTTTCCAAACACAGTCGGGATCTCCATTTTGATCACCTCTGCTCCTTCTATCCTATCCGGGAGCAGTTTTACCGCCTCGTATGCAGGATTGATCGATGCTCCGCCAAACGGATCAAACCCTGTCACTAATATTTTCATCGGAATACTCCTTTATCTCCAGTTATTTGTTCAGAAAACGATCCCACTCTTCCGTATCCCCGGAACCACTGACGCGCAGTAAAAATGTATGATCCTCCGTATCAACAGAAATGATATAACATCCTTTTTCCTGTTCAACAGAATATACTTCACAGCCCTCTAACTCTTTGAATTTATCAGCATATTTTTCCGGCAGGATCACGACATCCTCATTTTTCTTTTTTAAGTTACCGTTCGCATCGTAGACTTTATATCCTTCCTCCACAAATGCCTCAATTACCGGATCACTGATCTTTAAGACAAGCTCATTTGCACGCATCTCCCTGATATCACGGTTACAGGAATTCTCCGGCAGAATCGTCACATTATCAAATACGATCTCAAACATCCCGCTTACAGCACAGATCTGTGCGATATATGCCTCCTTAAAATTAAAGTTCCTCAGTTCATTTATTGTATGGTACTTCATGGTAATCCTCCTCATTCTGCATATATGCATTCGCCCTATCACATGAGAACAAAACAAAAAAGTGTCTGCGAGCAGCCATTTTTTGTTTTACCCTCATGTGGCACTGCTCATTGCTTACGCACATTATACCATCTTCTATTTCGTTTTGACAATTTGAAAAAAATAACGTACAATTCTTTCGGTCAGATTTATTTATAATGATTATTTTACGGAGATGAATCTATGAAAAAAATCGCTTTTTTTGATATTGACGGAACTTTAACTTCGGAGATCGACGGTTCACTGCCTGAAAGTGTAATTCATGCAATAAGACGTGCACGCACCTTCGGTCATCTGATGTTTATCAATACAGGCCGGTGCTTTCAGAATGTAGAACCGCGTTTCAGACGGATCGGCTTTGACGGTTATGTCTGCGGATGCGGCACGAACATTTTCTGCTCCGGCACGGAAGCACTGCACGTTGCCCAGACGCACAGCATTACCATGCAGCTTTTAGAAGCAGCGCGAAAAACAAATGTGGATATCCTTTTTGAATCCAGAAAAGAAGTAGCATTCGATAAAAGCAGACCCCTTACACACCCGGATGCCATACGCCAGTATGAAGCATTCGTAAGCCGCGACTATGATATGCCGGAAAATTTAGAAAACCCGAACTTCTTCTGCGATAAATTTGTGATCTGGTATCAGACTCCCGATCAGTTAGCGGAATTTCGCAAAGTCAGTGATCCTTATTTTACCTGCATCGACCGCGGCGGTACATTCCGCGAATTTGTCCCGGCCGGCTACAGTAAGGCAACCGGCATACAGTATGTGCTCGACTATTATCATTTAGATCTTAACGCCGCCTATGCGATCGGCGACAGCAACAACGATCTGCCGATGCTCTCCTATGTACCAAACAGCGTTGCCATGGGAAATGCTTCCCCGGCTTCCCTGTTTGATCAGGTATCATTTGTAACCAAACGCGCAAGCGAAAATGGTATTGCTTACGCCTTAGAGCAGCTTGGATTTTTCGAACAATAGTATGTGTTATTTTTATGCGATATTTTGTTTCAGACAGGTCTTAATGTCATCACTGGCATTACTGATCTGCCTTAAATGGAATGTGTCTGTCAGATACTGCAGTACATTCGGGCTTAAAAATGCTGGCAATGTCGGTCCAAGATAGATATCGTGGACACCAAGACTCAAAAGTGCCAAAAGATCTGCCACCGCTTTCTGTTCATACCACGAAACGATCATGGAAAGTGGAAGACCATTGACATCCGTTTCAAATGCGTCTGCAAGTGCCGTCGCAATTTTAACTGCTGAATATACATCATTGCATTGTCCGACATCTAAAAGTCTCGGCAATCCTGCCACCTCCCCAAAGTCCAGCTTGTTAAACCTGTATTTTCCACAGGCAAGTGTTAAGATCACACAGTCTTTCGGCACCATCTGGGCAAATTCCGTATAATAATTTCTACCCGGTCTGGCACCATCGCAGCCTCCGATCAGGAAAAAGTGCCGGATCTGTCCACTCTTTACCGCTTCCACAATTTTATCTGCCTGACTTAATGTTGCAGCATGCCCAAAACCGACCAATATCTCCTGTTTTTCCTGGTCTTCTTTAAATCCTCCAAGCTCTAACGCCTGCTTTCTGATCTGACTGCAGTCTTTTTCCCCTTTTTCATTTTTTCCAATATGCTTTACACCTTCCCAGCCGACCACGTTTGTGCTGTAAATACGGTCTTTATAACTTTCTCTTGGACGCATCAGACAGTTTGTAGTCATAAGGATACAGCCCGGAATATTGTCAAACTGCTTCTGCTGATCCTGCCATGCACCTCCAAAATTACCAGCCAGATGCGGATACTTTTTCAACCCTTCATAGCCGTGACATGGCAGCATCTCACCATGTGTATAAATATTGATACCCTTGTCTTTTGTCTGCTCTAACAACATCTCTAAATCCTTTAGATCATGTCCGGAAACGATAATAAATGGACCTTTTTTGATCGTTACATCCACTTTGTGCGGATACGGATTCCCATAAATTTCCGTATTTGCCTCATCGAGTTTTTTCATAACCGCAAGTGCCATTTCCCCAGTACGCATTGTCATACGGATCAATTCTTCCACCGTCAGGCTGTCATCTGTGGTCGCCTCAAGCCCTAACAGATAAAAATCATCCACCTCATCGCTGTAATATCCAAGTTCTCTCGCCTGATGTCCGTACGCGCTGATACCTTTTAACCCATAAATGATCGTCTGGCGCAGGGAACGGATATCCGGATCTAACGTGTTATCATACATAATTCCTGCAAGAGGTGCATCGCGCAGCATATCACTTTTACTCTCTGGCAGATCATAGGCTGCATGCGCGGTCGGATTACTGCTTTTTCCTGCCATTTCCCTGACCTGCTCTTTGATTCTCTGTGATTCACGCAATAATTCCAAATGTGCATCCACATCAAAATTCACATTTGTGAGTGTTGTAAACAGCACATTTTCAATAAAACTTACCACCGTTTTATCCATATGTGCACTGTTTTCCATCAGCACTTTTCCATAACAGCTGATCCCCTTTACCTGAAAGATCAAAAGATCCTGCAGATTTGCGATCTCCGGTGTCTTTCCACAAACGCCGAGTTTTGTGCAGCCCTTTCCATTCGCCGTCTGCTCACACTGATAACAGAACATCTCATAGTTCAAATCCATGTTATTTCCCATATTTTATCCTCATATCCTTCTAAAAAAATTCCATATCCGCAATATCTTTTACAATCTTGTCCATCTGCTCTTTTGTCTGTACACTTCTCGCTGCATCAATAACCTGTCTTTTTTCATCTTCCGTCATCATGGAAAACTGTCCTAATGCCTTCTCATTCATAGCCAGTCCAAACCCAAGTCCTACCGGTAAACCATCTTCTTTAATCATATATCCCTGTTTTCCTCCCGATTTTTTTCACAAAAAAAGTAAATGCTCCAAATATGAACATTTACTTTCTCTTTTGTATTTTTATTAAGTTTTCCCGGTTATTGCCGGTTTTATACAAGTACTCTGCTTAAAACTTCATCCTCACGCACCAGTTTCTTTGCCGCCTCCCGGTAACTCTCCTCATGCAGATAAGTGTGACGGAACGGTTTGATGGACGGTGCCATATCGATTGCCCGGATGAAATCATCACGTTTCATCTGAAGTGTCGCTGCGTAATCAAAAAATCCGGTTTCCCTAAGAACCGTCTCAACACGCACATAACGGTGATCCTGCACTTTACTCATGATATAGGTCGCAATGCCAACCTGGATTCCATGTAACTGCGGTATCTCTAATATTTTATCTAATGCATGTGAGATCAGATGCTCGCTTCCGCTCGTCGGTGCACTGCTTCCTGCGATCTCATTGAGATCGGAAGAGCGTCGTGTAGGGAAAGAGTGTAGATCTCGGTGGTCGCCGTATCATTAAAAAAAAAAAAAA
>OODU01003974.1_pt1 | contig 10467 bp, 7 predicted proteins | sample 1671171 | NCBI WGS metagenome assembly OODU01 (sample SAMN06348129, study PRJEB24527) | human gut metagenome | biome: human gut; feature: ankylosing spondylitis patient; material: feces | host: Homo sapiens | place: China | collected 2015-10
ATGGGGTATTTGTCAATAGTATTTTTCACATTTTCATACCAAAACAGATTTCTTCCTGTCCGGAGTCAAGCGGATATTCGCAATTGAAGCAGGGGACTTACTTGATTTGGTTAAATAAAAAGAGCCTCCACAGCTCTGCTGTTACCCGCAAATGCGGCAGCGTTGCTGTAAAAGCTCTGTCATTTTATGTATGTTGAAATAACACCTCAGAGAGAAACATTTTTCGACTCTGAGATTATTCTCTCATTTCACTGTGTACCTTTCTCCTCACAAAATAAAAACAGATCACCTGCATCACGATCGTCAGTATCCAGGATGCCGGATAGGAAATAAACAGAATGGAAAGAGATCTGTGATATGGGAAAATCCCGAAGATCCACACAATTCTGGTTCCTACCGTTCCGATCACCGACAGGATCATCGGGACACCGGAATGCCCCATTCCGCGCAGAGCGCCCGGAAACAGATCCATAATTCCACACAGGAAATACGGTACCGTGGTATACGCAAGGATTTCCATTCCGCAGCGGATCACTTCCGAATCTTTTGTATAAATTTTCAGAATCTCCGGTCCTAAGAAATAGGCGCTGCATCCAAGCACAAGGGAAGTTGTCATGGATATGATAATACAGTCGATCAGCACCTTATCCATACGTTTATATTTCCGGACACCATAGTTCTGGCTGGTAAAACTCATACACGCCTGTGTCACGGAGTTGACCGCGACATACAGGAAACCGAAAATATTGTTGGCAGCCGTATATCCCGCCATGGCAGTCGAACCGAAGGAATTAACGGATGACTGAAGAAGTACATTCGAGAAATTGATCACCGTACTCTGGATTCCTGCCGGAATACCTACCTGAAAAATCTGTTTCAGATAAGTCTTATTGATCATCAGTCTGGAAAAACGTAACTGATAACTGCCCTCTGACCTGTACAGGCACCGCAGAACCAGAATACAGGAGATCATCTGAGAGATCACCGTCGCAATCGCAACTCCGGCCACATCCAGGTGAAATACAATGACCAGGATCATATTCAGAACTGCATTGACACTGCCGGATATGATCAGGAAGATCAAAGGACGTTTCGTATCCCCGACAGCCCTCAGAATCGCCGCACCATAATTGTACAGCATGAAAAACGGCATTCCCAGAAAATAAATCTTCATATACAGGGCTGACTGGTCAATGACATCCAAAGGCGTTGCCATCAGTTCCAGTGCTCCCCTGGAGAAAAATAAACCCACAAATGCCATGATCACCCCGCTGATCAGAGCAAGCGTGATCGATGTATGAACCGTCTCTGACATTTCTCTGTCCTTCCCTGCTGCGAAGAAACGTGCTGCCAGCACATTGGCTCCCAGAGAAATCCCGATAAACAGATTGGTAAACACATTGATCAGTGCAGTGGTAGAGCCAACGGCTGCCAGAGCCTGACTGCCGCTGAATCTTCCTACCACAACAATATCCACAGCATTAAACATAAGCTGTAAAATGCCGGACAGCATCAAAGGCAGCGAAAACGAAATCAGTTTGTCCATGATGGTTCCATTGCACATATCTATTTCGTACTTATTTTGTTTCATTTTCTCTCCAACCCTCTGCCGGTCTCTTCTTTGATCCCGCCAGTATTCTCTTTAGTCTACCAGACTTCCGAAATAATAGAATCCTTTGCAGGTATCCAGTTTTACTTTCACGTATTTTCCGATGAGATCTATGCATCCCGGGAAATGAACCAGAAGGTTATACTCTGTTCTTCCTGTGAAGATTCCTTTTTCCTTACTTTCTTCCTCTACCAGAATCTCCTGTACAGTTCCCTCGAAACGGGAAGATTCTTTTCTTCCTTTCTCCTGTACCAGTGAAAGAAGGCGGTCAAAACGATCTTTTACAAGCTCTTCCGGTACCTGATTCTCCATTTTCGCAGCCGGAGTTCCGCTTCTCTTGGAATAGATAAAGGTAAATGCGGAGTCAAAGCAGCACTGGTCTACAACATCCAGTGTATCCTGGAAATCTTCTTCTGTTTCTCCCGGAAATCCTACAATAATATCCGTTGTCAGGGAAATATCCGGGATTGCTTTGCGGATCTTGCTCACCAGCTCCAGATATTTTTCTTTGTCATAGCGGCGGTTCATGATCTTTAAAATCCGGCTGCTTCCGGACTGCATCGGAAGGTGAAGATGATGACAGATTTTCTTACTTTCCGCCATAGTCTCGATCAGCTCATCCGATAAATCCTTCGGATGAGAAGTCATAAAACGGATTCTCTTCAGTCCCTCAATCGCTTCTACCTGCTTCAGAAGCTGCGCAAAAGTCACCGGATGCTCCAGAGTCTTTCCGTAAGAGTTTACGTTCTGTCCCAGAAGCATGACTTCTGTCACACCGTCTGCCACCAGTTCTCTGATTTCTTCCACGATTGCCTCCGGTTCACGGCTTTTTTCGCGTCCTCTGACATATGGGACGATACAATAGCTGCAGAAGTTATTGCAGCCAAACATAATATTGACACCTGTCTTAAAGGAATACTTACGGTCTGCCGGCATTCCCTCCACGATTTCATCAGACTCTTTCCACACATCAATGATCTGGCCTTCTGTATTTAAGCTTCTGTAAAAAAGTTCCGGGAATTTATGGAAGTTATGAGTACCGAATACCAGATCCACAAAAGAATAGTCTTTGTGAATTTTCTCAATTACTTCCGGTTCCTGCATCATGCATCCGAATAAGACGATCTTCATTTCCGGTTTTTTCTTCTTGATGCTCTTTAAATGTCCCAGATGCCCGTAAATCTTCAGATTCGCATTCTCACGAACCGTACAGGTATTATAAATCACTACATCTGCTTCCTCTTCTTTCAATACCTCTTTATATCCAATTCTCTTCACAATCCCGGCAACTGTCTCTGTCTGCAGAGAATTCATCTGGCATCCCGCATTCTGGATATAAAATGCCGGCTGGCTGTCATATTTGTCTTTGATCATTTCCGTACATTTACTGATATATTCTAACTGTACTTTACTTTCCTGTGTATTATTCACTCCTGATTCCTCTTCTTTCTTTTACTCACTGTAACTTGCTATCGTTTTAAGACACTTTTTTAATCATACAAAATTTATATCTGGATGTCAAATGCTTTATAAGGAATAAATATATTCCAGGGGAAGCTGACGGATTTCTTTCATGATATCTCTGTGTGAAACCGGTATTTCAATCGCAAGGGAAGGCTGGCGGATCACTTCCGCATAAAACTGCTCCGGAGATCCCATATCCGGATTGTTTCCTTTGCTTCCCAGACCGCCGGATGCTGTCTTTCCTTTTTCCAGACGATAGCCGGAACATTTCTGCAGATATCTCGCAAGCCTGTAATTTCTCTGATTATAGGCAAATCCTTTCTCCTGCCTGCTGTAAATGATCTTTCCGTGTGAATATCCGAAAGTCAGAAGTCCCGCACTCTTATATTCCTGAAAAATACCGATCAGAGCTCTTGTCTCATTCTCGCTGGCAGGTTCCTGATGGATTTTCTGTCTCTGATAATAATTGGTCGGAAAATTCTGCTTCAGCTCGATTCCTCTGGCATTGCAGGGGAATCCGTCTGTCGGCCGATCCTGCATTTTCAGCATCTGCCTGTAAATTGGATTACGGATTGCTCCATATCCATAGGCTGCTATTTCATAGGCATCCGGATTTACGATCGGCACAAAACAGATTTTTACCCTGTCCAGAAGTTTTTTTACTTCGTAATTCTCTCCCATGATCCAGCCACATTCATAAAACTGGCAGTATTCTTTTGCAGCCTGCAGCAGATATTGTGGGAGTTCACCGTCTCCACCCTCCAGACCGCTTACACAGAAAATACACCTTTCCCCCTTTCCAATCTCAAACATGGGGATCATTCTGTCGTCATGGCTTCTGCCAATCACCCGAAACTGTACAAACTCACTGTAACGTTGTCCCATTTCCCACAGTGCAAAGTATACTTTCTCATAGATACAGGATTCGGATTCTTTTAATGTTGTATCTTTTAATGTTGTATCTTTTGGTGTTGCATCCTTTAAGGTTGCTCCCTTTAAGGTTATTGCCTGTTTCATTGCTTTTACTTCCATTCATACTTCCCCTTTCCTTTATGCTCTTTTTCTTTCTTTTCTTCCTTCTCACCCTTCCAATCCGGTCAGATCTTTAGCTTTTTTACAATATGTCTTTATAACGCAAAAGAGACAGACCTTTTCTGATCTGTCTCTTTCGTATATTTTACTCTGTTATCTGTGAATATTAACAGAAAATCAATTCAAAATTTTTAATGATTTCTGCGGTAAATTACATTTCTTTTTTGCGTCTTCTGATAAGTACATATCCGCCTGCAAGAAGGGACGCTGCTGCCAGTGCCAGCATAGTACCGATCGGAGATTCATCACCTGTGGAAACTGCTGACTTGGAAGTACCATCTGCGCTGTCAGCATAGGAGGTCGGTGTTACATCTGTGGTTCCGTTACCGGTTGTACCATCGCCGCTTGTACCATTACCACTTGTGCCGTCACCGCCTGTACCATCCGCACTTCCGGTAGGAGTTACTGTGGTTTTGGCAAGAGGAGCTGCTTTGAACTGATACTGTACGGACTGAATGGAGCCGCTCTCCTGCTGCCATGTACTTCCGTTATATACTTCTTTCTGGAAGAATACATAAATGTTATAGTTTTTCTCGGTATCTGTATAAATACCGCTCTGTGCACCAATCTTCCATACGGTATGCTGATCACTTGCTCCAGGGTTGGAAGACATACTCCAGTATAACGGAACCCATCTTACATCTCCCTCACCAGGATTATTATTCTCTGTACCTGCACCTACTACCTTAAATTCATAGAAAGTATTCGGATAGAATGTCAGAGCGTTCTCAAATCCCTGAATCTTACTGTCTGAAACATTTGCAATCACAGCAGTATGTGACGGAGTTGGTGTAGGTGTCTCTGTTACCGGTGCTGACGGACGTTCTGCACTGATCGGCTGGAAAAGTAAGGAACCATAATTGCTCTTATCTTTATCACTGATCACGCATACATAAATATCAACCTCATCTTCCGGAAGATCTGTAACGTTTGCTGTTACATCTATATTTGCATCAATCGGCGCACCTGTCATGGAGCTATCGATCGTGGGAGCCTTCTCACCACGTTTTACCCAGTCAATATAGTAGGTACCTTTTACATTCGAACGGAATGTAATCTTTACACTGCTGTGTCCGGACCACTCTACGCTCTTTCCGGTAACGGTTACCGGTTCTTCCGGTGTTTCAGTTGGCTTTGGTGTGGAGGTTGGTTTCGGTGTGGAGGTCGGTTTTGGTGTTTCGGTTGGTTTTGGTGTTCCGGTTGGTTTTGGTGTTGCAGTTGGTTCTGCCGCATCAGCCAGAACTCCATCTTCTCCAAGCTTCAGGCTGGAATCTCCCTCATATGTAACCTGAGTCAGCACATCTGCCAGCGTGACATCCTGAACGCCCTCTGCCAGTGCGACAACTGTCTTTCCTGCCACTGCATCCTGAACACTGACCCCGATTACAGAACCAGTCATGGCTCCGGTCACATTCAGAACACCATCTCCGGCAAGTACAACATTACTGCTGACTTCGGAAGCATCCTTCACTCCGTTACCTGTTACAGTCACAGTTCCCTGTAAATTCACAGTTCCCTCACTGTAAATACCGCCGCCTGCTGCAGCAGCATTTCCTGAAATAGTTCCACCGGTCAGATATACACTGGCACCCGCTGCATTGCTGATCGCACCACCATTGCCGGAAGTCTGGTTTCCTGTAAGTGTAACGCCGTCTGCCATTCCGAAAATACCGCTCTGAACATCTACGATAGAGCCTTCTGTGGCATCACCGGTTCCATCTACATTCAGGCTGCCGCTGCCCGTTACATTTCCATCTGCATCTGTGATCGTACCTGCTGTCATCATCAGAGTACCACCGCTGACTGTAAAAATACTTCCGGTAAATCCAGCCGCACGTTTGATTGTTGTTCCTTCTTCTGCTGCAACCAGCATTGCACTTTTTCCTGCCGGAACATCAACAGAAGCTGCCACTTCAATCTCTCCTCTGATCTTTATATAAGTCGGATCGTTGATCGGATCAGAAGTATCCGGCAGTGCCGCAAAAGCCTCTGCAAGTGAGCCATATGCGGTTTCATTGATCATAATCGCTGCTGTTTCGGTCGTTTCTTCAGCAGGTGTCTGTGTTTCCTCTGCCTGAGCTGGTGCTTCTTCCTCTGCGGTATTTTCTGCCGGTGTTTCCTCTTCCGCCGGTGTCTCTGCTGTATCTGTATTGTCTGCAGTCTCTTCTGCCGGTGTCTCAGATTCTGCCGGTGTTTCCTCTTCTGTAGTTTCCTCTGCCGGTGCTTCTGCTGCGTCTGTGCCGTCAAGCTCTCCCGCAACCTCTTCGCCGGAAGCTTCTACTGCTGTATCTTCTGCCGCAAAAGCAGCCGCCGGTGTCATTCCTACGGACAGCGCACCTGCCATTAAAAATGCTAAAAGTTGTTTTTTTCTCATTATTTATGACCTCCAAAAATATACATGCCATCTTTTCAGTCAGACAAATCTTCTCACCTGTCTGCCATGCAGCTGATAAGCCGCCTGAAACAGCGATTTTCATAAACTGAAAAAAGTATAGCACACCTTTCCTAAAAAATCAAATTTCCTGAAAATCTTTACGGACGTACCTGACCGTTTCCGTAAATAATGTACTTGGTAGTTGTCAGTGCCAGAAGTCCCATCGGGCCTCTTGCATGAAGTTTTTGTGTACTGATTCCGATCTCAGCTCCAAAACCAAACTCAAATCCATCTGTAAATCTGGTTGATGCATTTACATACACCGCTGCCGCATCCACTTCATCGAGGAATTTCTGTGCATGTTCATAATTGTTTGTAATGATCGCCTCTGAATGCTTTGTATTATATTTATTAATATGTGCGATCGCTTCGTCCACAGAAGAAACCACTTTGATGGAAAGAATATAATCCAGATACTCGGTTCCCCAGTCCTCTTCGGTCGCATGTACAGCTCCCGGGATCAGCTCATATGCAGCTTCATCTGCACGAATCTCGACATGTTTCTGCGCAAGACGTTCTGCCAGAACAGGAAGAAGGGCATCTTTCACTTTCTCATGAACCAGAACAGATTCGCATGCATTGCAGACACCGACTCTCTGTGTCTTTGCATTCATGATAATATCCGCCGCCATTTTCAGGTCTGCTGTCTCATCTACATATGTATGGCAGTTGCCGGTGCCTGTCTCGATCACAGGAATGGTACTCTGTTCCACAACTGCTCTGATCAGTCCCTTACCGCCTCTTGGAATCAGAACATCAATATACTCATGCAGGCGCATCATCTCCGTGGCAACTGCTCTGCTCGTATCCTCTACAAGTAGGATCAGATCCTGGGATAATCTGGCTTTGCGAAGTCCGGCCTTGATCACCTGTACGATTGCTTTGTTGGAATTGATCGCATCACTGCCTCCCCGCAGGATCACTGCGTTTCCGGTCTTAAAACACAGCCCGAACGCATCTGCTGTGACATTTGGTCTGGATTCGTAAATAATACCAACAACACCGAGCGGCACTCTCTTTTTCCCGATACGCAGTCCATTCGGCCGGTTTTTCATGGAAAGGACTTCCCCGATCGGATCTGAAAGCCCTGCAATCTGTCTCAAACCTTCCGCCATTGCCTCAATCCGTGCTTGGGTCAGTCTCAATCTGTCCTGAAGTGCTTCGGACATCCCCTGTTCTCTTGCAGCCTCCATGTCCTTCTCGTTTTCTGACAGCAACTCTTCTTTTCGCAGACATAATTCTTCTGCCACAAATTCAAGCCCTCTGTTCTTTTCAACGGTCGTCAGCTTTGCCGCTGCCCTTGATGCTTCTTTTGCTCTGCATCCCAATGTCTCCATATACGTTTCCATACAGTCTCCTTTCCTGATACCATCTAAACCTTCTTTTCCCGTTTTGCCTGTCTGCGGAACTCTGCCCGTTCAGGCGCCACCTCTTCTGCCATCTCTTTCTGATGCTGCTCTGACAAAAACAATGTTCCTACTTTTTTACCATTCATCACATCATTGATCGAATAAATATTATCCCCGTTTGCAATGATCATATCTGCCCCTGCTGCAGTGGCAATTTTTGCAGCCTTGATCTTAGTTGCCATACCCCCTGTCCCGCAATCACTGGATGCTCCTTTTGCCATGTTTTCCAGACCCCGCCCGATCTTGCCGACCGTATGGATAAATCTTGCATTCGGATTTTTTCGCGGGTCATCTGTGTACAGCCCATCGATATCTGACATCAGGATCAGAAGATCCGCATCCACAAGCCGGGACACATATGCCGCCAGTGTATCGTTGTCTCCGAAGTTCCCATAAGAAAGCTCGTCCACCGAAATAGCGTCATTCTCATTGACGATCGGGACAACCTGCATCTTAAACAACTCATCAAATGTCTGTTTTGCATTTTTGCGGCATTTGGCATTTGTCACAGATTCTTTTGTGAGCAGAACCTGTGCCGTGAGCTGTCCGTATTCGTTAAACAGCTTTTCATAGATCATCATCAGCTTCCCCTGACCGACTGCCGCACATGCCTGTTTTTCAGACTCCGTCTGAGGACGCCTGTCCATTCCCAGGGCATTTTTCCCAACTCCGACTGCACCGGATGAGACAACGATCACTTCTTTTCCTTTATTCCTGAGATTGATCAAAATACGAACAAACTTCTCCAGCTTCTCCAGATTGATATTTCCTGTTTCTTCATAAGTGATCGTGGAAGTTCCCACTTTGATCACAATCCTCTGCTTATTCAGCAGTATGTCTTTTCTGTCCATCTTTTTGTACCCTCTTTTTTCATTCCTGTATCTTCTATAAAATGTCGATCTGACACATCTTCATTGCCTCCAGCGCCTGCATGTGACTCTCCACCGTCACTCCTGCACAGCAGGACGCATCCACCTGTACGGGAACCTCTGGCAGAAACGCCTTACAGAGCATGGCATTGGAGATCACGCAGATATCTGTACAAAGCCCGATCAGCGTAATGCTCTCGATCGAAGTCTCTTCCTGGATCTGCTCCAGCTTTTTCACAAGCTCCCTGCTTCCGAACGTCACTTTATCAACAGGCGCCTCTGTCAGAAGATCTGAGATCTCCTGTCTGATCTGCCAGCCTTCTGTTCCACGGATACAATGTCTGACCGGAAGTTTTTTTCCTTCTGCCGTCTCCAGATAGTTCTCTTCGTGGGTATCTCTTGTCGCAAACACAGTTCCATCAAATGTCTGTATCTTTTTCACTACTTCAGGAACAATCCTTTGCGCCTCTTCTGTGCCCAGAGAACCATCAATAAAATCATTCTGCATATCTACTACAACTAATATATTCATACACATTCTCTCCTAATCCACAGTTTACAATACCCTTATTATAACTGATATTGGATCGCTTTCCAACAACATATTTGCATCCGCTCTGTATTCCCCTTTTTATTTTATGCATACTTTTTGAATTTTATTGTATATTTTTCACTTTTTTCCATTTTTCTATTGCATATTTATGAATTTAGGTGTATATTACTGATTAGCTTCTAAAGCGTAACGGTTTTGTCATACACGATTGGCAACAACATATCAGACAATAGAGATTTTTTAAGGAGGATATCATTATGAGTAAAGAAAAAGTTGTATTGGCGTATTCCGGAGGACTTGACACGACTGCCATCATACCATGGCTGAAAGAGAATTTTGATTACGAAGTCATCTGCTGCTGTATCGACTGTGGTCAGGGCGAAGAACTGGACGGATTAGAGGAACGCGCAAAATTATCCGGCGCTTCCAAACTCTACATTGAAAACATCATCGACGAATTCTGCGACGACTACATTGTTCCATGTGTGAAGGCAGGAGCAGTCTATGAGAACAAATATCTGCTTGGAACTTCCATGGCTCGTCCGCCGATCGCGAAAAAACTGGTAGAGATTGCCCGCAAAGAAGGCGCTACTGCAATCTGCCACGGTGCAACAGGAAAAGGAAATGACCAGATCCGTTTTGAACTCGGAATCAAAGCGCTTGCACCGGACTTAAAGATCATTGCTCCATGGCGTATGACAGATGTATGGACCATGCAGTCCCGTGAAGATGAGATCGAATACTGCAAAGCTCACGGTATTGATCTTCCATTTGATGCAAAACACAGCTACAGCCGTGACCGTAATCTGTGGCATATCAGCCATGAAGGGCTGGAGCTGGAAGATCCTGCATGTGAGCCAAACTACGATGACCTTCTTGTCCTTGGTGTTTCTCCTGAAAAAGCACCAGACGAAGGAGAATATGTCACCATGACATTTGAAGCAGGTGTTCCGAAAAGCTTGAACGGAAAAGAAATGAAAGTTTCTGAGATCATCACAGAACTCAACAAACTTGGCGGAAAACACGGAATCGGAATC
>OODU01003990.1_pt1 | contig 10442 bp, 9 predicted proteins | sample 1671171 | NCBI WGS metagenome assembly OODU01 (sample SAMN06348129, study PRJEB24527) | human gut metagenome | biome: human gut; feature: ankylosing spondylitis patient; material: feces | host: Homo sapiens | place: China | collected 2015-10
GTCTGTCTCAGCAGCACCTCGTTTAGTATATCAGATGTTGTTCTGTTTGTCAACAACTTTTTTTATTTATTTTTTTGAACTTTTTGAAGGTTCGTGCCCCGTTCACACGGGGCGAGTATTATAATAGCAAATGTGGAGTTAAATGTCAATAACTTTTCCAAACTTTTTCCAAACTTTTTCAGTTTTTTACGGATGTGTTTCCATTCAGAAAACGCCTGCCCATGTACAGTAAAGTAACACAGACGCTTCTTTTACTATGTCAAAATTCCATGAAGAATTCCCAATGCAATCCTGCTGATCGGATTTATATGATAAAGAATGGAGAGCCAGGTACTGGTCTCAATCTGCATCAAAAGAAAGCTTCCCCAGGCAGTTGTGGCAAAAGCAGTCAACAACAGCGCTGCAATCCAGAAAAAAAGCAGGCCCTGCACACCGCCTAAAATAGCTCCTGCAATCTTATTCATGCCAGAAAGAATGGGAAGTCTGGTTACAATGTCCAACCAGCTTACCAATACCTTGATCAGCAAATATACCACAATCAGCATCATGACATAAGCCACCACATTTAAAATTGTATTGGCAATGTAGCTTCCAATATATTCTTGAAACCTTGTGACTCCGAGCGCTTCATAAATCCGGCTATTATTATTTTCAATCAGAAGATCCTTCAGGGTATCTGGGAGCCGCATTTCTTCAATGATCTGCCGCTGCTGCGCAGGCATCTGGACATCTTCTGGTATCAGCGTATTTTTGACCCCTTCTTCAATCATAGATACAACAGGCGTGTTATCCTTAATAAAGGTACACGCCTTGGGCATTCCCAGATTTACGATTGCAAAAGTAGCCACCAGAGCAAACATGGATACTGCCTGACGGATAAATCCCCGATAATGGCCATATAGTACCATCCCAAGTAAATACACGCCAACCGCAATCTCTACCCAGTTTCTCACTTATTCTCCCCGGAAAGCACCAGTTTCTCGATAGCCTGAGCCACACCAGATTCATCGTTGGTGGCTGTTATATAGTCGGCAATCCCTTTTAAGTCAGGATCTCCATTTTCCATCACAACACCAATTCCAGCATCCCGTATCATAGAAGCATCATTATTACCATCGCCAAAAGCCATGGTCTCCTCCCGTCTGATTCCAAGCATGGAAGCAAGGCGCAGAAGTCCTTCCCCTTTAGACGCCCCTGGTCCATTGATCTCCAGATTATTGTATAAAGAAGTGCTTACCAGAATATCATCTCTCTGCTTCAACAGCTCCCAAATCTCCTGGCGCTCCTCAAGATCGTCAAAAAAGTAATTGACTTTATCAATCATGCCATTCCATTTTTTTATATACTCCACAATACTCGGAACCATGATCCTGGTTTTTTTCACCAGCATCTGTATCTCTGGTGTAATGCGATAGTCTTCCAGATGATTATAAAATTTGTCCTCTGAAATTCCCTGTCCTCCTATATAGGCGTCATACATGATATGGCGATTTTTCACCAGATCGATCAGTTCCAGCGCAGTTTCTTTCTTTAATAGATGCTCATCCAGAACCTTGCTTTCCTCCATATCTTCGATCATACCGCCATTCACTGTAATCGCATAACGGACACCCGGAATTCCTCTGACGAAGTCTGGAATACCCATGGAAGTCCGGCCTGTGCAGGGAACAATCCAGATTCCCTGCGCAATACAGGTTTCAAGAGCCTTTCTGTTTCTCTCCGTCAGTTCTTTTTTACTATTTAACAGCGTTCCGTCTAAATCTAACGCAATTAATCGGATGCTCATATCTTTCCTTTCAAAAATAAGATCTTTTTAAATAAAATGCTCTTCTTTCAGAATCAGCAGACCATCTTTATCATATTTTGAAGAAAACAGACCTTTAATCCGTTTGCCGAGAGATGGTTTCTCTGCCTTATCTGCCGCCTCTTCGATCAGCGCTTCCGCATTCGCCTTTGTCAGCGGAATTCCATCCTCTTCCATAATTTCGATCCGCTCATACAGAGCCAGCATGCTCTTATCCTTCAGGCTGCAATCGATCGATCTGGCATAATCACAAGCATAGTTGGCAAATGCATCCAGATCCATCTCTGTGTCATCCTCTGGTTCTGCATAAGTCTCCTCTGGCTGTTCTTCTTCTGATTCTGGAGCATCCTCTTCTTCCTGATCCATTTTCTCTTCAATCTCACCAGCAGCTTCCGGCTCCTGATCCATGATTTCCTCGTTTTCGGAATATTCCTCTTCTGAAGCCAGCTTCTGGACTTCCTCTGAATTTTTATCCGTGATCTCTTCCCGTGGTCCCTCTGTCTCCGGTCCTTCTGCCTGTCTGGAAAGCTCTTCTTCTCTGGCGATCTGGGTCTCCAGTTCAATCTGTTTCTGAACCGCACGTTCAATGCTCGTCTGAGTATCATCTTTTTCACTTCCAATGCACTCAAACTGAGCGGCCAGCCCCGGATTCTGCTTATGCAGCTGCTCCATCTGATATGGATTATCAATCAGGACAATGATCATGCCGGTCTCGTCACGGCTGATCAGCTTCTGCAGTGCCTCTAACTCGTTTTCCTGCAGGTCGCCTGCTTCTTCAACAATCAGATCTTTTCCAGCCAATTTGTCAGCAATGGTCATCAGACCACGCTGGTTCAATTTCCCTGCGCTGATTTTTACGACCTGGTTATTACAGCCAAGTTCATTATGGATCTTTTTCAACGCGTCAATCGCAATCTGAAGACCCTTTTCTGGTGTTTTGGCTTCAATCATCAAGTGGTTCGCCATCATTGGCTGCATGGCCGGTTCCTCTTCGACGCCGTCGTCTTCGGTACCCGGAGCATTCTGAACCTCCATGGCTTCTGCCGCCATTTTCGTCACAGGCTTAATGTTATGTAAATCCCTCTGCGTTCTTACTGGCTCCTCCACAAGTTCTTCTGTTTCCTGGTCTCCCTTTTCTGTCCGGTCTTCCTCTGCGATTTCCGTATCCTCTGTTACAACCACCTCTGGTTCCTGATAATCATCATATTCTGGCTGGATCTCCTCCGGCTGCTGCTCATCATACGGTGGCTGGGCCGCATATGGCTCTTCCTGGGTTTCTGCGTACTGCGGCTGCGTCTCATACTGGGCTGCATCAACATACTGGCTCTGATCTGCTTCCGTATACTGACTCTGGTCCACATACTGATTTTCACCAACATACGATCCCTGATCCACATACTGCTGCTCCTGCTGCCCATATTCCGGCTGGTCCTGACCCTGATCCTGGAACTGATCATCAGGCTGGAACTGGTTATCATACTGGCCTTCATACTCTTCTTCAACAGCCTTTAATTTCGCCTCATATTTATCACGATTCTCTACAAGATCCACCTGGTAATCACTAAGTGGTGCAAACTGGGTCTTTAATTCCATAGCCATGTCCACGTACTTGCCAATGCCAAACATCAGCATGATCCGGTCGCACATCTGGATACACTCCGGAACCATATTGGCTCTTGCATACAGTGACGCCAGCTCATACATCCACTTTTCATCCAATTCAGTGCTGACATAGCACTCCAGTGAATGGATCAGCTGCGCATCGCTCGCTTTTTTCTCTTTTAAGATCATATAACGGAGCAGATGCTGTCTGGAATCATCCGGAGCCATATCACAAAACTCCCGGTAATAATCCTCTGCTTCCTTGACGCTACCCTCTTTTAAGGCCAGTTCCGTCAGTTTATATAACAAACGTTTGCCGATCGGCGCACGTTCAAAGGCCAGAAGCAATACTTCTTTTGCCTCAGAATACTCACCATTTTTCTCATATACCTGGGAGATCATGGCCAGAAGATTGGCATTACGCACTCTTCTCCAATCGATGGTATCTGCGATCTTCATAGCAGTCTCGAAGTCGCCTTTATTGACCAGTTTTTTAATCTGTTCAACTTTTATGTTAAACTCATACTTATCCATTGCTTTTTCTCCTAACTCTCTTCATCGGCGGTTACAGCGTGGTACGCCCTTCCAAAGCCCGAAGCAGGGTCACTTCATCAATATACTCCAAGTCTCCGCCCACAGGAACGCCGCTGGCGATTCTGCTGACTTTTATTCCAGTAGGCTTGATCAGCTTGCTGATGTACATGGCTGTTGTCTCTCCCTCAAGACTTGAGTTGGTCGCGATGATCACTTCTTTCACATCTCCCTGAAGGCGCTGCATCAGCTCCTTCAGCCTGATCTCTCCCGGGCCAATTCCCAGCATAGGGGAAATGGCACCATGCAGCACATGATAGACGCCATTGTATTTCCCGGTTTTTTCATAGGCCGCAAGGTCTCTGGTATTTTCCACCACCATAATGGTCTGGTGGTCGCGCTTGTCGCTGCTGCAGATGGGGCATAATTCCTGATCCGTCAATGTAAAGCACTCTTTGCAGTAGCGGACATTCTTCTTTGCATCCATCATGGCACTGGACAGACGCTCCACCTGCTCCTGTGGCATGTTAATGATGTGAAACGCAAGTCTCTGGGCTGATTTTGCACCGATTCCCGGAAGTTTGGACAGTTCTTCAATTAACTTTGTGATCTGACTGCTGTAGTAATCCATCTTAGAATGGGAATCCTCCTCCTAAGCCGCCCATGCCGCCAGTGAGTTTTGACATGGCATTGTTGTTTGCTTCCTCCAGCTGGCGGAAAGCTTCGTTAGTCGCTGCCATGATCAGGTCCTCTAACATCTCTACATCATCTGGATCAACTGCTTCTGGGGAAATCTTCACTGCAGTCACTTCTTTTTTACCAGATACGGTCACGCTGACTGCGCCGCCGCCCGCTGCTGCTGTATACTCTTTGGCCTCCAGTTCTTTGGTTGTCTCCTCCATCTGTCTCTGCATGCGCTGTGCCTGCTTCATCAGATTGTTCATATTGCCAGGCATTCCTCCTGGGAATCCACCACGTTTTGCCATTCCTTTTTCCTCCTGAAATTACTCTTCTTCGATTGCAATATCCATATGGATCCGTTCCCGCAGCTCCTCATCGCTGACGTATACCGTATCCATCCGTTCCCCGGTTCCCATGAGCCGGGCTTTGAAATAAATATCTTTACCGTAAGTATTCTTGACGTACTGTTCCAGTTCGCCCATGATCGTCGGTCTTCTTCCGATCTCAAAATTGTCCACACTGGCAAAGACCACGCATAAACAGCCTTCACCGCTGGGTTCTACCACCGTATCACGGAAGCTGGAGCGAATCACACCGCCAAGGGTGCGGACGATCTTGCCCCACTCATTGCGGATCAGTTCCAGGTCTTCGTACTGGGCCTTTGGAAGTGCCACCTGTTCTCTGGGAACTTCCGGCTCCGTAGGACCTACTGCCTGGCTTACTGCCATCTGGGTGACAGGAGATGTCATCCCGGCTAACATGGATGGGTTTACCGGGACGCCTTCCTCCAACTGATCTTCGATTTTATTTAACCGCTCAATGATGGAATCGTAGCTGTGTTCCATCTGCGGTTTTGTCAATTTGATAAATGCCAGTTCCACCAGCACACGCTTCTGGCTGGCATATCGGATCTGATTAGACAACTCGGAAAATACGCGGATATAGCGCATCAGAGTCTCCCCATCTGCCATTTTCGCGTCTTCTTCTAATAATTTGCGGTTATCCGTGGACATATCCAGAATATCTTCTGCGTCATCCGTTGCCTGGATTAACAGAAGATTTCGCAGATACCAGATAAAATCTGTCACAAACTGTCCCAGCTCCCGACCCTGCAGCACCAGCTCCTCCAGTTCATAAATGCACTGGGTAGTCTGCTCCTGTCTGACCGCCCGGAACATCTTACTGAAAATGGTGGTGTCCACTGCGCCTAAGATATCCAGCACATGGTCATACGTAAGCCTCTCTCCAAAATGGAATGCCACGCACTGGTCCAGCAGGCTCAAGGCATCTCGCATGGAACCATCTGCCGCCTTAGCAATATAAGTCAGAGCCTTGTCCTCCACATCGATTCCCTCTGCTTCAGAAAGCTCCTTTAACCGGGCTGTCAGCGTCTGGATGGTGATCCGCTTGAAATCGTATCTCTGACATCTGGAAAGCACCGTGATCGGTATCTTATGGATCTCTGTGGTCGCCAGAATGAAAATCACGTAAGACGGCGGCTCCTCTAAGGTCTTTAACAGGGCGTTAAATGCTCCTGTCGAGAGCATATGCACCTCATCGATGATATAGACGCGGTACCGGCCTTCTGTAGGCGGGTACTGCACCTGTTCCCGGATATCACGGATATTTTCCACGCCGTTGTTGGACGCAGCATCAATCTCCACTACATTCAGGGACGCACCGGAAGCGATATTTTTACAGGTCTGGCACTCCCCACAGGGACTTCCGTCCACCGGGTGTTCACAGTTGACCGCTCTGGCAAATATCTTCGCGATACTGGTTTTTCCTGTTCCTCTGGTTCCGCAAAACAGATACGCATGACCGATACGGCCGGATGTGATCTGATTTTTTAATGTCTGGACAATATGATCCTGTCCTTTTACATCCTCAAATGTGGTTGGACGCCATTTGCGGTACAATGCCATATATGACATGGGATAACTCCTATCTATGACCCTTATTCATCACCAAAGCTGATGCCCAGCATCTTAGCTTCTTTGATCGTGGAACATTCTGGATCTACTGTTTTTAATTTTCCTGCAACTTCTTCTAACGGAACCTTGCTGATCTCGTTATTCTCAACACAGACCATATAGCCATATTCCTTATTCAGGATCAGGCCCGCTGCCTCTGCACCCAGTCTGGTCGATAATACACGGTCATAAGCACATGGCTCGCCGCCTCTCTGGGTATGTCCAGGAACCGTCACACGGACTTCCTGTCCAGTCAGTTCTTCGATCTTGGCACCCAGCTCATATGCAACAGACGGGTATACCAGACCATTCTTTTTCTTTTCTTTTAATTCTTTCTTGGTAAGACTTGCGTCTTCCTTGGAAATTGCACCTTCCGCTACAGCAAGAATCGAGAAACGCTTGCCCTGACGATTTCTTTCTTTCAGCGCATTGACCACAACATTAATATCATATGGAATCTCTGGAATCAGGATGATATCTGCGCCTCCTGCAATTCCTGCATGAAGAGTCAGCCAGCCCACCTTATGCCCCATCACCTCTACGATAAATACACGGCCATGGGATGCTGCTGTGGTATGGATACAGTCGATGGCATCCGTTGCTACGTTCACTGCACTCTGGAATCCGAAAGTCATATCCGTTCCCCACAGATCATTATCAATGGTCTTTGGCAGGGATACGATATTTAAGCCCTCTTCTCTTAACAGATTCGCTGTTTTCTGGCTTCCGTTACCACCAAGCACCACCAGGCATTCCAGTTTCAGTTTCCGGTAGGTATGTTTCATGGCCTCCACTTTGTCCAGACCGTTTTCATCCGGCACCCGCATCAGTTTAAACGGCTGTCTGGATGTTCCAAGGATTGTTCCTCCTTCTGTTAAAATGCCTGAAAAATCTGAAGGCTTCATAATCCGGTAATCCGCATAGATCAACCCTTTATATCCATCTTCAAAACCAATGATCTCAACTTCGTCACCATAGCTTTTATACAGAGATTTCGCTACGCCGCGCATGGTCGCATTTAAACTCTGGCAGTCACCACCGCTGGTCAACATTCCTATTCTAATCATGTATTTGGTTCCTTTCTTTGTGTAAGGTCATACAATCCCCATTTTGTAATTATAATACAAAGGGTTTCACAGGGCAAGGGGGGAATTCATTGGGAAATTCATAAGAAAATGTAAGAAAATACGTGGTTTTCCGGAAATCAACTGCTGGAACGAAAGCCTGCTGGGGGTGTATATGAAAAAGAATCCTGCTTGCAGGATTCTCCGCCTGCGGCGGGTCGCTTTAGCGACATTCTTCCACTCCGCCGCAGTGCGATCCTTAGCGGAGCGTTTTTTGTGTCATAGGGTGAAGTTTCCTATGACACAAAAAACAACCGCTCAAACTTTAAAAGTCTGAGCGGTTGTCAACATTCAAATCAATTCTATTTATTAATTAAATCCGCGCATCTCACCTTGTGCAGGTGTCACAGACGTTACCTGGGCAGTTAACTCGGTCCAGGCTGCCTCACGGCACACAGAAGGATCTACTTAGTGCTGCTGCATTCCTGCCCTGACACGGTTCATAGAGTTCTGTTGCGTAAGACCCAGACGTCATCGCCACTTACCAAGGGCAGCTCCACAACACGTAGCCCGCAATGAGATATCACCCCTGCTAGAGCGGATTGCAGGTACAGGGCACCGCTATCTCCCCGGCTGCGCGGAAACTTTATGACTGATTGGTTCTTTATGAAAGGCCACACCGACTGTCTGGCGAAGCTTTCATCGCATATAGCCTGTTAAGTATACCTTGCGGGTCTTTATTTGTCAAGGGATTTCCGTTTCCGCAGGGCTTTGAAGAATTCTTTTAACATGGTGGAACACTCTTCTTCCAGAATTCCTTTTTCCAACTCCACCTGGTGGTTGAAGCCGGGTTCCTGCAACAGATTCATGACAGATCCGGCGCATCCGGCTTTGGGGTTCATGCTGCCGACCACCACTCTGGGGATCCGGGCCTGGACGATGGCTCCGGCGCACATGGGACATGGCTCCAGAGTGATATACATGGTACAGCCTTCTAAGCGCCAGTCGCCCATCTTTTTGCAGGCTTTTTTCATGGCCAGAATCTCCGCATGCGCCAAAACCGTATGATCGACCATCCGGCGATTGTAGCCCCGGCCGATGATCTTGTCTTCATAAACGATGATGCAGCCAATGGGGACCTCGCCGATGGCGGCAGCTTTTTTTGCCTGACGGATGGCTTCTTTCATGTATTTTTCATCTGTTGTCATAGTTTTACTCCATTTTCTTCTGAAACTGTAATGATTCAGCACCTTCATAGTTATTCTTTTTATTATCCTATATGTATTTCGTTCAGTCAAGACGGATATCGGTATACCAGTAACCGAAACGGCCGTCTCCGGCTGGCTGCATCTTGGAGAGAACGAAATTCGGGAATCCGAACATGGAGGCCATGTATTTTTCATTGTTGTAATAGTGGCCTGGAACACCGATGAGGAATCTTGGCTTTCCCTTAGGAGTATTCAGGCGGGCCAGAACCAGATAACGGTGATTGTAGTAGCCGTGAAGCAAAAAGCTATTATTCCCGTACACCCATGTTTCCCGCGGAAGGAGGCCGATATCCTGAGGCTTGATGGTCAGGATCTCGCAGCCACCGCTATAATCAAACGCCTGGATCTTCGGGTAGGTGTGGCTGAAGAAATTCCAGAGTTTCTGGGCTTCCATATGTTCTTCTGGAAGCGGAAATGTGAAATCCGGGGCGGCGCTGGCGGCAGCCCGGGCGGCTGGAGCGGATTCCCGGGCGGCTTGGGCTGATTCCTGGACAACTTGGGCTGATCCCTGGACGGTTTGGGCTGATCCCTGGACAACTTGGGCTGATTCCTGGACAGTTTGGGCTGACGAAGGCGTTTCCGGAGACTCCTGGGGCTGAGGCGCCGGAGCTGGGTCTGACGCCTCTGATACAGTCATCTGTGGGGTTGCAGGCTGTGGTTCTGTGGCTGGTTCAATCACTGGAACCGGTTCTGGTTCCGTGGCCGGTTCCGTCACTGGAACCGGTTCTGGCGGATTTGGAAGGATTTCTGGCATTGGCGGAAGCTGTGGTTCTGGTGGTACATCCGGGATTTCTGGCTCCTCCCACGGCACCTTCTGTTCTTCGGCTTCTAATTCTGCCTCAATGGTCTCTGCTACCGACCTCTGGCAAACCGGATTTCCTGTGGCTGGCTGTTCTGGAATCTGATCTGTTGGAATCTGCTCCATTTCTTTCTGCTCCATTTTTTCGGAAACGGCATCTGACAGATCCACTTCAGCAGCATGGGCAACCGCATCTTCCCAGATCGTAGTATAGCTCTGCCAGGAATCCCCGATGCTGTGGATCGTCAGGCCGTAGCAGTCAGACATACCATTGTCCATCTGGACCATACAGCGGAACTCTCCTGCACCGCCGCGGATAAACATCTTGCCTAAAAGCCTTTCTCCTTCTGTGGACATCAGATAGACGCCGATATCCTGGCTCCCTACATACACATTGCGCACGCTGACCTGGATACGGCACTGATCTTTCCGGTTTTCTATCTTGGCAAAGCCCACGTTTTTCCCTTTTATCCCACCTTCATAAGCGTATATGTAAGAAATCAATCTCCGATAATTTGCCATATAGTCTCTCCTTCTTTCTTTGGATTTTGCCGATGCTTCACATTCCCAATCAGCAAAATCTGCTGCCACCACTGCATCATACAGAACTTTCAATTCCGAAACTTTCTGTCTGCGAATAGCAACAACAACTACTTTTATTTTATGTATTTATCTATTGAAAGTATGCAAAAAAAATGTTATCCTTTTATTGAGAGGATT
>OODU01003995.1_pt1 | contig 10426 bp, 7 predicted proteins | sample 1671171 | NCBI WGS metagenome assembly OODU01 (sample SAMN06348129, study PRJEB24527) | human gut metagenome | biome: human gut; feature: ankylosing spondylitis patient; material: feces | host: Homo sapiens | place: China | collected 2015-10
GCCAGACCTATTCCCAAGTTCGCACAGGTTGTTGTTTTGCCAACGCCGCCTTTCTGGTTGGCGATGGCGATGATTTGCGTGTTCAAATAAACCTCCTCCTTCTACAAAAAATATCCCTATTCCGAAAAATAGGGATGAAAAAAGCCGCTTACTCAAATAAATGAATAAACGGCTATGTAAGAAATATTCGATTGTAAGTAAAGTTTTATATCACTGCAAAATAACGAAGTGCATCTTTGATTGCTTCTACCTTTTCTGGTGTCGGATGTTTCCTCGGCTGTTTCAATTCTTCTACCGCATTAGGAGCATCATACATCGGCAATCCCAAATTTCGCTTTACCTCTGCGATATATGCGGTATGTACCTTGAAGCCGTATTTCGCTTCTATGTACTCCTTAATCATTTTGTAGGTCACTTTTTCTTTGGGCTTGTACGCTTCGGCTCTTTTAGCAATACTATCTACCGGAATCTTGCCCTCGCCCTCTCCAAACTCCACATCAATGTGGATATAACTGTCGGCTTTTTTGTGGGACAAAAGAACTACCGTCTCGATATGCTCACTGTGGGGGAACATATCCACCGGCGTGCTGCTCTCCACTTTGTATCCCTTCCGGGTCAGCAGCTCCAGATCCCGGGCCAGCGTGGCCGGGTTGCAGCTCACGTAGACCACACGTTTCGGGGCCATGCGGGCCACGCTTTCGATAAACTGCGGCGTAGAGCCCTCCCGCGGCGGGTCCATAAAGATCACGTCTGCGCGTTCACCAGCCGCAGCGGCTTCGCCGATCCACCGGGTGGCATCTGCGGCAAAGAAGCGGGCGTTCTTCACGCCATTGTGCTTTGCATTGCCTATGGCATCGTGCACCGCTTCGCGGTTCACCTCCACGCCCACTACCTGCTTTGCATGGTCGGCGGCGGTCAGGCCGATGGTTCCGATGCCGCAGTAGGCATCCAGCACCACTTCTTTGCCGGTGAGATGCGCCGCGTCCACCGCAAGGCCGTACAGCACTTCGGTCTGGGTATGATTGATCTGATAAAAGCTGCGTGGGCTGATGGCATAGGTCTTGCCGCAAAGCTCGTCCAGAATGAAGCCCTTGCCGTACAGCACCTTTTCCATATCGCCCAGCACCACGCTGGTTTTGCGGTCGTTCACGTTCTGGACGATGGTGGTGATGGCCACGCCCTGCTTTCCGGCTTCGGTCAGCAGGGCTTTGACAAAGTTCCTGGCACCCGGCAGCACCGGCTGAGCCGTCACCAGCACTACCATCACCTGCCCGGTCATAACACCGCGCCGCAGCAGGCAGTGACGCAGAAGGCCGGTGCCCTTATCCTCATTGAAAGGCTGGTAATGGCAAGTGCCCGCTGCCGCACGCACGGCCAGCATGGTCTTATCCAGCACTTCGTCCTGCAAAAGGCAGCTTTCCACCGGCAGCACCTTGTGGCTGTTTGCCGCGTAGATGCCGGAGGTAAGTTTTCCACCCCAGCCGGTGGTAAAGGTGGAGATCACCTTGTTCCGATAGTGGTACGGCATTTCCATGCCCCGGATGTGCTCCACCGGGCCGAATCTGCCCAGCAGCTTTTTCACGGTCTCTTCTTTCTGCTTCAGCTGTGCGGCGTAGTCCATGCCCAGCATCGGGCAACCGCCGCAGTTTTTGGCACGCAGTTTACAATCCATCTTCCGCTCTCCTTTTTACCCATAAGGGTCATACAGATCATATTCTTCCGCTTCCAGATGCTTTTCCTCCAGCACCTTCATGGCCTGTTCCAGCTCGCTCTGGCCGCAGCCGCTCTCGCTCACCAGCGCGCGCACCGCCGCGGCCAGATCATTTCCAAAAAGGGTATCCAGCCGTTCCCGCATACTCCACACGTTGTAGGCGCGCTGGGTGATGGCCGGAGTGTAGGTATTGCGGTTGCCGTCCTTGCCGCTTTTCACCCAGCCCTTTTCTTCCAGCCGGTAGAGAAAGTTGAGCACGGTCGCCGGTGCCCAGCCCTTTGCGCGCAGCTTTGCGTCGATGTCCCGCCGGGTGACGGGCGCACGGCAGGCCCACACGGCAAGCATGACCTGCTCCTCTGCCGCCGAAAGCGGCTTTACACTGTCCGGGATGCCGTACATCCTGCTGTTTTCCCTCCTTTTGGCATCTTTTTTGTTTTTACGTTTGTCTTCGTTTTATTATTATACCAATTTCTGCGCCAAAGCGCAAGAGCCGGAAACGCCGATGAAATCAGGCTTTTTCAGCTCTATTTTACATTTGTCTTTGTTTTTGTTTTTCTATCAAGGACATTTGTGTGCTTTGTGCCCGCACAGGGGCTTTTGCGCCGTATCTTTGTGCAAAGATGCTCTTGTTTTCATCCCTGCAAAACCGGTATACTACGGCTACGGCAATCAACAGAACGCACTGCAGAAAACCGCGGTGCTGTGCGATACAGGAAAGGGAGAGTTCATTATGGCACGAGTTTACAACTTCAGCGCAGGCCCCAGCATGCTGCCCGAGAAGGTGCTCAAGCAGGCACAGGCAGAGCTGCTCGAGTACGGCGACAGCGGTCAGAGCGTGATGGAGATGAGCCACCGCAGCAAGTGGTTCGATGCCATCATCAAGGACACCGAGGCCACCCTGCGCCGGGTAATGAACATTCCCGACAACTACAAGGTCGGTTTCTTTCAGGGCGGTGCGACCCAGCAGTTTGCCATGGTCCCGCTGAATTTCATGACCACTGGCAAAGCAGATTACCTTGTCACCGGCAATTTCTCGAACCTTGCCGCCAAGGAAGCCGCCAAGTTCGGCGAGGTGAACATCGTTGCTTCCAGCAAGGATAAGAACTTCACCTACATCCCGGACGTGAACGCCATCAACTATGATAAGGATGCCAGCTACATCCACATCTGCCAGAACAACACCATCTTCGGCACTCAGTTTGTCGAGGTGCCGCAGGTGGAGGGTGTGCCTCTGGTAGCCGACATGAGCTCCATGATCCTCTCCAAGCCCGTGGACGTGACCAAGTACGGCTGCATCTACTTCGGCGTGCAGAAGAATGTAGCTCCCGCCGGCATGGCAATTGCCATCGTCCGCGACGACCTGCTGGGTCATGCCGCCGACAATGTGCCCACCATGATGAACTACACCACCCTGCTGGGCAAGGACAGCATGTACAACACGCCCCCCTGCTGGTGCATCTATATGACCGGTCTGGTGCTCAAGTATCTGGAAAACGACATCGGCGGTCTTGCCAACATGCAGAAGATCAACGAAGCCAAGGCCAAAGTGCTGTACGACTATCTGGACGGTCAGGGCTTCTTCACGAATCCTGTGGAGCACCGCTACCGCAGCACCATGAACGTCACCTTCACCAGCCCCAATGCAGATCTGGACAAGAAGTTCTGCGCCGAAGCTGCAGAAGCAGGCTTCGTGAACCTGAAGGGCCACCGTCTGGTAGGCGGTATGCGCGCTTCCATTTACAACGCAATGCCCGCCGAGGGCGTGGACAAGCTGGTGGACTTCATGGAGAAGTTCCGCAAGGAGAACGCATAAAACCCTCTCAGCCTCACTTCGTTCGGCAGCTCCCCCGAGGGGGGGAGCTTTTTATCAGAAGGACAACTTGATCGAACCCGCTTTCTAAGCTCGCCCTTCGGGAGAGCTGGCACGGCGCAAGCCGTGACTGAGAGGGTTCTCGTATAATAGAAGGGAAATCTGGACTATGTACACCATCAAAACTTTGAACGCCATCAGCCCGGTGGGTCTGGCAAAGCTGAACAACAAGCAGTTTGACGTGGCTGTGGACACCGATACCCCGGACGGCATCCTCGTTCGCAGCGCCGACATGCTGAATACCGCCTTCAACGACAATCTTCTGGCCATCGCCCGCGCCGGTGCCGGCGTGAACAACATCCCGCTGGAGCGCTGCAGTGAGCAGGGCATCGTGGTGTTCAACACCCCCGGTGCCAACGCCAACGCTGTGGCCGAGCTGGTGATCGGCATGCTGATCGCCGGCAGCCGCAATGTGGCTGTTGCTGCCCAGTGGTGTCAGGGCCTTGTCGGCGACCCCGCCATGGCAAAGACCGTGGAAAAGGGCAAGAAGCAGTTCGTGGGCAACGAGATCAAGGGCAAGACGCTGGGTGTCATCGGTCTGGGTGCCATCGGCTCCCGCGTGGCCAACTGCGCCATTGAGCTGGGCATGGAGGTCTACGGCTACGACCCCTACATCTCCATTGATGCCGCATGGAACCTGAGCAGTCAGGTACACCACTGCGTGAACCTGAACGACATGCTGCCCCTGTGCGACTACATCACCATCCATGTGCCCTACCTGCCCACCACCAAGGACACCATCAATGCCCAGACCCTTGCCCTGTGCAAGGACGGCGTGAAGATCCTGAACTATGCCCGCGGTGAGCTGGTGAACACCGAAGCCCTGCTGGAAGCCATGGAGACCGGCAAGGTGTCCGGCTACATGACCGACTTCCCGTCTGAGGCCATTCTGGGCAAGCCCGGCATCGTGTGCACCCCCCATCTGGGCGCTTCCACCCCGGAAGCCGAGGACAACTGCGCCGTGATGGCTGCAAAAGAGCTGAGCGACTACCTGAAGAACGGCAACATTATCCACTCGGTGAACATGCCGGAGGTCAACCAGCCCAGAGCCGGCGGCAAGCGCATCTGCATCATCCACAAAAACGAGCCGGGCATGATCAGCCAGATCACCGCCCTGACCACCGAAGCCGGCCTGAACATCGAGAACATGGTGAACAAGAGCAAAAAGAACATGGCCTACACCATGCTGGATGCTACCGGTGCTGTGGACAAGAAGCTGGCCGAAAAGCTGGCTGCCATCCCCGCCGTGATCCGGGTGCGCATCCTGTAAAGCAAAACGGTTTAAAATGCCCGCTGCGTCGCTCTGGGCATCTTCAGCGGAAAACGATTTTTATTTTAGCAACCCGGAAAAATCTGCGGATTTTTCCGGGTTGCTTTTTCACAGAGAAGGGCCGTAGCGGCAACCTGCATTTCCAAACCAGGATTTTTTACAAGCTGGAAATTCTTTCTCGTCCCATCTGCCGGTTAGTTTCCATTTACAAACTGTAGTTTGTCTTGAAAAACGCGTTAAAGATAGCTTTTTCTAACTACACATCGTAAAAAGTTTACATGTATTAACATTCAAGAAAAAGCTTGAAAATGGTAAATTCTGTGCTACAATAGGCTCAAAACAAGGGAAATGTCCACCCTGTTCTCCGGCTTTTGGGCCGGTATATTCATCTTACAGGTCCTGCGGTGCAGGGCCTCTGACAGGAAATAGAAAAGGTAGGGAAGTTACTATGGATATCAAGAAGATCGCACTGTTCGCCGCCGGCACTCTGTTCGGCTCTGCCGGTTTCAAGCTGCTGTCCAGCAAGGATGCCAAGAAGGTCTACACCCAGACCACCGCTGCCGTGCTGCGCATGAAGGACTCCACCATGGAGACCGTCAGCAAGGTTCAGGAGCAGGCCGGTGACATTCTGGCCGATGCAAAGGCCATCAACGAGGCCCGCGCTGCTGAGGCCGAGGCTGCTGTGATCGAGGATGCAGCTGCCGAGACCACCGAAGAGACCGCTGAGTAATTTTCGGTTCGTAAAGCACTGAAAGCCCCAACGTGGCTTTCGAGCCGCCTTCGGGCGGCTCTTTTTTGTGAGAGTGGGGCCGCAGGCGTGCAGGGTATAGCAGCCTGACGCTGCGGCAAAAAGATAGAGAAGGATATTTGATATATGAAATGTACCATTCTGCATGAAGGCAAAGGCCGGATGCGTGTGCATGTGGAAAAAGTCCGCATGACTTTGCACCGTGCCGATGTGCTGGAAGCATATCTGAACCACAAAGATGCCATCGTCCATGCCGCCGTTTACGAGCGCACCGGCGATGTGGTCATTACCTATACCGGCAAGCGCACCGCCGCCATTGCCATTCTGGCAGGCTACAAGTTCGATGTGGCCGAGTATGACGCTCTGGTCACCTCCGCCGACAGCCGCAGGCTGAACCGGGAATATCAGGATAAAATGTTCGATCTGGTGGCAGGCCGCTGCCTGCGCAAGCTGTTCCTGCCCGCACCCCTTGACGCTGCCTACACGGCATTCCGCTCCATCCACTTTCTCTGGAAGGGTGTGCGCTGCGTGCTGAGCCGCAGGCTGGAAGTGGAGGTGCTGGACGCTTTGTCCATCGGCGTCTCGCTACTGCGCAGCGACTTTGCCACCGCAGGCTCCGTGATGTTCCTGCTGAACCTCGGTTCTCTGCTGGAAGAGTGGACCCGCAAGAAGAGTCTGGACGATCTGGCCCGCAGCATGGCCCTGAACGTGGACAAGGTGTGGGTGCGCAGCCAAGGCACCGAAGTGCTGGTGCCTCTGACCAAAGTACGCTCCGGCGATGAGGTGGTCGTGCGCAGCGGCAACATGATCCCGCTGGACGGCACCGTGCTGGAAGGCGAAGCCATGGTGAATCAGGCTGCTTTGACCGGCGAGTCCATGCCGGTGCGCAAGACAGAGGGGTCCACCCTCTATGCCGGCACCGTTGTGGAGGAGGGCGAGTGTGTCTTTATCGCCAAGGCCGAGGGCGGTTCCAACCGCTACGATAAGATCGTGGCCATGATCGAGGAATCCGAAAAGCTCAAGTCCAGCACCGAGAACCGTGCGCTGGTGCTGGCCGACAAGCTGGTGCCCTGGTGTCTGGGCGCAACGGTGGTCACCTATCTGCTCACCCGCAACGCCACCCGCGCCATCTCCTGCCTGATGGTGGATTTTTCCTGCGCGCTCAAGCTCTCCATGCCGCTGGCCGTGCTTTCTGCCATGCGTGAGTGCGGCAGCTGCCACATCACCGTCAAGGGCGGCAAGTATCTGGAAGCCCTGTCTCAGGCCGACACTATCGTGTTCGACAAGACCGGCACCCTCACCCGTGCCACCCCGCAGGTAGTGGATGTCGTGCCCTTCTCCGGCTGTAACGAGCGCGAAGTTCTGCAGCTGGCCGCCTGTCTGGAAGAGCACTTCCCCCATTCCATGGCCAACGCCGTGGTGCGTGCCGCCAAAGAGCGCGGCATTTCCCATGAGGAGATGCACTCCGAGGTGGAGTACATCGTGGCCCATGGCATTGCAAGCCGCGTGGGCGGCGAACGGGTGGTCATCGGCAGCCACCACTTCGTCTTTGAGGATGAAAAGTGCATCGTGCCCGCCGACGAGCAGGCAAAGTTTGATGCTCTCAAACCGGAGCATTCGCACCTGTACATGGCAGCCAGCGGCCAGCTGGTGGGCGTGATCTGCATTTCCGACCCGCTGCGCCCGGAAGCTGCGGCTGTGCTGAACGGTCTGCGTGCGCTGGGCATCCGGAACACCGTCATGATGACCGGCGACAGCGAACGCACCGCTGCCGCCATTGCAAAGCAGGTGGGCGTGGACCACTTCTTTGCCGAGGTGCTGCCCGAGGACAAGGCAAACTTCGTCCAGCAGGCCAAGGCCGAGGGCCACACCGTGGTGATGATCGGCGACGGCATCAACGACTCCCCCGCCCTGTCCGCTGCCGACATTGGCATTGCCATCAACTCCGGCGCTGCCATCGCCCGCGAGATCGCCGATATGACCATCAAAGCCGACAGTCTGGAGGAGCTGGTGGCCCTCAAGGCCATCGCCAACTCTCTGCAAAAGCGCGTGCACGCAAACTACCGCTTCGTGCTCACCTTCAACTCGGCCCTCATCGCGCTGGGTGCTCTGGGCATCCTGCAGCCGGCCTCCTCTGCCATGCTGCATAATCTCTCCACCATCGGCATCAGCCTGAAGAGCATGACCAATCTCCTGCCGGAGAACAAGGCTCCGCAGCTGAAAGCATAATTACCGCAAAAAATAACGCCGTGTCTGAACATTCGACACGGCGTTATTTTTTATCTGTTATTCCAGCCCGATCTGCTGTGCATACTCTTCCAGCAGCTCCCGCTCCAGGAACGGGGTCTTGACACCCTCGCGGTCACGGTAGGTCTCGTGGCCCTTGCCAATGACGGCGATCAGGTCGCCCTCCTGCGCGTGATCCACTGCGTAGTGCAGTGCATCCAGACGGTCGGGGATCTCCACGAACTTTGCGTCCGGGTTGCCCTTGTTCATGCCCACGCGGATATCAGCAAGGATGTCCTCCACCTTTTCAAAGCGGTTGTTGTCCTCAGTGAGGATGGAGAAATCGGCCATTTTGGCGCAGATCTCTCCCATGCCGTAGCGGCGCAGCTTGGAGCGGTTGCCGCCGCAGCCGAACACCACCACCAGACGGTGGGGCTTGTAGGCCCGCAGAGTGGTGAGCAGGCTTTCGGTGGACACCTCGTTGTGGGCGTAGTCCAGCAGGATGGTGAACTTCTTGCTGATGGGCACCAGCTCCACGCGGCCCTTGACCACGCACTTGCCAAGGCCGTCGTGGATGGCCTGATCCGGCAGGCCCAGCACCTTGCCCACCGCCAGAGCTGCCAGCGCGTTGTACACGCTGAACTCACCGGGCATATTCACCTTCACATCCATCTCGTCCTTGCCGGTCACATGGAACTTCACGCCCAGAAAATCGTGGGTGCGCAGCAGTTCAAAGCCGGTCTCGCGGTAGTCCGCCTGCTCAGCGCGGCCATAGGTGACAAGGCGGCAGGTGTGGCCTTCCAGCAGTGCTTCGGTATTCTCATCGTCAATGTTCACCACGCCCACATCGCAGCGCTTGAACAGCTGGCCCTTCCAGCTGCGGTACTCCTCAAAGGTCTTGTGCTCGCCGGGGCCGATGTGATCCGGCGAAAGGTTGGTGAACACGCCCACATTGTAGTGCACACCGGCCACGCGGTCCATCATCAGGCCCTGGCTGGAAACTTCCATCACGCAGGCATCGCACCCCGCATCCGCCAGCTGGCGCAGGATCTTTTGCAGCTCATAGCTCTCGGGGGTGGTGTTGTTCAGGTCATAGTGGTGGCCGGGGTAATACACGCCGTTGGTGCCGACCATGCCGACCTTGTGACCTGCGGCTTCCAGCACAGCCTTGATCATGTGGGTGGTGGTGGTTTTGCCCTTGGTGCCGGTCACGCCAACCATCGTCATTTCCAGCGCGGGACGGCCAAAATAGGCGGTGGAAAGCAGCGCCATGGCGTAACGGGTGCTCTCGAACTTGACCACGGTCACATCCGGCAAAGCGGCCAGCACCTCGGCGGGCAGGTCGTGCTGGATGGCCAGCACGGCGGCGCCTTTGGCGGCAACGTCCGCGGCGTAATCGTGGCTGTCCCGCTGGGTGCCGACGATACAGACAAACAGACCGCCCGGCGTTACCTTGCGGGAATCATAGTAAATGTCAGTCACTTCGGTATTCAGGCAGCCCTGAACAAGTGTATAGTCCAGATTTTTCAGCAGTTGTTTTAACAGCATGTTGTTATCACCTCAGCGTTTTACAAAGTATTCATCGTACCAGACTAAGAACATAAAAATGCACCAGATCTGCCGCCAGTTATCCCGCTTGCCGGAAATATGCTGGTCCAGCATGGCATTCAGCTCTTTTGTGCGGAAAAACTGCTCTGCGGCGGGGGTGTTAAATGCCTTGCGCACAACGCCCGCATACTGCTCATCCCGCAGCCAGGCGCGTACCGGAACAGGGAAGCCGAGCTTCTTTTTGTCTGCCGTTTTGGCGGGAATGGTCTTTTCTGCCGCACCGCGCATCGCAATCTTGGTCTGGTTGGCGTTCACCTTGCACTTGGTCGGAATATGACTTGCCAGTTCAAATACTTTGCGGTCCAGGAACGGCACGCGCAGCTCCAGGCTGTTGGCCATGCTCATGCGGTCGGCTTTCAGCAGGATATCATACAGCATCCAGGTGTGCATATCCACCCACTGCAGCTGGGTGGGTTCATCCAGACCCTGCACTTTATCAAAATAAGGCTTAAAGAACTGTTCCGGGCGGGGGCTGTGGTAGTTCTTTTTCAGGCAGCGGTCACGTTCAGCCGGGTCCAGGAAAACATAGTTGGCGCGCATATAGCGCTGCCAGGGTTCTTCTGCACCGCGCACCAGGAAGTGCTTGCCCTTAAAGTCCGGCAGTTTGGATGCCACTGCGCCTGCGGCCTTACGCAGCGCTTTGGGCACCTTATGCTCGTAATCCATAAAGTGAACCGCCTGGCAGTACATGGGGTAGCCGCCAAACAGTTCATCGGCACCTTCGCCGGAAAGCACGACCTTGACGTACTTGCGGGCGTTCTGGGCCAAAAAGTAAAGCGGAACTTCCGCCGGGTTGGGCATGGGTTCATCCAGGTACCACTGGATCAGGCGGTTGGCTTCAAAGAACTGTTCGGCATCCACCTTATTGGCAATGCTGGGCACACCGATTTCCTTACTGAACTCCTGGGCATACGGCAGCTCGGAGTATTTTTCCTCCGCATAGCCGACCGAGAAGCTCTTGACATGCGGAGTACCCTTAGCAACCTCGTTGAC
>OODU01003999.1_pt1 | contig 10420 bp, 12 predicted proteins | sample 1671171 | NCBI WGS metagenome assembly OODU01 (sample SAMN06348129, study PRJEB24527) | human gut metagenome | biome: human gut; feature: ankylosing spondylitis patient; material: feces | host: Homo sapiens | place: China | collected 2015-10
TTTTTTTTCAAGCAGAAGACGGCATACGAGATTCAAGTGTGACTGGAGTTCAGACGTGTGCTCTTCCGATCTACAAACCTTCAATGATATGGTTAACGAATGGGCGTTAAAATACAAGTTCAAAATCAAAAAACTAAACGGTAAGGAGACATATTATATCCTAAGCCGTGCGTAAAGGAGAGTCGTGAAGTATGATTTGATAATTATCGGATTTGGTAAGGCCGGAAAAACTTTAGCAGCTAAAGCCGCAACGCTTGGAAAAAAAGTCGCTTTGATAGAAAAAAGCGATAAAATGTACGGAGGAACTTGTATAAATATAGGTTGCATTCCAACTAAAAAGCTAGTTACTCTTAGCAAAGATGCTAAGTTTTTCAGCGATAGAAATGAGTATTTTTGCAAGTCTATGGAGGCTAAAGATACACTTGTAAGTGCGCTTAGAGCTAAAAACTATGGTATGTTAAACGACAATCCAAATGTAACGCTCATAAAAGCTACTGCTAAATTTAAAGATGAAAATACTATTTTAGCAGACGGTGAAGAGCTAAGCGCTCCTATAATTGTGATAAATACCGGAAGCAAGGAGAAAGATATTCCGTTTGAAGTTAAATCAAATCAAATTTATACTTCTACAACTATTTTAAATTTAAAAACACTACCTAAGCATTTAATTGTTTTAGGTATGGGATTTATAGGGCTTGAGTTTGCTTCTATGTTTGCAAATTTTGGTTCAAAAGTAACTATTATGGCAAGAAAAAACGAGTTTTTACCCGACCTTGACAATGATACTTCAAGTAGCGTAAAAGAGGCTTTGCAGGCTCAAGGCATAGAAATTATCCTTGGTAGTAAATTTGAAAGACTTGATGGCGATACTCTTAGTTTTAATCAAAACGGTATAAGTAAAAATATAAAAGCAGATGCATTTTTAGCCGCATTTGGTAGAACTCCGGCGATAGATGAGTTGTCTTTACAAAATGCTAATATAGCAGTTGGTGATAAATGTGAAGTGCTTGTCAATGATCATCTTCAAACTACAATACCTCATATTTATGCTGTTGGAGATTGTAAAGGCGGACCGGAATTTACTTATATCAGCCTTGATGATTATCGTATAGTGTTTAATCATATATTTGGTGATAAAACTCGCAGCTCTGCTAATAGAAGCGTGTGGGCTACTACGACTTTTATGGATACCGAGCTTAGTCAAGTTGGCAAAAGTGAAAAGGAGCTATCAAAGCATGAGTTAAAGATAGCAAAAGTAAATTTGAGCTCTGTGCCTATGGCAAAAGTTCTAGCTCACGATACTGGTTTTATGAAAGCCATTGTGGATAAAAATAGCGATGAAATACTTGGTATCACGCTGCATTGCAAAAATGCGAACGAGATAATAAATATGTTTAGCTTAGCCATGGAGAATAAAATCAAAGCTTCTAAGTTTAAAAGCCAGATTTTTACGCATCCTAGTATAAGCGAAGCTATAAACGATTTGTTTAGTCAAATTTAAAAGGTAAAAGATGAATATCATGAAAGTTACTGCTTTGATCGGTGCTTGTTTCTTCATAGCAGGTTGTGCACAAGCTTCAGCTCAAAAACAGGTAGAGTCTAAAACACTTAGCGTTAGCCAAGATTCTAAAATAGAAAAATTAGATAAAGAGTGCAAATCGGGAATTCAAGCCAGTTGTAAAGATTTGGGCGATTACTTTTATGATAAATTGGATTTTAAAACAGCTGCTAGAGCCTATGATTATACTTGTGCTAAATTTCAATATTTACCGGCTTGTTTAAGGTTAGCTTATATGTTTGAATCTGGAAAAGGCATGGATAAAAATCTTGAAATAGCTAAAGATATTTACATAAGAGCTTGTCATAGCGGCGATAAAGAGAGCTGTAAAAAAGCACAAAATATAAAATAAGATTGGTTTGCAATGGTTGTTAAACCGTTGCAAATCTAAGCATAAGCTCCAACAGATAGTATCTTTTCTATACGATTTTTTACTACATCATTAATATCTTTTTTTTCTAATTCATCTAACTGTTTTAATATATATTCACCAAGAGCTTTTATGGCTCCTTCTTTGTCTCTATGAGCGCCCATAACAGGCTCATCTATTACATCATCTATAAGTTGCAGCTCTTTTAAGTCATCTGCGGTAATTTTCATCGCTTTTGTTGCAGCTTCATTTTTTGATGGATCATTCCATAATATGGCAGCGCATCCCTCAGGAGATATAACTGAAAATACCGAGTTTTTCATCATAGCCAATCTATCGGCAACTCCTATAGCAAGTGCTCCGCCGCTTCCGCCTTCACCTATAACAACGGCTATTGTTCTAGTTTTTAACTCGCTAAATTCAAATAAATTTCTAGCTATCGCTTCACTTTGACCACGCTCTTCAGCTCCTACTCCTGGGTATGCTCCTGGAGTATCTATAAGAAATATAATAGGTATTTCAAATTTTTCTGCTAATCTAGCGATTCTTAATGCTTTTCTATACCCTTCAGGGTGAGGCATACCGAAATTTCTCATTATTTTATATTTTGTGCCTCTTCCTTTTTGTTCTGCTATAACTATAACTCTTTTACCGCCTATATATCCGATATAGCATACTATAGAAGGATCATCGCGAAATGCTCTATCGCCGTGTATTTCATAGCCATCTTTTAATAATGCTCTGATATAATCAAGAGCATATGGACGATCGGGATGTCTTGCTAAATTTAATCTTTGGAATTCATTTAAATTTTTATATGTTTTTGTTATTTCTTTTTCTAAATTTTTTCTTAAAATTTCTACGGCATGTTCGTCGCCTCTTATTTTTGCGTTTGCTATATCATCATCTATCTGTTTTATGCCTTTCTCAAAGTCGAGGTAGCTAGCCATTATTTTTCCAACTTTTTAAATATTACGGAGCCGTTTGTTCCACCAAAGCCAAAAGAGTTGCTCATAGCTGTTTTTAGCTCAGCTTTTCTAGCTATATTTGGAACATAATCCAGATCGCATTCATCATCTTGTTCTATCTGGTTTATGGTAGGCGGGATAATACTATTTTGAAGAGCCATTATAGATATAACAGCTTCTATAGCTCCAGCAGCTCCTAGACAATGGCCGATTTGACCTTTTGTTGAGCTAACAGGAGGAATATTTGAGCCAAATATTGCTTTTAAGGCATTAGTTTCATTTGTATCGTTTGCATATGTTGAAGTACCATGAGCATTTACGTAATCGATTTTTATATTTTCAGCCATTGATAGAGCTTTTTTCATAGCACGTTCCGGACCGTCTTGACTAGGACTTGTTATATGATGTGCGTCTCCAGTTTCTCCAAATCCAATTATTTCGGCATAAATTTTAGCTCCGCGAGATAATGCGCTTTCATACTCTTCAAGAACTAAGGCACCGGCTCCCTCTCCCATTACAAATCCATCTCTATCTTTATCAAAAGGACGTGAAGCATGCTCAGGGTCATCATTTCTAGTAGATAACGCTTTCATAGCGGCAAATCCTCCGATACCAACAGGGCATATTGCAGATTCTGCACCAACAACGAGCATAGCTTTAGCTTCGCCTATCATAATACTTTTTGCGGCTTCGCATAAAGCGTGAGTTGAGGCTGCACACGCTGTAACGCTTGATAAATTTGGACCTTTTAGATTGTGGTTTATGCTAACTAAACCGCCAAGCATATTTACAAGTGAGGATGGGATAAAAAATGGCGAGATTCTTTTAGGACCTTTTTCAAAACATATGTTTGAGTTTTTTTCAATATTTGGGAGTCCGCCTATACCAGCAGCCGAGCTAACACCAAATTCATTCGGGTCAAATTCACTTAAATTTGCGTCGTTTATAGCTTCATTTGCTGCTTTCAAGCCAAGATGTATGAATCTATCCGCCTTTTTTATCTCTTTTGCTTCCATAACAGTAGCTGGATCAAAGTCATCTATTTGTGCAGCTATCTGAACAGGAAAATCGGTAGCATCAAATAAGGTTATCTTTTTAACTCCGGTTTTACCATCGCAAATATTTTTAAAAGATGTCTCTTTATCAAGACCTAGCGCATTTACCATACCCATACCAGTTACTACCACTCTTTTCAATGCTACTCTCCTTGTTGAAATTTATTTTTTTAGACCATCTATATAATTTACAACATCAGATATGCTTATTAATTTCTCAGCTTCGCTATCTGGAATCTCTACTTCGAATTTCTCTTCTAAAGCCATAACAAGCTCAACAACATCAAGTGAATCAGCACCTAGATCCTCTATGATTTTTGATTCCATTTTAACCGCGTCTGGGGCAACACTTAATTGCTCTACAACTACATCTTTAACTTCATCAAATACTGCCATAATTTTTCTCCTAATAAATAAAAATGTGCAAAATAGTACTATATTTTTGCTTAAAGTTTGCTACATATATAAACCGCCATTAATCTTAAGAACATCCCCGGTAATATAGCTTGAGTAATCACTAAGCAAAAAAGCAACGCTATTTGCGACTTCTTTTGCTTCTCCTAGCCTTTTTAGAGGTATATTTGCTATATAGTTTGATTTTACTTCTTCAGATAGCACATTAGTCATATCGGTTTGTATAAATCCAGGCGCTACACAGTTATAACGTACGTTTCTAGCAGCTCCTTCTTTAGCAAATGATTTACTCATGGCTATCATACCGCCTTTGCTTGCGGCGTAGTTTGTTTGTCCTGCATTTCCCATTTCTCCAACTATAGAAGCGACATTTACAACTGCTCCAAAACGTTTTTTACTCATTACCTTTAGGGCTTCTTTGCTACCTATAAACGCGCTTTTTAAATTTGCGTCTAAAATAGACACGAACTCTTCTGTTTTCATTCTAATTGCTAATTTATCGTTTGTAATACCGGCGTTATTTACAAGATAGCTTAACTCTGAGTCGCTTTGAACTATTAAATTTATAGCTTCTATAAATTCATCTTCATTTGCTGCATCAAATTTAATAACAGCCGCCTTTCCTCCGCTTTTTTCTATCTCGTCTTTCAATGAGTCCGCAAGTTCTGGCTTACTTCTATAGTTTATCCATACTTTTAAGCCAAATCCCGCCAGGACTTTACAGACTTCTGCTCCGATGCCTCGACTAGCTCCTGTGACTAAGACGTTTTTTCCGCTGAATTTCATATTGTTCCTTTTATTTAAATTTGATTATATTAACGGTTTATCCATAACTTTTGGAATATTTATGTTCATAAGTTTTAAAATAGTTGGAGCTACATTACTAAGTCCGCCTGAATTTACTTTATTAACCCCATCTGCTAATATGAATGCAAATACGTCAAAAGTCGTATGATTAGTTAAAACTCCACCTTTTTTGTCTTGCATAGCTTCACAGTTTCCATGATCGCTTATTTGCATATAAGAGTAACCCTCTTTTTTTGCCGCTTTTATAACTAATCCTAAACATTCGTCTACCGCTTCTACCGCTTTAACAGCAGCGTCAAAATCGCCTGTGTGTCCTACCATATCGCCGTTTGCGTAATTTACGACTATAAAATCAATTCCGTCGTTTATCGCTTTTATGACAGCTTGAGTGACTTCGTATGCACTCATTTGCGGTTTTTCATCGTATGTTTTTACTTTTGGACTAGGGATTAAAACACGAATTTCATTTTCCACTAGCTCTTCTTTTCCGCCGTTAAAAAAGAATGTAACATGTGCGTATTTTTCAGTTTCTGCGGTGTGTAATTGACGAAGATTATTTCTAGCTATAATTTCTGCTAAAGTGTCTTTTATCTCTTCATTTTCAAACATTATAGGAAAGTTAAATTTATCGTCGTAATTTGTCATTGTTATAAGATTTTCGCAGATATTTTTTCTTTGAAATTCGTTAAAATCTTTTATACTAAGAGCAGAGCAGATCTCTCTTGCTCTATCGTTTCTAAAATTTACAAATATTATACCGTCTTCAGACCTGATACCGCCAAAATCGCTAAAGCTAGCTGGTTCTATAAACTCATCAAAAATCTTATTATTATATGAGTTTTGTATATATTGTGTTGGTGTTATGTTTTGCAAATTTGAGTTTTGAGAGATAACTTGATACGCTTTATTTACTCTTTCCCAGCGTTTGTCTCTATCCATAGCGTAAAATCTACCGCTTATAGAGGCGATTTTGAACTTGGATTCTAATTCTTTTATAAAACCTAGTCCAGAAGTGGGACTAACGTCTCTTCCATCTGTTATGGCGTGAGCAAAAGTCTCTTTACCGTTTTGCTTGCAGATATTGCATATAACATCAAAATGTTTAAGATGAGAATGAACTCCTCCATCACTATAAAGACCGATGATATGTACTCTTTTTACTTTTTTAATTAAATTTAGAAGAACTTCATTTTTTTCTAAGCTTCCATCGTCTATAGCTTTATCGATTTTAACTAAATTTTGATATAGTATTCTTCCGCTTCCTATCGTCATATGTCCAACTTCGCTATTTCCCATCTGTCCATCAGGAAGTCCAACGGCAAGTCCGCTTGTTTTTATATAGTTCATAGGTGCATTTTTAAACAACCAGTCATAAGTCGGTTTTTTTGCCGCGGCAAATGCGTTAAAATCACTACTTTTATTATAACCTATACCATCTGTTATCACTAATATGCATTTTTTATTCATAAAAAAATCCTTTGTGTAATTCTATCAATTATTTCTAAATTTTAACTTACTTTTATCAATGCTTTTGTATAATTTTGACTTTTATATAAGGGCTTAATGTGTTTTATTATTTTTATGAACTTTTTGGGATAAATTTCTTTAGTTATATCACTGTTAGAGCTGGTATTAGCTTCTTTTTGGCTTTTGTTTTGACTGTATATTTTATGCCTAAATTTATATTGTGGGCAAAGGCTAAAAATGCAAATCAGCCTATCTATGAATTAGCACCGCAAAATCATAAGAAAAAAAATAAAATACCGACAATGGGCGGCGTAGTATTCGTACTTTGTGCTATTTTTGCTACGCTTTTTAGTGCTAAATTAGATAATAATTTTGTTCTTATAGGAATTCTTGTACTTGCTAGCTTTAGTCTGCTTGGATATATTGATGATAGAGGCAAAATTTTGGGCGCAAAAAATCATGCCGGATTGCATGCTAAAATTAAGTTTATTTTGCAGTGGATTATAGGTATTATTTGTGCTTGTTTGCTGCTTTTTTTTACTGATTTAGACTCACTTTTTTATATTCCTTTTTATAAATATTCTATTTTTGATATGGGTTATTTCATAATTTTATTTTGGGCTCTTGTGATAATTTCAGCTTCAAATGCCGTAAATTTGACTGACGGTTTGGACGGTTTAGCGACTGTTCCTTCGATATTTGGACTTGTTACATTAGGTGTTTTTGCTTATTTGATGGGAAATGCAGTTTATAGTTCATATCTGCTTTTACCTAAATTTGTAGGAGTAGGCGAGTTACTGATTTTAGTTACTGCTCTTATAGGTGCTTTACTTGGATTTTTATGGTTTAATTGCTATCCTGCCGAAGTTTTTATGGGCGATAGCGGTAGTCTTAGCGTAGGTGCGTTTATAGGATATATGGGCATAGTAACTAAAAATGAGATTTTACTTATAGCAATAGGATTTGTTTTTGTGATGGAAACCTTATCTGTTATATTGCAAGTAAGTAGTTTTAAAATACGCAAAAAACGGATATTTTTAATGGCGCCAATTCATCATCATTTTGAGATAAAAGGGTGGAGTGAAAATAAGATTATTGTTAGATTTTGGATGATAGCTCTTTTGGCAAATTTAATAGCGTTAATTGCTTTAAAATTAAGGTAAATTATGAGAAGATCACTATTTGGTTATGGGAAAACAACAAAAGCGATATCCAAAAGCGGCGGTTGGGATATTTATGATGATAGCTTTAAAGATGATAGTCTCGACGAGTTTGGCAATAGGCTTTTAAATCCTAGTAAATTTAAAGCTCAAAATAGCTCTTTAGAAATTCCAAGCCCCGGATTTCCGCGCAACCATGCTCTAGTGAAATCGGCTTTAAATTTAATAAGCGAATATGATTATTTTATAAACGATACACCAAAATCAATCTGGATTAGCGGAACTAATGGTAAAACTACAACTACAAAGATGACCGAGTGGCTTTTAGAAGATAGAGGTTGCGTTATGGGCGGAAATGTCGGAACTCCGCTTGCTGATCTTTTAAATTTAAAAGCTAAAGTTTGGGTTTTAGAAACCAGCTCTTTTACTATTCATTATACTAAATTTGCAAAGCCCGATATCTATGTTTTGCTGCCTATAACTCCTGATCATTTAAGTTGGCACGGTTCTATGGAGGAGTATGAAAAAGCAAAACTTAAACCACTTAGTATGATGCGAGAAGGAAGCGTGGCTATTATTCCTAAAAAATACGCAGATATAAGCTCTTGTGCTAAAATCATAGGGTATGAAAGCGAAGAGGATTTAGCAAGTCAATTTGATATTGATTTAAGCAATATTTCGTTTAAAACCCCGTTTTTGATAGATGCTCTTTTGGCTTTGTGTGTTGAAAATATAATTTTTAGTAAAGTTAGCTATGAGCTTTTAAATAAATTTCAAATAGAAGCTCATAAGCTTGAGGAGTTTAGAGACAGATTGGGTAGGCTTTGGGTGGATGATACAAAAGCTGAAAAAGCACTTGACAACTGATATAAAGTGCGGTATACTGCTAGTGTTGTCAATAAACAGGAAAGCAGAGGATTCACTCTCACCTTAGCGCAAAGGCGTCTCGGGTTGATATTTAAGTTCACATATCGTATTTTTTGTGTATCTTAATGGTGGATCGTCGCGGTCCATCATTTTTTTGCGTAAAGCAGTTCACAACATTTTTCGATGGGGGTATAAAACAATTAGCAGTTTAATGATTAATGAGCAAATCCGTGACAAGGAAGTACGGTTAATTGGCGAGGAAGGACAGCAGCTTGGAATTATGTCCTCCAGAGATGCCATGAAGCTGGCAAAGGATGCCGGATTAGATCTGGTAAAGATTGCACCAACGGCTAAGCCGCCGGTATGCAAGATTGTTGATTATGGCAAGTTCCGTTATGAGCAGGCCAGAAGAGAAAAGGAAGCCAAGAAGAAGCAGAAAGTCATTGAAGTAAAGGAACTGAGATTGTCTCCGAACATCGATACAAATGATCTGAATACAAAGGTGAACAATGCGCGAAAGTTCCTGGAAAAGGGCGATAAGGTAAAGGTTACCTTACGTTTCCGCGGCAGAGAGATGGCCCATATGGGTGCTTCCAAACACATACTGGATGACTTTGCTGAAAACCTCAAGGATATCGCATCGGTTGAGAAACCGCCGAAGTTAGAGGGTAAGAGCATGAGTCTGGTATTGGCAAAAAATATCAAGTGATTGACAGGAGGAAATTATAATGCCAAAGGTAAAAACAAGCAGAGCAGCTGCAAAGCGTTTTAAGAAAACAGGTACAGGCGAGTTAAAGAGAATGAAGGCATACAAGAGCCATATCTTAACAAAGAAGTCTACTAAGAGAAAGAGAAATCTTAGAAAGGCTGCTATGACAGATAGTACCAACCTAAAGAACATGAAGAAGATTTTACCTTATTTATAAGAATAAGCGAAGGAGGAAATAAGACATGGCAAGAATTAAAGGCGGCATGAACGCTAGAAAGAAACATAACAGAGTACTGAAACTGGCAAAAGGTTACAGAGGTGCTCGTTCCAAGCAGTATAGAGTTGCAAAACAGTCTGTAATGAGAGCACTGACAAGTGCTTATGCAGGAAGAAAACAGAAAAAGCGTCAGTTCAGACAGCTGTGGATTGCTCGTATCAACGCCGGTGCTCGTGCCAACGGCATGAACTACAGCCAGTTCATGAACGGCCTCAAGAAAGCCGGTATTGAACTCGACCGTAAAGTTCTGTCCAACATGGCCATCTTCGATAAAGAAGGTTTCGCCGCTGTTGTTGCTAAAGCTAAGGCTAGCCTTGCTTAATTAGCTTCAGACACGCAGGTTTCAAGCCACTTTCAGTGCTTTGAAACTGCTAAAATACCTACAAAAGCCTGGTTTGATATGCCAGGCTTTTGTTTTTTCAGGTTACTAAAAATCCAACTGACCCAATATGGAAGATCTCAGTCTAATCATTCAATCTGCGCAAGAGGCTTTTGATCAGGCCGCAACGCCGGCAGCCCTGGAAGACGCGAAAGCTGTCTATCTCGGCAAAAACGGTTCTTTGACAGCATTGCTGAAGGGGATGGCAAAACTGTCCATCGAAGAGAAACGCCCTCGCGGAGCCGAAATCAATAAAGCCAAACGTGAAGTCGAAACGCTGCTCAATAATCGACGCGAAGCTTTGGCCCGCGAAGAACTTAACCGTAAATTGACCTCTGAATCGGTCGATATCACATTGCCGGGCCGCACATTCGGCAACGGCGGTATTC
>OODU01004013.1_pt1 | contig 10393 bp, 10 predicted proteins | sample 1671171 | NCBI WGS metagenome assembly OODU01 (sample SAMN06348129, study PRJEB24527) | human gut metagenome | biome: human gut; feature: ankylosing spondylitis patient; material: feces | host: Homo sapiens | place: China | collected 2015-10
CTTAATTTTGCGGATGGGAAACGATTTTGCGGCGGGATTTGCTTTACGGAAGGGGAATTTTATTGTATGCTCGAAATAGGAAAAATGCGGTTGTGAAGGGCTACAAAGGAGGGGGATGGCAATGCCGAGACAAAGAAAATGGGCGATTGGCATTTTGCTGTACATCGTGGCGGTGCTTCTTGCAATCTGGGTTGGCGTGGCAAAGGATGAGAAGGACGGAGACAGGGAGAGTCTGTATGAAAATGTGGATTACGGCATTGGGTTTCGGATGCCGCAGGGCTATACGGAGAATCCGTTTTATATTTCCGACATGGAAACGGACGGAAACGGGCTGATGGTCGAATTTTTTGCACCGGAGGCGGATATGCAGATTTTCTCCTTCTGGTATCTGGATAAGGCGTATTGGGAAAATGAGGTCAAGGAAAGCTATTCGGGGATGTACCGACAGGTTTATGCGGATGAGGAACGGGTGCTGCTCTGCGTTTTTGTGACGGATGTGCAGTATGATCCGGAGAATCGGGAGAAAAAGAAGGAATATGAAAAATTGCATGACTTGCAGGATGAAATGTGCGACAGCTATTATCTCTTTGATGTGCCGGAACGGGGCGAGCCTGTGGGCGAGATGCCGCAGTTTGATATTCCGGAAGGGGATGCACATATAACAGGAGCCGTTGCTGTGCATGATGGAAAGGGATATGCTTTGACAAAAGAGGAATATCTTTTTCTGGAAAATGGCGGCGACGTTGAGGAGATGCTAAAGGAGAGAGAAAAATGAAGATGAAAAAATTAGCAGCCGTTGCGCTTGCAGTTGTTATGTCTGTATCTATGTTAGCTGGATGCGGTAGCAGCAACGACAAAAAGTCAGCAGAATCCAGTACTTCTGCTAATGGAACAGCTACAGTAAAGACAGCAAAAGATGGTGTGTTAACAATGGCAACGAATGCGACATTCCCACCATATGAATCTTATGAGGGTAATGATATTGTTGGTATTGATGCTGACATCGCAAAAGCGATCGCAGATAAATTAGGACTGAAGTTGGAGATTCAGGATATGGAATTTAACTCTATCATCACAGCCGTACAGTCAGGTAAAGCAGATTTAGGTCTTGCAGGTATGACTGTAACAGATGAGAGAAAGCAGTCTGTTGACTTCACTGACAGCTATGCAACAGGTATTCAGTCCGTTATCGTAAAAGAAGGTTCTTCCATTAAGTCTATTGATGACTTAAAAGGTAAAAAGATTGGTGTACAGTTAGCAACAACTGGTGACATCTATGCAAAAGATGACTTTGGCGAAGAAAACGTAGAAGAATACAACAAAGGTGCAGACGCAGTGATGGCTCTTACAAGCGGTAAGATTGATGCAGTAATTATTGATAACCAGCCAGCTAAAGCTTTTGTAAAGACAACAGATGGTTTACAGATTCTTGATACAGATTATGTTCAGGAAGATTATGCAGCAGCAATTCAGAAAGGCAATACTGATTTACTTAACGCAGTAAACGGAGCATTAAAAGAGCTGAAAGAAGATGGAACTATCCAGAAGATTCTTGACAAATACATCAAATAATTATACGTAGTTACGGAGATTGTAGCTGTGATATGAAAAAGCAGGAAGCAGTATATACTGCTTTCCATACCCGGGGCAGTTGTCCCGGGTACTCTTTTGTTTTATAAAGTAACAGGTAAATACGAATGAATATTTAAGAAAGAGAAGGTTGAGATTTTGAGTGAGTGGTTTTCAGGCATAAAAGCAAAGTTTATATTGGACTTTATTGCAGATCAGCGTTGGAAGTACATTACAGATGGTCTTAAAGTAACATTAGAAGTAACATTTCTTGCATTGATTCTGGGATTAGTTCTTGGAGCAGTCATTGCGGTAATCCGTACAACACATGATCAGCTGAAAGAAGATCAGAGTAAAGGTTTTGGAAGTTTTCTGATTAAGCTGGCAGACCTGATCTGTCGAGTGTATCTGACAGTTATTCGTGGTACGCCAACGATGGTACAGTTATTGATTATGTTCTTTATTGTTTTAGCATCTTCTAACAATAAAGTTATGGTAGCGGTTATCACATTTGGTGTGAACTCCGGGGCATATGTTGCAGAAATTTTCCGTTCAGGTATCATGTCTGTTGATAAAGGACAGATGGAAGCAGGACGTTCCTTAGGACTTGGCTATACAGATACCATGTTACAGATTATTATGCCACAGGCAATCAAAAACTGTCTGCCGGCATTGGTAAATGAAATGATCACATTATTAAAAGAAACATCCATCTGTGGTTATATCGGTCTTAACGAGTTAACCAGAGGCGGAGATATTATACGTGGTGCAACTTATGATGCAATGCTGCCGTTATTAATTGTAGCGGTTATTTATCTTGTAATTGTTATGTTCTTTACATGGCTTATGGGCAAACTGGAAAGGAGACTGAGAGAAAGTGATATCCGTTAAAAATTTATATAAATCTTTTGGAAGTCATCAGGTATTAAATGATATTAATGAACATATCGCCCCTGGTGAAAAAATAGTTATCATTGGACCATCCGGTTCCGGTAAGTCTACATTTTTACGCTGTATGAACCTCTTAGAGCGTCCGACATCCGGGCAGATTATCTTTGATGGCATTGATATTACAGATCCAAAAACAGACATTAATAAAGTGCGTCAGCATATGGGAATGGTATTTCAGCATTTCAACCTTTTCCCACATAAGACGATCATGGAAAATATTACACTTGCACCGGTACGTCTGAAGTTAATGAAGTCAGAAGAAGCGAAAGAAGAAGCTCTTAGACTTCTTAAATTAGTTAACTTAGAAGAAAAAGCAGATGCTTATCCGGGACAGTTATCTGGTGGACAAAAGCAGAGAATTGCCATCGTTCGTTCTCTTGCGATGAAGCCGAAAATGATGCTCTTTGATGAACCAACATCCGCCCTTGACCCGGAAATGGTAGGAGAAGTTTTAGAAGTAATGAAAAACCTTGCCGATCAGGGAATGACAATGGCAGTAGTAACCCACGAGATGGGATTTGCCAAAGAAGTGGGGACTCGTGTTATGTTTATGGATGAGGGAAGAATCCTTGAACAGGGAACACCGGAGGATATCTTTGATCATCCGAAAGAAGCAAGAACACAGGAGTTTCTTTCCAAAGTATTGTAATTCTGTTTTGGTGGCAGAGCAGGCGCCCCAAAAAGAATCCCATCCTATCCGATGGAAAGATAATCGCGACGCAGAAAATGCTCAGCCGCATTTTTGCTGCTCCGACATCACATTTTTCAATATAAAATATTTCCGTTTTCTGTCTTTGGCGGGACATGGGGAATAAGTCAGAAGACTTCTTCGAATTTCGTCTCTTACTTAGCCGCTATGTAGTTAATGAACTGCTGTGCAGTACGTCCGGAAATTCCACCATGGGAAAGTTCCCACTTGTTTGCTTCCGCACATAATTCCTTGTCGCTCATTGTAATTTCCGGATATTTCTTTGCCAGATTGGTTACAATCTGGAAATACTCCTGCTGTGTTGGCTTGGAGTAATTGATACTTACACCAAAACGCGCTGCTAAAGACAGCTTTTCCTGTACTGTATCGGAGCGATGCAGTTCTTCGTCCTTATCCGAACGATCTGACCATGTCTCACGAATCAGATGGCGGCGGTTCGATGTTGCATAGATTAAAACATTATCCGGTTTCGTTTCCATTCCACCTTCAATAACAGCCTTCAGATATTTATATTCAATCTCAAATTCCTCGAAGGAAAGATCATCCATGTAAATAATAAATCGATAATTTCGATTCTTGATATGGCTGATGATCGCAGAAAGATATTTAAACTGATGTTTATAAATTTCGATCATACGAAGTCCATCGCCATAATACTGGTTTAAGATTGCCTTGATACTTGTAGACTTACCGGTTCCGGCATCACCGTAAAGCAAACAGTTATTTGCTACTTTTCCCTGAACAAAAGCTTCTGTATTATCTACCAGCTTCTTCTTCTGAATCTCATATCCTGTCAGATCATCTAATACAACCTTATCTAAATTGTTAATTGGAACAAAGTCTGGCTTTCCGTTATTCTCTACAATACGGAACGCTTTGTTAAGACCAAACATTCCTACTCCATAATCTTTATAAAACTTCACAACTGCATCAAAAAAAGTATCCACATCTTCTGCTGTTGCAAGTTCATCTGATAATGCACGCACCTTTTCACTTACGTTCTTATTATACATACGCTCTGTCTTGCCGATTGCCTTATAGTCTAAGATCGTACGGAAACAATCGATTCCCAGTGTCTCCTCGATTGCTCTGAAATCATAGTGAAACAGGTTCATAAATACCTGAAAATCATTCTTTGCAAAATGATTTACTGTCCCGTTATTCGCCCCTACTTTTTCACTCGTCATACTAAAAGAATTCTCATTCGTCACAAGTACAAATGTAAGATAATTATGCCATAAGTTTTTATCAAAACCGTATGTCGTTGCCAGATCAAGCAATGCCTTCATCTCTTTATAAATATCAGTAATCAGCTCATCCGCTCTGTAATGGCAGCTGTCAAATCTCTTAAAAATATCTGCGAGATTTAAAAGAATACTGTCTTCTCCTAAATCACGATATAAAATCAACTTTGATACTTCTCTGTACATTTTCTATTCCTCCTGATTCTCAGAACAGTTTTTCAAGATCTCATCTACATTTAATGCATCGATCTGAGAAGCGAACTGACTCTTTAACTGTTCTATCTTATCTTTCGCCTGTTCACGATCCCCATCAAATGACGTGTATCCTTTAAAAGATGCTACCATTGGTTTATCCTCATCTGATGCATCCCCCTTAGAATACAACTCTAGACCCGGAAATGCAAACTTTGGTTTATCTTCATCGTGAACATTACCATTCTTAAGGTCTTCTAAGGTTACCAGACCCGGAAATGCATGTTCCGGCCGGTAATCTGGCATCTTAAATACATCAAAACATTCTAAAATATCCACATCTGTCATATCATCTGGCAAATCTTCTTTTAAATACTCCGGATGGTACTGCTTATAAAATTCATAAATAACCTGCTTTACCTTCGGGTCACGAATATCTGTCTCTACCCTCTCATCATTAATAAACAGATAATATCTGTCTACATACGGCAAAATACGTTCTTCTGCAGTAATAGAGGTTACTTCCGGCACACTGTCATAAGAGACTTCCAGCCGGTGAAATGTTCTCTGTCCTTCCTGTGTCTGTGTAACACTCTCGATTTTATATTTATCTAACTCAAAAAACATACTTTTTAATAACGTAAATTCATACATAAATTCATTCTCCCAATACTTTATTGTGTTTTTAAAATCTCTTCCATCTCATCAAGCAATTCACCAAACAGCTTTAATGCAGACTCTACTGGCTCTTTCGTTGCCATATCAACATCACAAAGACGCAACAGCTCGATCGGATTCATGGAACTTCCACCACTCAGAAACTTAAAATATCCTTCTTTCGCCTTTTCATCCCCACTTAAAATCTTTCTACTAATAGCAATCGCTGCAGAATAACCTGTCGCATACTGATATACATAAAATGGTGTATAGAAGTGTGGGATTCTCGCCCATTCTAATGCGATTTCTTTATCAATAACAATACCTTCTCCAAAATACTGCTGATTCAGCTTATAATAAATATCACATAATACTTCTGCCGTAAGAGGTTCCTTTTTCGCCGCCATCTCATGTGTAATCTTCTCAAACTCCGCAAACATAGTCTGACGGTACAGTGTTCCTTTAAACTGTTCTAAGAAATAGTTGATCAGATACATTTTTTCTTTTGTATCTTCCGTATTCTTTAATAAATATTCCATTAGCAGAGCCTCATTACATGTCGAAGCTACTTCTGCAACAAAAATACGATATCCTGCATAAATATATGGCTGATTCTTATCTGAATAATAAGAGTGCATCGAATGTCCCATCTCGTGCGCTAACGTAAATACATTATTTAAATTATCCTGATAATTCATCAGCACAAACGGATGGCATCCATACGCTCCCCAGGAATACGCACCGCTACGCTTTCCTTCATTCTCATATACATCAATCCAGCCATTCTCCATTCCATCGGAGAGAACCTTCCCGTATGCTTCCCCTAATGGTGCAAGCCCCTTTTTTACGATTTCTTTTGCCTGTGCAAACGGGACTTTCATCTCAAACTCTTCAACCATCGGTGCATACAGATCATACATGTGAAGCTCTGGCACTTTTAATGCCTTTTTGCGAAGTGCAACATAACGATGCATGAGATCCATATGCTCATGTACTGTATCGATCAGGTTTGTATACACAGATACCGGAATCTCTCCTCCATCTAATGCCATCTCTAAAGAGGAATTATAATGTCTTCTCTTTGCAAAAAACGCTGTATTCTTGAGATTAGCCGCATAAAGTGCCGCTAATGTATTCCTGTATTGTCCATACTGTGAGTAAACCGACTCAAATGCATTTTTTCGAATATTTACATCTCTGTTCTCTAAAAGAAGAGTATATCTTCCATGACTTACCGGTATCTTCTCGCCTTCTTTTCCCTCGATTGACGGGAATCGAATATCTGCATTATTAAACATAGAAAAAATATTCGACACATCGGCAGACATATCGGATACATCCGCAAGAATCGCCTCTTCTTCTTTGGAAAGAACATGCTCCTTCTGGCGGAATAATTCATAAAAATATCTTCTGTATAATTCCATATCCGGATTCTGTGAAAACCACAGTTCTATCGTGTCCTCGCCTATTGCTAAAAGTTCCGGCTCTTCAAATACAACTGCACTGTCAAGCTGTAAAGATAATGCCTGCGCCTTTCCTGCAAGCCCCTGATAAAAACTATTCCCCGTATCTTCATGATATCGCTGATTGGCATAAACATATATGGCTTCAAACTTCTTCATGACTTCTTCTTTTTTACGCATATACTCTACAAAAACTTCAGAACCTTCTTTCAGTCTTCCTTCATATGCCGCAAGTTCCTTTACCCGCTCTGAAAGCGCTTCATAATCCTTTTCCCATACCTCATCTGATGCATATAAATCCTGAATATGCCACTGGTATGCCGGATCACTTTCCGCTCTTTTTTTAACCGTTCTTTCTGTTTCTCTTTCTGCCATTTTATCTGTGCCTCCTGTCTCTTTTATGTACTCTCGGAATCTTTTATGTACTCTCGGAATCTTTTTGCTGCTTATTTCGCTGAAATTATTTTATCCCATCGGGCATATACTGTAATATTCTTTTCATTCCCCTTTGGAATTACTTTAATCTGATTTCCTTCTTTATCATACCATCCTCGGAAATAATATCCTCTCCTTGTCGGTTCTTTTAATAAAATATCACTTTTACCAGAAGCCCGCACCTTATTTTTCGGAGAATTCACTCCCGCATTCCGATACGTAATAGTATATCCCGAAACCTTTACTTTAAACCTCTGGCGCTTTCCGTTAATTCTTACAGAAATGTACGTTTCTCCAGCCTTTCTCGCTATCATATATCCGGTATTATTGATACTTACAACCGAAGAGTTCCCGCTTGTCCATCCGGAAGTTCTTGCTGCCCGGTCATGCATATGGCTTGGTGTCATCTGTCTCACCTGTCCAGCCTGCATAGAAAGGCGCTTCTTTCCTCGTTTTGTAAGCTCTCCTGTTCTTATCCGCTTTCCAAGATAAACTTTCGAATATCCCTTTCGCACTCCATGAAAATCCGAGATATAATAAGAAAGATATCCCCGTTTATTTACCGTAAAACGTCCAATATATATAAGCTTCCATAACGGATCTGAAACTTCCGAACTTTCTTCCCTCTCATCTACTTTTCTCAGCAAAACAGGATTTCTCTTAACAAATCCCATCTTGTAGATACCTGAATTCATTGAGAATATAATGTAATGATTATACGGTTCGATCCATCCAATATATCTGCCTCCGGAAGGACTGTATACCGTTTTTGTTTTCTTTCCCTGAAGAGTAGAACACTTCAAAGAATTATCCTGAGAAATCCAGTACCAGAAACCTTTTCTGTAAAATGTACATGTTCTTGCCTTCAGTGCATTCTTTATTTCTTTATTATCTTTTATATAATCCGAATTAGAAATCGGAATTCCCCGCATATTCAAATCGTTCGAATTACCCTGACCATATAAATCTTTCACCTTGTATCCCGGATGTGTCTTTAAAAACCCTTTCTTTCCAACAAGAAAACTTTCATAACTAACCACAGCACCTTCATGCTTTCCCGTTCCAACTCCATTCGTCAAATCTACATAGTACCACTTTCCATTCAACTTTATAACGTTCCAGGAATGGTTCTTCGAATAGTTACTTACGACCGCACATGGAATTCCAAGCGTGTTCATTGCAAGGGCATACGCATTCGCAAGACCATCACAAACCCCGATGTGCTTCACCAGAACATCATATCCCGTATGTGCATCCGCAGATTCTCTGTATATGGTATTCTTTGCAAAATACGTATATACCGCCATCGCCTTATCCGCCTGCGTCATAGAAGATTCTACAGACCCTAACGCTTCATCCAGACCTTTGATGATCTTTTTATATCGTCTTTGAAACTTTGTCCTGCTGATAAGCTTCGTGCTGTTAAATACCGTTGCATTCCCTTCTTTTTCTACCGCATAATACTGGGACCAGTTTGAATCAAGGAAATCGATTCGTTCCGCCATAATCGCCGCCCTGTTATTAATCGCTGCCGCCCGGAGACATGCCCTTCCTGAAGAGCCCTGACTAACCGAACCGTAAACATCCATATTCTGTGTCACCGTTCCTTCTATCATCAGTTTTGACAGTACGTTAATATATTCTCTTTGTGTATTCGAAAATGACGCCGCATTCACATCCTTTGTAAAAAAAACGCTCCCTGCTAAAATAACGCATAATAAAATCAAAATATGGCCTGCTCTTTGCAGACGTTTACTCAACCCTCTCTGTTCATCCACATGTATACCTCCTCTCAAATAGATAACCAGTACATTTGTTTTGTGCTCTACTATCTATCTTATCATCATATATTAAAAATAGCAATTATTGTCGAAACATGATAGAATATAAATATTATGCCACAGGCACGATAAACAGGAGGAACATTTCATGGCTAAAACCGCTGAATTCCATACTTTACTCCGCAATTACCGCGGAATTATGGGCAATATACGTATCAATAACCTCTGGATTTCTTTTGATTCCTGCTTCTTTAATTATTATGCAGATGACGATGAGATTCAGTTTAATCTTGCAGGACAGGAGGGAGTTGTCACGATTCCATCTGTCATTTCCTACGATAAAGTTGATGAAGAAGACTTGTTTGAAGATGCTGTAGCCGGCTATACCGCAACATTGGAATCTGGTGATACCGTCACCTTCTACTGCTTTAACGCAAAGAATAAGGGGTGATTTGTCAAAACAGACGAATTTCGAAAGAATAACAGCCCACAAATGGGAAGATAATCACTGCGTAGAAAATGCTCGCTGAATTTTTATTTGCTCCGACATCACATTTGTGGGCCGTTATTCTTTCGAAATTCTGTTTTTGATAAATCACTATGTAAGATGGAGTATAAGCCGGAAGATGTTCTGTTTATTCTCTTATATAGCTTTTTCTATATATCTTTTTCTACCATATTGATTTAAAAAGATATATAAAAAGCCTTGCATTTATATTTTATTTCTGATAGAATTAATATTCGTAAGCGGATATGGCGGAATTGGCAGACGCGCTAGATTCAGGTTCTAGTGAGCATTACGCTCATGCAAGTTCAAGTCTTGTTATCCGCATTACGTTTTAACCTCAGGGTATTTACTCTGGGGTTTTTGTTTTTATATTTTCTGGCAGATGCATCGTATTTTTCTCATTATTAATTATTGTCTGCTTTTTTTCTGCAAGGCTTTTCTACAATTTCACATAAATCGGTTCATGCCCTAATGCCGGAATAATTTTATTCTTTAAATCCTCCATCTTAATCTTTAAGCTGGATGTGTTAATACAGGGATGACATCCGAAGTATTCACATTTCATTACATCCTCATCTATAAGTAGCTGTACTTTCTTTTCCTCATCATTCATCAGACCCATAATACTGACCGAACCAGGTGTGATGTCAAGATATTTCTCCATGTATTCTGCCTTGGCAAATGACAGGCGTGATGATCCAATCTGTGATGATAAATATTTTGTCTTGAAATTCTTATCTCCCGGAATCAATAATAAGTAGAAATCGGTTTCCTGCCTGTTGCATAAAAACAGATTTTTACAAATTGCTGTTAGATCGGAAGAGCGTCGTGTAGGGAAAGAGTGTAGATCTCGGTGGTCGCCGTATCATTAAAAAAAAAAAAAA
>OODU01004016.1_pt1 | contig 10391 bp, 8 predicted proteins | sample 1671171 | NCBI WGS metagenome assembly OODU01 (sample SAMN06348129, study PRJEB24527) | human gut metagenome | biome: human gut; feature: ankylosing spondylitis patient; material: feces | host: Homo sapiens | place: China | collected 2015-10
ATGTGGATTTGGAACGACTACCTGCTTCCATCACTTGTACTGGATCAGAGAAAATATAAGACAGTGCCGATGGCAGTTCAGTATCTGAAAGGTGGATACGGTTCTGTAGATATGGGAGCAATGATGGGAACTCTGGTTCTTGCAATTGTGCCGATTATCATCTTCTACCTGTTCTGCCAGAGATATATTATCGAAGGCGTTGTAGCCGGAGCGGTTAAAGGCTAGTGTGGACATTGTCTAAAAAATGAATTAAAATAGAATTATAAAAATTAAAAAAAGACAGCAGAGAGTGAGTGAGCATTCCCTGCTGTTTTCGGACGTTATAAAAGGAATAGTGAAAATGTAAAGTGAACGTGTGGGAGGAGTGGGGAAATGATTACAATATTGATCGTGGATGATGAAAAACTGGAGCGAAGGGGAATCCGCTTTCTGTTAAAGAGGGAGGAAGGAGAATTCCAGATCCTAGAAGCAACGAATGGAAAGGATGCACTGGGAGTATTAGAATCAAACCATGTGGATATTTTATTTTCGGATGTAAAGATGCCTTATATGAATGGACTGGAGCTGACGAAAGCAGTGAGAGAAGATCATCCGGATATGGAAATCGTGATCTTCAGCGGATATAATGATTTCTCTTATGCAAGAGAAGCATTGCGGTATGGAGTTGTGGACTATGTTCTGAAGCCGGTTGATCCGGAGGAATTCCATAAGACTTTTCAACGAGTGATGGAAAATATTTCTTCTAAGATAGAGAAAAAAGAGCAGCAGGAAAAGAAAGAAGATTATCTGAAAAAATACTTTTTACTGAAATATCTGTATGGGGGAAATGAGGAAGATTTTGTTCAGTTTAAGAAACTTACAGATGGAATGGAAGATGATCTGTCCCAATTTACCCGTATGGTTCTTGTCAGTGCCTCCAATGGATTCTTCGAAACGGAAGAGGAACATTTCCTGATGAGCCTGAAGGAAGAGGTGCAGAGAGAGTTTCATTATGTGAATCTGAATTCGAACGAATCCATCTTTTTGTTCACGGAAAAATATGCAGATTATCATGGAATCGTAGAGAAAATGTATCGTTTTTTTGCGCACCAGTTTGACAGTGAATGTTATTTTGCAGTCAGTGAGGAAATCGAAGATGGAAAAAATCTGGCAGAGGAATTTAAGGTGCTGGAAGGAATGTTAGAAGAGCAGTTCTATCAGCCACGTCAGCATCTGTTTTTCCACGGGGAGAAGCAGGAAGAGAAGAAAGCTGATCCGGCAGAAGATTCTGAAATCATGGAACAGATTACGAAAGATATTCAATATAAAGATCTGCCACATCTCCGTCAGGATTTTCAGAGACTGGAAGAAAAATATCGTGCGCATAAGCAATTTTCGGATATGTATGTAAAGTTTGTATTTTCTGGAATTATGAAAGAATTGCTCGACCAGATGGAAGGGCTGGATGAAAAGATGCTTTCAAAGAGAGTGGATCGATTATATCGTTGCAGAAACCTTAATGATGTGATTGCTATAGTAGAAGAAGTACTTCAGGAATATGAACATTGCATACAAGAGCAGGAAGATGGGTTCCGATCAGAAGTTACAACCGTGAAGGGATATATTTATCACCATTATAAGGAAAAGGATCTGGGAGCAGAGACACTTTCCGCAATGGTTTTTCTGTCACCGGGATATTTAAGTGCTGTATTTAAAGAAGAAACAGGGATGACACTGAACCGTTTTATCCGTGAAGTGCGAATGAATAAAGCAAAAGAGCTTTTAGAGACAACGAATATGAAAATCTCCCAAATTGCGAAAGAAGTAGGATTTTCCAATAACTCATACTTCTGCAGAAGTTTCAGAGAGTTTTTCGGAGATACACCGGAAGCATGCAGGAAAGGAATAGCGGCGGATGAAAAAACAAATACGGAAGTTGATCCATCGATTTGAAAATCTGAAATTTCGTAAAAAACTGTCTGTTTTGATGCTGATTGCAGGACTGGTTCCGGTAGGATTCCTTGCTTTTTCCATGCAGTATGGCATGATGAATCAATTGCGAGAGAAGGAACAGTACAATCTGGAGAAAATGTTGGAACAGTCAGTGAGTTCGATTGAGAATCAGTCTCAGATCTATGAGAACCTGGTTGATTATCTGTCTTATTCTCAAAATCTCAGGAATATTTTTGATGTGGAGACAGAGTCGGATTATGAGAAGTATTTGAAATATGTGAAGGTGGCTGATCCACTGTTGCAGATGCCGACGATCTATCACAAAGAGATCCAGAGCATTACATTATATTCTGACAATATAGAAGTGCCACATGGAGATACACTTCTTCCAATGTCGGAAGCGGAGAATCAACAGTGGTATTCCAGGTTGAATGAGGGAACATTAATGCAGTGGAGCATCACTCGCGGTGTGAATAAATCAATCATTGCCAGTCGGAAATTCTATGACAATGATACGATCAAAGCGGTGTTGGAGATGCGTCTGGATTATGAAAAAGTTCTTGAACCATTCATGAGCCAGCTTACAGATAATACAGGAGGCATGATTCAGGATGATAATGGAAATATTGTCTATGCCGAGTGTTCTATGGATAAGAAATATCGTCCGAAGGATATTGAGAGTCCGAAAGGTATCAGTGAGAATTATTATCTGGTACGGCGGACAATGAAGGATACAGGATGGAATTTCTATATCTATCGTCCAAAGGCAGTAAGTGAAAACGCAATCCATAAGCTTTTGCTCAAAAATATTCCGATTATTTTGATCAGTGTTCTTCTTCTGAGTTTTCTGGGATATGTTTTTTCCCTCCGTATGGTATCGCAGTTGGAGTTATTGACTGAAAATATGAACCTGATCAATATGGGACTTCGTAAAGTTACCGTGCAGAGTAAATCCAAAGACGAGGTGGGTGTGCTGATCCGGTCATTTCAGCGCATGATGGATCAGATGAACCATTTGATCTCAGAAGTATATGAGAGTAAGATCCAGCTTCAGAACAGTGAGATGAGAGCACTGCAGGCACAGATCAATCCACATTTCCTTTATAATTCGCTTTCAATCATCAACTGGAAAGCAATTGAAGCGGGGGAGGATGAAATCAGTCATGTGACATTGGCACTGTCTACTTATTATCGGACAAGCCTAAATCGTGGTGAAACAATGACTACAGTGGCAAAAGAAATTGATAACATCCGTGCATATCTCAAAATCCAACTTGTTATGCATGATAACGAGTTCCGTGTGGTTGAACAGATTTCGGATGGTCTTAATGATTATCTGATACCGAAGTTGATCCTGCAGCCACTTGCAGAAAATGCAATCGATCATGGAATTGATGTGTCAGATAATGAGAATCCGACGTTGTGGCTGACGATTCGTGAAGAGGCTGAGCACATTTTTTTTGAAATCAGGGACAATGGTGCGGGAATGACGCAGGAGAAGGCGGATCAGATTCTGACATATCAGTCCTCCGGTTATGGTGTGCGAAATGTCTGTGACAGAATCCATGTCCTTTATGGAGAAAAAGGTGAGATGAAGATAGAAAGTACTCCAGGAAAAGGAACGCGGGTCTTTATCCGAATTCCGAAGAACACGGAGGCGAAGGTGTTATGAAAAACGATATGAAAAAGCGAATTCTCTCAGCCCATCTTGCATTAATTTTATTGCTGATGCTTTGGTGCGGAACCTATTTTGAGACGAAGGAAAGTCAAAGACAGATGGAACAGTTAGAAGCATCTCAAAGTGAGTCTGGTGCAAGCAATGCAGTTGAAGTGAAAAGAAAGCTGATGTATAAAGCGATGCATACACCACTTGGGAAATATCCTGAGACTGTTACCTATACACTTGGCAAGATTGCAGGGGCGAATAATTCGAATCTTCCTGTAGGAGATACGTACGAAAATAATGCATATACGAGATATTTGAAGAAAATACTTAATATTCAGAATGAAGATGTCTTTGAATTGCAGGATGGCAATACTTATGAAGAGGCGGTCAATGTAGCGATTGAAGATCGTGATATTCCAGACGTGCTTGTTGTGAAGGGAAGAGATAACCTGCTCCGCCTGATTGAAGCAGGCCTGATCGAAGAACTTACAGAAACGTATGAAGAGTGTACGACAGATACGATCAAAGAAATGTATGAAAGTTATGGAGATTCTCTTTTACAGTCTGCAACCGTGGATGGAAAGCTATATGCATTTCCGAATACGGTGATTGACGATGGAACTCCGCTTCTTTGGCTGCGGAAAGACTGGATTGAGAAGTTGGGATTAAAGGAACCGGAAACAGTAGGAGAAGCGTTGGAAGTGATCCGGGCATTTGTAGAACAGGATGCAGCAGGAGACGGTCAGACAATCGGCCTTGCCTGTAGTACAGACGTGGTTGCCGGTGCGGATCAGACTTATGGAGTGGATGCAACTTTTATACATGCCGGTGCAATGCCATGTCACTGGATCCTGGATAAAAATGGAAATGTAGTTTATGGGTCAGTAACACAGGAAACAAAAGAAGCGCTTTTGAAACTTCACAATCTATATGAGGATGAGATACTCGACCAGAGATTCCTGCTACGAAAGACGGAAAACATAGATGATCTGTTAAAAACCGGACATTGCGGTGCTATCTGTGGACGCTGGTGGGCTCCGAATAACCCGTTGAGTGCAGCATATAATGTCGATTCAAATGCAGAGTGGAAACCGTATCTTTTAGACAAAGAACAGGTAAATGAGACGCAGAAGATATCAGTTTTTGAATCGTATGACCAGTGGATGTATGTGGTGGTGCGTAAAGGATATGAGCATCCGGAAATTGTAGCAAAGTATGTGAGTGCGATTTTTGATCAGTCTAGATATGCAAATGATAGTGCGGCAAGAGAAGTGAATGATTATTTTTCTATTAATGTAGATCCGACGGCCCGGCCACTGAATATTAATGTGGATTATGAGGATGCACTTTACCGTACGACAGAACATATTCAGGCAGCACTGGATAAGACGCTTGATGTATCAGAGCTTAGCGGTTTGGAAAAGTCTTATTTTAATACATGTAAATCTTACTTGAATGGACAGCTGACAACCGCGAATGGATGGGCGGCGTATGCGTCAAGAATTCAGGCTGTGGGGGAACTGCAGAAGGCAGGAATAACAAGTACATCGACATTGCCTCTGGAAAATGTAAATGCAGAAATTCCGCAAGAATTACAGGAACTGGAACAGGAAGCATTTCTTCAGATCATTAGTGGGGAGAAACCAGTGGATTACTTTGATACTTTTGTGATAGAATGGTATGCAAACGGTGGAAAAGTGCTGACCGAACGGGTGCAGAACGCCTATGAAAGTGGAAAGAACTAAAAAGAATGGATATTAATCAGAGACTGACAGAAGAATTAAAGAAACAGATTCTGGCAGCGGAAACGCTTGTGGCAGTAGAAGACCTGTATCGCCCATATCGTCCAAAGCGCCGCACACGTGCGACAATCGCGAAGGAGAAAGGTTTTGACAGGTTCTGATCTGATGAAATGTGATGACAGGATAAGCGAAAAAAGGTATAATGATTTCATGAAATCAGAAGCTGGAGGAAACATACATGAAAATTGTGATTATTAACGGAAGTGCCAGAAGGGGAAACACGCTGACGGCGATTGACGCATTTATAAAAGGGGCATCAGAAAAGAATGAGATTGAAATCATCCAACCAGACAGACTTCATATAGCACCTTGTAAGGGATGTGGGGCCTGTCAATGTTATAAAGGATGTATTGATCAGGATGATACAAATCCCACGATTGATAAAATTACTGCTGCAGATGTGATTCTTTTTGCTACTCCGGTATATTGGTGGGGAATGTCTGCGCAGTTGAAACTTATCATTGATAAGTGCTACTGCCGCGGTTTGCAGCTGAAAAATAAAAAAGTTGGAACAATCGTTGTGGGAGGATCCCCGGTGGACAGTATCCAGTATGAGTTAATTGACAAACAGTTCGACTGCATGGCGAAATATCTTTCATGGGATATGATTTTCCAAAAATCATATTATGCAACAGCCAGTGATGAACTTGCAAAAAACAAGGATTCTATAAAAGAACTTGAAAATATTGGAAAAAACTTATAAAGCATATTTAAAGTTCCAGGTTTCAGGAAAGAAAAAAATAAAAATAATGATGAAAGCATTTGTCAGGATGGCAGGTGCTTTTTTTGTGCCTTTATTATGGGATTTAGGGGGTGAGCCGTATGGCAGGGAACAGAATTAAGGGGATCACTGTCGAGATTGGCGGCGATACCACGAAATTGCAGACTGCCCTGAAAGGGGTTAATACGGAGATCAGGAATACGCAGAGCCAGCTGAAAGATGTGGAGAGGCTTCTGAAGCTGGATCCGGGGAATACGGAGCTGATCGCACAGAAGCACAGGCTGCTGGCACAGGCGGTTTCTGAGACCAGGGAGAAGCTGGAAACTTTGAAGACTGCACAGCAGCAGGCGGATGAGGCACTGCGGAACGGGACGATTTCCCAGGATCAGTATGATGCCCTGCAGAGGGAGATCGTTGAGACGGAACAGAGACTACGGAGTCTGGAAGAGCAGGCGAACCAGTCTGCGACTGCTTTGCAGAAAATCGGGGCGACCGGTGAGAAGCTGCAGACAGTTGGAAACAAGATTTCTTCTGTGGGACAGAAGCTGCTTCCAGTGACGGGAGTGGTGACAGGGCTTGGAACGGCGGCGGTGAAAACTGCCGCTGATTTTGACTCTGCGATGAGCAGGGTGGCGGCTGTGTCCGGGGCAACGGGATCGGATTTTGACAGCCTCCGGGATAAGGCCAGGGAGATGGGTGCCAAAACGAAGTTTTCTGCGACTGAGGCTGCGGATGCCATGAACTATATGGCGATGGCCGGCTGGAAGACGGAGGATATGCTGTCCGGTATTGAAGGCGTTATGTATCTGGCTGCGGCATCCGGGGAAGACCTTGCAACGACTTCTGATATTGTGACGGATGCGCTGACGGCTTTTGGGCTGACTGCAGCGGATTCGGGACATTTTGCGGATGTGTTGGCGGCTGCTTCCAGTAATGCCAATACCAATGTGTCCATGATGGGCGAGACGTTCAAGTATTGTGCGCCGGTTGCCGGAGCGCTGGGATTCTCGGTTGAGGATACAGCGGAAGCCATCGGTCTGATGGGAAATGCCGGTATCAAGGCTTCCCAGGCCGGTACTTCCATGCGTTCCATCATGACCAACCTGACCGGGGATGTGAAGCTGTCGGGTGCGGCGATCGGGGATGTGACCATTGCCACGACCAATGCGGACGGTTCCATGCGGAGCCTGTCTGCAATCCTAGCTGACTGCAGGGTGGCTTTTGCAGGAATGACAGAAGCTGAGAAGGCGAACAATGCGGAGGCGTTGGTCGGAAAGAATGCCATGTCAGGTTTCCTGGCACTGATGAATGCGGCTCCGGAGGATATTGAAAAGGTGTCGGGGGCAGTGAATAACTGTAAGGATGCGGCAAAGAACATGGCGGATACCATGCAGGATAATCTGGAAGGACAGCTGACTATTTTGAAGTCACAGCTTCAGGAAATGGCTATTTCTTTCGGGGATCTGCTGATGCCTGCGGTGCGGAGTATTGTTTCCGAACTGCAGGGGATGGTGAATGTGCTGAATGCCATGCCGGACGGGGTGAAGCGTGTGATCATGATCGTTGCACTTCTGGCTGCGGCATTGGGGCCTGTGCTGATCATTATAGGCAAGACCCTTTCGGCCATTGGAACGATTATGACATGGGCACCGAAGCTTGCCGGTGCGATCAGTGCGGTGAAGGGTGCTTTTGCAGCACTGAGTGCTACGATGATGGCGAACCCTATTGCTATTGTGATAGCTGCCATTGCAGCTTTAGTGGCGACATTTATTTATCTCTGGAATACAAATGAGGAGTTCCGGCAGTTCTGGATCAGGCTGTGGAATGAGATTAAGGAAGTCGCTGTCCAGGTATGGACGGCGGTTTCCCAGTTTCTGGTTTCCGCATGGAACGGGATTCGGAATACGGCGGTGGCTGTATGGAATGGCATCAGGGATTTCTTTTCCGGTCTGTGGGCTGGGATTAAGACACTGTTCACAACGGTTGTCACTGCAATTTCTACTTTCCTTGTGGGAGCGTGGAATGGGATCAGGGCAACGGTTATGGCTGTATGGAATGCGATTTCTGCATTTCTGGGTTCTGTCTGGAATGGGATTAAGTCTGTCATTACGAATGTAGTGAACGGGATCCGGACATTTTTGCAGAGTGCCTGGAACGGAATCAAAACAACTATCACTACGGTGATGAATGCGATCCGGACGGTGATCTCTACGGTCTGGAATGGTATCCGGACAATTATTTCTACCGTTCTGAATGGAATCAGGGGTACTGTCAATTCCGTGTGGAATGGGATCCGGAATACGATTTCTTCTGTGGTAAACGGGATTAAGAATGCGGTTTCCAGTGCTTTTAATGCCATGTGGTCCGGGATCCGGAGCACGATTTCCGGAATTTATAATACGATCAGGGACGGACTGGGTAATGCGGTGAATTATATTACGGGTCTTGCGTCTGCCGGATGGCGGTGGGGTGCGGATATCATCAATGGCATTGTGAATGGTATCCGGAGCTGTATTGGTGCAGTTGCCAATGCTGTGACGGATGTGTCAAATACGATCCGTTCTCATCTGCATTTCTCTGTGCCGGATGAAGGACCTCTGACGGATTTCGAGAGCTGGATGCCGGACTTTATGAGCGGTCTGGCTGAGGGCATTGAGAAGAGCAGGGGCATGGTAAAGGCGGCTGTGAACAGTGTGGCTGCGGATATGGTGATTTCGCCGCAGATGGCTGTGGCAGACAGTGGTGTGATGACCGGTACGGGAACGTCCGGTGGTGCGGATCTGACAGCCGGTATTGTGGCGGCACTGAAGGATGTGCTGGGTGATCAGAAAGAACAGCAGGGGGATCTGGTGATTCCGGTTTATCTGGGAAACCAGCTGCTGGATGAGGTGATCGTGACGGCACAGCAGAGAATGAGTCTGAGGAGCGGAGGTAGATAGAATGGCTTTTTTTCAGTATCTTGTGTTTGACGGGGAGAACCTGCCGCTTCCGGATTCTTATGAGGTGGAGCTGGAGGATGTGGAAGCGGATTCCGGCGGTGAGACAGAGGCAGGGACAACACAGAGGGATGTGGTGCGGCATGGTGTGGTGCGGATCCCGGTGTCGTTTTCCGTTACGGCGAAGTGGTTGAAGAAGCTGGCGGGGTATGCGAAGAAGGATAAGATCAGCGTGTAGTATTTTGATGTGGAGACGCTGGGGATGAAAACAGCGGAAATGTATGTGACGGGGTATAAGGCGAAGCTGAAAAAGGATACCAGTTATAAGGGGCTGTGGACGGTGAGTTTTACGTTGAAGGAGATGTAGAGAAATGGTATAATGGAAGCATCAAATCGTAATTTGCACAATTCCTGAACTCAACACAAACTGCCATCAGTGTTGTTCCGTTGCCCGTTCTTTGCTGGTAGAATAAAACCATCAAATGAAGGAGGCAACAAGCCATGAATACAGATAAAATCTATGCAGAACAACTCGCAAACGAATATGCACTCAAGGACACCTCCAAGGTGATCGCTCTTCGCAAGCTGGATGCAAAAGCCAAGCTTCCCGCAACCGTTTTTACCTATACCTTCGGCATTATCACTGCGCTGGTAGCCGGTGTTGGAATGTGCCTTTCCATGAAGGTCATCGGCAGCGGTAGCACCACTATGTTTGTCCTCGGCGTGATTGTCGGCATTATTGGGCTACTGGGCATGGGCGTTAATTACCCCATCTACAAAAAATTGCTGGCACAGGGCAAGCAGAAATACGCTTTTGAAATCATGGAACTGGCAAAAGAAATCAGCGAGATGTAAACAACAACACGAAAGAAGGTGAGAACGATTGAATAGATCGGAAAGCAGATATTTTGCTACCGCAGCCAGAATGGACGAAGCCTTTCTGACCCTTCTGGCAAAAAAGGATTTTGAGTATATTACAATCAAAGAAATCTGTGAAGTAGCAGGGGTCAATCGTTCCACCTTCTATCTGCATTATGAAACGATGTCAGACCTGCTCTCGGAGAGTGTCGGTCGTATGAACAAGCAATTTCTTGCTTCTATGGAGAAAGATTCGGATGCCTTTTCTACAAAGCTGCGGAATTGTCCGAGGGATGAATTATATCTAATTACGCCGGATTATTTAACACCTTACCTCAGCTACATTAAGAATAACAAGCGACTGTTCCGCACAGCAACAGAAAATGCGGCGGTGTTGGGGATGGATAAAAGCTATGATAGGATGTTCCGTCATGTGTTTACGCCGATTCTCGACCGCTACGGTGTACTACAGCAAG
>OODU01004019.1_pt1 | contig 10384 bp, 6 predicted proteins | sample 1671171 | NCBI WGS metagenome assembly OODU01 (sample SAMN06348129, study PRJEB24527) | human gut metagenome | biome: human gut; feature: ankylosing spondylitis patient; material: feces | host: Homo sapiens | place: China | collected 2015-10
GCGGCCGACGAGGCTCGAACTCGCTACCTCCACCTTGGCAAGGTGGCGCTCTACCAGATGAGCTACGGCCGCACATTCCATGTGTTCGTGCCGGGTTGTTTACCGGCGACGCTGATTATTATACCGTACCGTCCGGCAATTGTCAACCACAAATTTGCATTTTCTGCAAAAAAGTTGGAAACCCGCCTGTCTGTATTCAAAAATTTTCACTTTTGCGGGCTTCACCTGTGTCATTATTCAAGTCTGTCATAACATACACGAAGAAAATTGATTTGCTTTCCCTTTTGTAAACCGTTATAATGGAAGGTGTCATTTTGTCGCCTGTAAGAGCTGCGTCTGTTATGCCGCCGAGGGCATACAGGCGCGTTTTCGTGCGCAGAAATAGGAAAAGCCAGCATAAAGGAGCAAACGCAATGTATAAGATCACTGAAAAAGTCGCGCTGAATCCCACCGTGACGAAGATGGTCATTGAAGCCCCGCTGATCGCCAAAAAGGCAAAGCCGGGCCAGTTTATCATTGTGCGCCCGTTTGAGGACAGCGAGCGCATCCCCCTGACCGTGGCCGGTTACGACCGCGAAAAGGGCACTGTGGATATCATTTTCCAGATCGTGGGCGGTACCACGATGGAGCTGAACAGCCTGCAGGTTGGCCAGAGCGTCCACGACTTCGTTGGCCCGCTGGGCCGCGCCACCGAGGTGGAAGGCCTGAAGAAGGTATGTGTCGTGGGCGGCGGCGTAGGCTGCGCCATCGCTCTGCCCATTGCCCGTGAGCTGCACGAGCAGGGCTGTGTGGTGCACAGCGTGGTGGGCTTCCGTAATAAGGACCTGCTGATCCTTGAGGATGAGTTCAAAGCCTGCAGCGATGAGCTGCGCATTATGACCGACGACGGCAGCTATGGCACCAAGGGTGTTGTTACCGCTGCACTGGACGAGCTGGTGGCCGCCGGCAACCAGTACGATCTGGTCATCACCATTGGCCCGCTGATCATGATGAAGTTCGTGGTCAAGACCTGCCAGAAGCATGGCCTGAAGAGCATCGTTTCCATGAACCCCATCATGATCGACGGCACCGGCATGTGCGGCGGCTGCCGCCTGACCGTTGGCGGCGAGACCAAGTTCGCCTGCGTGGACGGCCCCGACTTTGACGGCGATCTGGTGGATTTTGATGAGGCAATGGCCCGCGGCACCATGTACCGCCCGTTTGAGGCACACGCCCGTGAAGCGGCATGCAATCTGCTCAATCAGGAGGTAAAATAAGATGGCTTTCAATATGGACCCGAAGAAGTGCCCCATGCCCACGCAGGACCCCAATGTGCGCAACAAGAACTTTAAGGAAGTTGCACTTGGCTACACCGAAGAAATGGCCGTGAACGAAGCAAAGCGCTGCGTGCACTGCAAGAACAAACCCTGCCAGACCGGCTGCCCTGTGGGCATCGATATCCCCGAGTTCATCGGCCATGTGGCCGAGGGCGACTTTGAAGCCGCTTATCAGGTGATCAACCGTTCCTCTTCCCTGCCCGCTGTCTGCGGCCGTGTATGCCCGCAGGAGAGCCAGTGCGAGGGCAAGTGCACCCGCGGCATCAAGAACGAGCCGGTGGGCATCGGCCGCCTGGAGCGCTTTGTTGCCGACTGGCACCGTGAGAATGTGCACACCGCCCCCATCGTGCCCGAATGGAACGGCCACAAGGTGGCCATTATCGGCGCAGGCCCTGCCGGCCTGACCGCCGCAGGCGATCTGACAAAGCTTGGCTACAAGGTCACCGTTTACGAGGCCCTGCATGTGGCCGGCGGCGTGCTGATGTACGGCATCCCTGAGTTCCGTCTGCCCAAGGCCATCGTGCAGCAGGAGATCGACGGCCTGAAGAAGATGGGCGTTGATTTCGAGTGCAACATGGTCATTGGCAAGGTGCTCACCATCGACGAGCTGATGGACGAGTACGGCTACGAGGCCGTGTTCGTAGGCTCCGGTGCCGGTCTGCCCCGCTTCATGGGCATCCCCGGCGAGAGCCTGAAGGGCGTCTACTCTGCCAACGAGTTCCTGACCCGCTCCAACCTGATGAAGGCTTATCTGCCCACCAGCAAGACCCCCATCCGCACCGGCAAAAAGGTCGCCGTTGTGGGCGGCGGCAACGTGGCTATGGACGCTGCCCGCAGCGCCCTGCGTCTGGGTGCCGAGACCGTGTACATCGTCTACCGCCGCGGCATGGCTGAGCTGCCCGCCCGTAAGGAAGAGGTGGAGCACGCCGAAGAAGAGGGCATCATCTTCAAGACCCTGTGCAACCCTGTGGAGATCCACGCCAACGACGAGGGCTTTGTCAAATCCATCACCTGCATTGAGATGGAGCTGGGCGAACCGGATGCTTCCGGCCGCCGCCGCCCCATCGAAAAGAAGGGCAGCGAGTTCGAGCTGGATGTGGACACGGTCATTATGAGTCTGGGCACCAGCCCCAACCCGCTGATCCGCTCCACCACCCCGGGTCTGGAAACCAACAAGCACGGCTGCATCGTTACCGACGGCGACGACGGCAAAACCAGCCGCGATGGTGTGTACGCCGGCGGCGATGCCGTGACCGGCGCGGCCACCGTCATCAAGGCCATGGGCGCAGGCAAGGCTGCTGCAAAGGCCATTGACGAGTACATTCAGAGCAAGTAATCCCCTGTGAAGGCGGGCACCGCCCACTGAATACCGGATATGAAAAATCCCCTGTGCCAGTGCACAGGGGATTTTTTGCATCTTATTCTGCGGTCTCCGTTGTGAGCGCCGGGTAACCCGTCCGCACGCACCGCACAGCGCACCGGGCGCTGCCGCCGGTGGTGCAGGTAAAGAGGGTCAGATCCCATTCATCGGACTCCTCCGTCTTTTCGGTCATTTCCTCAATTTGCGTGGGCTGCAGGTTTTCTACATAAGAGACCTCGTAGGTCCAGCGCATACCGTCCATATCCGTAAAATAGACCTGCGCGCCCTCGGTCAGCCACTTGATGGGGCTGAAATGCTTTGCATAGTTGTGGGCGCAGACCACCATGTTATCCGCATAGGTGGAACCGGAGTAACGGCCCGGTGCGATTTTCAGGCCCGCATAGCTCCACTGGCTCATCACCGGCAGTTCCAGCCCGATGGACGGAATGGACAGATAGCCGATGTAATCCCAGCCGTTCAGTTCGGTCACGGTCATTTCCTGCGTGGGGTCCAGCTCCGGCTGCAGCGCCACGGTATCCGATTTTGCTTTTTCCTCAATGGCAGCGTTCAGGGTCTGCTCCAGCTCGCCCAGCACCTCCTGCGAGGCCTTGTCTGCACGGGATGCATCCCACTTGTTATAGGCCAGCAGGGCTGCTGCCGCAAGGATCAGCAGCGCGCCCAGCACCATACACACTCTTCCGATTTTCTGTCGCATAGCAATGTTTCCCTTTTGTTCCGCGGTGGGTTTCATCCCTTTCAGTATATGCGCAATTGGTATGTTTGTCCAGTAAAAACTTACCGCACTGCCCGGTCCGGCACAAGGCGGCACACAAACCGCACCATCAGCGGGGTCAGCGGCAGCCACACCAGCGTGCACACCACATTGAACAAGGTGTGCGCATGAGCGATCTGCCGGGCGATCACGGCAAGCTCCGGCCCTTTGGGCGAAAGTGCAGCCGTCAGCCGCACATACAACGGCAGACCGGCGCAGAATACCGCCGCGCCGGTCAGATTGAACACTGCATGGGCCGCAGCCACCCGCTTTGCGTCCCGGTTTGCGCTCAAGGATGCCAGCACTGCCGTGATGGTAGTGCCGATGTTATCGCCCAGCAGCACCGGCAGCGCACCCGCAAGACCCAACAGACTGCTGCCGTCCAGCCCGGGGCGGGCTGCAAAGTTCTGCAGCAAGGCAATGGTAGCCGAGCTGCTCTGCACTGTCAGGGTCATGCCAAGCCCCGCCAGCAGCCCCAGCCATGGGTGCTGCCGCACCCGACCCAGCCAGTGCACGAACACCGGGCTTTGCGCCAGCGGTTCCATAGCAGTGCCCATATCGGCAATGCCCTCGAACAGCAGGCCAAAGGCGAACACCGCCCGGCCAATGGCCCGGGCCTTCTGCCCTGCACAGGCAAAGCAGAGCAGCAGCCCGGCCAGCAGCACAAGGCCGCGCACATCTTCCAGCCGGAAAGCCAGCAGCTGTGCGGTAACGGTGGTTCCGATGTTGCAGCCAAAGATCACCGGGACCGCCTGCCGCAGGGTCAGCAGGCCCGCACTTACAAAGCCCAGCACCATCACCGTGACTGCCGAGCTGCTTTGCAGCACCGCCGTGACCGCAGCCCCCGCCAGCACGCCCCGCACCGGGCTGCCGGTCACAGCGGCCAGCAGGCTTTTCAGGCGGCTGCCTGCCGCTGTTTTCAGACTGTGGCTGAGCGCATCCATGCCGTATAAAAACAGTGCCAAGCCGCCAAAAAGTGTAAAAATTCTTGTCAGGTTCTGTTCCACTGCCGCCGCCCCTCCCGCAGAAACGTTTCTTATTCTATTTATGCAGCTGCCGGGCGGTTCAGGCTTTCTGCCGTTCTCCCCTTTTTGTGAACTTTTTTAAAATTATCCTAAACTGCCCTTGCATTCTGGGTGCGGGAGGAATATTATTGTCAGGCGTTAATAGTTAACAGCTGTTAAGCATTTTGCAATGAGGAGGGATAGAATGTTGTACGAGACCGAAGCCGCCGCGAGCTTTCACGGTCTGTGCCATTTTTTTGGACGGCTGAGCAAGGCGTCCCGGGCCGGCATGAAGGCGGCTCTGCGTGGCTGTCCCAAGTGCCACTTTCCCATGCTGGAGGGTCTGGCTCACACGATCAGTACCCGCGGGCAGAACGGAGCGGTGTATGTTTCCGATTTTGCCCGGGAGGCACACCAGCCGCTGCCGGCCATCAGCCGCAGCCTGCGCCAGCTGGAACAGGACGGCCTTGTTCTGCGCGAAGCGGACCCGGCTGACCGGCGCAAAACGCTGGTGCGCATCACGCCGGAAGGCTACGCCGCCTGTGCCCGGTGTGAAGATGCCCTCAGCGATTATTTTGCCTGCGTGATGGCCCGGCTGACACCGGAGCAGGTGCAGCAGATGAATACTTTGCGCGGCGCACTGATGGATGCCATCCTTGCGGAAAACGCTTCCCGTGAAGCAAAAAACAACGAAGGGAGAACCGAACTATGACGAAAATTTTCAAGCAGCTGGCCCGGCATTGGGCCGTCTGTCTTGTGGTGTTCGCGCTGCTGTTCGTGCAGGCGTACTGCGATCTTTCGCTGCCGGACTACACCAGCAGGATCGTGGACACCGGCATCCAGCAGGGCGGCATTGAAAGCCCCCTGCCGGAAACGATACGCCAGAGCACGCTGGACACCCTCACGCTTTTGATGAGCGAAGAGGATGCCGATGCGCTCCAGAACGCCTACGGGTATTATCTTCAGGACGACGGCGTGCTGAAGCTGCGCACCGACCTGACCGATGACGAGCGCACCGCGCTGGAGGATGCCGTCACCACGCCGGACATCGTGCTGTATATGGCCGCCGCGCAGGCAGCGAACGCCCCCGCCGGGCAGGACACCATGGGCATGACCGGCCTTGCTGACATGCAGGCGGCATCCTCTGAGAGCACCACCACGGATAGCGAGACCGTCACCCCCACCGCCAAAGATCTGGACACCGTATGCGCCCAGTTTGCCGCTATGAGCCAGATGCCCGGCTTCACCCGCGAAGCTGTCCAGCAGCAGCTGACCGGTGCTTTTGCCAGTCTGGATGATACCCTGATGGAGAACCTCAAAAGCCAGTCCATGCTGTTGGTGCAGCTGGAATACGAGGCACAGGGCATTGCCCACGATGTGCAGATGCGCTACCTTTACCGCGTAGGCGGCCAGATGCTGGGCCTGACTTTGCTGATGGTGGCTGTGTCCATTGCGGTGGGCTTCCTCGCCTCCCGTGTGTCCGCCGCCATTGGCCGCGACCTGCGCCGTGAGACCTTTGCCAGCGTCATCGGGTTCTCCAATGCAGAGATCGAGAATTTTTCCACCGCATCTCTCATCACCCGCACCACCAACGACATCCAGCAGGTGCAGTTCGTCTGCGTCATGCTGCTGCGCATGGTGGCCTATGCGCCCATTCTGGGCATTGGCGGCGTGCTGCATGTGCTGAACAGCAGCACCGGCCTTTCCTGGATCATCGTGCTGGATGTGGCCGTTCTGCTGTTGCTCATCCTCTTCCTGATGAGTGTGGCCATGCCCAAGTTCAAGATCATGCAGAAGCTGGTGGACCGGTTGAACCTCGTCAGCCGCGAGATTCTGACCGGCATCATGCCGGTGCGTGCCTTCAGCCGTGAAAAGTTTGAGGAGGAGCGCTTCGACAAGGCCAACAAAGACCTGATGAGCACCCAGCTGTTCACCAACCGTGCCATGGTTGCCATGATGCCCTTTATGACCCTCATCATGAACGGCACCAGCCTGCTGATCGTTTGGTTCGGCGGCAAGGCCATGGACAACGGCACCATGCAGGTGGGCGAGATGATCGCATTCATCACCTACACCATGCAGATCGTCATGTCCTTCCTGATGCTGGCCATGGTGGCCGTCATGCTGCCCCGCGCCGGTGTGGCTGCGGAGCGCATCGACGAGGTGATCCGCACCAGGGCCACCATCAACGACCCGGACGAAGCTGCTGCAAAGCCCGCGCAGGAGCACGAAAACTGGCAGGGTGAGGTAGAGTTCCACGATGTGAGCTTCCGCTTCCCGGGTGCGGACAGCGATGCGCTGGAGCACATCAGCTTTACCGCAAAGCCCGGCGAGACCACCGCCATCATCGGCTCTACCGGCTGCGGCAAATCCACCCTGCTCAACCTCATCCCCCGCTTTTATGATGTCACCGGCGGCAGCGTGACCGTGGACGGCATCGATGTGCGCAATATGCCGCAGGCACAGCTGCACGACCTGCTGGGCTATGTGCCCCAGAAGGGCGTGCTGTTCAGCGGCACCATCGACTCGAACCTGAAGTTCGGCGGGGAGCACATCACCGATGCCGATGTGAAAAAGGCTGCTGCCATTGCGCAGGCCACCGAGTTCATCGACGCAAAGCCCGAGGGCTACCAAAGCCCCATTGCGCAGGGCGGCTCCAATGTGTCCGGCGGCCAGAAGCAGCGCCTTTCCATTGCACGCGCCATTGCCAAGGACCCCAAAATTTATCTGTTCGACGACAGCTTTTCTGCCCTCGACTTTAAGACCGATGTTGCCCTGCGCCGTGCACTGAAAACCCAGACCGATAACGCTACCGTTATCATTGTGGCACAGCGCATCTCCACTGTGCTGCACGCAAACCAGATCCTGGTGCTGGACGAAGGCCGTCTGGTGGGCAAGGGCACCCATGCCCAGCTGATGGCTTCCTGCCCGGAGTATCAGGAGATCGCCCGCAGCCAGCTGAGCCAGAAGGAGCTGGACCTCAAATCTCTGAATACCGAAAAGGAGGATGAGTGATATGCCAAGACCCGGACGCATGACGACCGAACGCGCCAAGGACTTCAAGGGCACCCTGCTGCAGCTTGTGCGCACCCTTGGCCGCTACCGCCTTTCGCTCGTTACCGCCATTGTATTTGCCATTCTTTCTACCATCTTCAACATTGCAGGCCCCAAGGTGCTGGCAAAGGCCACCACGGCTCTTGCTACCGGCTGGATCGCCAAGCTGCGCGGCACCGGCAGCATCGACTTTGTGTATATCGGCCGCATCCTGCTGTTTTTGCTGGGCATGTACCTGCTGAGCAGCGCCTTCAGCTTTATTCAGGGCTGGCTCATGACCGGCCTTTCCCAGAAAGTCTGCTACGACTTCCGCCGCCAGATCAGCGAAAAGATCAACCGCCTGCCCCTTGCCTACTTTGAAAAGCGCACCGTGGGCGAGGTGCTGTCCCGCATCACCAACGATGTGGACACGCTGGGCCAGAGCCTGAACCAGAGCATCACCCAGCTCATCACCAGTGTGACCACCATGATCGGCGTGCTGGTCATGATGCTGTCCATCAGCCCGAAGATGACCCTGATCGCCCTGCTGATCCTGCCGGTCTCGCTGGTGCTGGTGCTCATCGTGGTCAAGTTCAGCCAGAAATACTTCAAGGCACAGCAGGCCATTCTGGGCGTTGTGAATGGTCAGGTGGAAGAAGTCTACTCCGGCCACAACGTGGTCAAAGCCTTCAACCGTGAGGCCGTGGTGCTGAACGACTTCAACGCCGCCAACGACAAGCTGTATGAATCTGCGTGGAAAAGCCAGTTCCTCTCCGGCCTGATGATGCCCATTATGAACTTTGTGGGCAATCTGGGCTACGTGGCAGTGGCCATCGTGGGCAGCATTTTTGCGGCAAACGGCACCATTACCATCGGTGACATTCAGGCCTTCATCCAGTACGTCAAGAACTTCACCCAGCCCATCCAGCAGCTTTCTCAGGTGTCCAACATGCTGCAGAGCATGGCCGCTGCCGCTGAGCGGGTGTTCGAGTTTCTGAACGAGCCGGAAGAGGATCAGCAGGCAGACCCGGTCCGCCGGGCCGACCCTGGCTGCATCAACGGTCAGGTGACATTCAGTCATGTCCGCTTCGGCTACACCCCGGACAAGACCGTCATCCACGATTTCAGCTGTGAGGTCAAGCCCGGCCAGAAGGTGGCTATTGTCGGCCCCACCGGCGCGGGCAAAACTACCATGGTCAAGCTGCTCATGCGCTTCTATGATGTGGATTCCGGTTCCATCACCCTGAATGGCCACGATGTGCGGGACTTTGACCGCAGCGCCCTGCGCGAGGGCTTCGGCATGGTGCTGCAGGACACATGGCTGTTCAAGGGCACCATCATGGAGAACATCCGCTATGGCCGTCTGGATGCTACCGACGAAGAAGTGATCGCCGCCGCTAAGGCTGCCAACGCCGACCACTTCATCCGCACCCTGCCCGGCGGCTACCAGATGGAGCTGAACGAGGACGCTTCCAACGTGAGTCAGGGCCAGAAGCAGCTGCTCACCATCGCCCGCACCATTCTGGCAGATAACCGCATCCTGATTTTGGACGAGGCCACCAGCAGCGTGGATACCCGTACCGAGCAGCGCATCCAAACCGCCATGGACCGCCTGATGGAGGGCCGCACCAGCTTTGTGATCGCCCACCGTCTTTCCACCATCCGGGATGCCGACCTCATCCTTGTGATGCGTGACGGCGACATTGTGGAGCAGGGCACCCACGACCAGCTGATCGAAGCAGGCGGCTTCTACGCCGACCTGTACAACAGCCAGTTCGAGGACGTGGTGGAGTAAGCTGCCCGTCATCGCAGTATAAGCACAAAAATAGCACCTGCCGCCTTCCTTTCCGAAGGCAGCAGGTGCTATTTGTTTACCCTCTCAGTCATCGCTACGCGATGCCAGCTCCCCCGAGAGGGGGAGCTTTTCAGCAGTTACCGGTCAGCTGCAATAGAGCTCTCCCTTCGGGAGAGCTGGCGCGAATGCGCCTGAGAGGGTTTTCTTTTTTCTTTATTCCTCCACCGCTTCCAGCTTCAGGCCGAACAGCTTTTCCGAGAGGGACGGCAGCAGCTGCTGCACCGCGCGGACATAGGCCATCACCCACGGGTCCTCGCGCTTTTGTCCCAGCACGATGCCGAACCGGTGTCCCCTGCCCCAGTCCAGCACCCGCGCAAAGCTGAGATCCGGTCTGCGGTAATAGACTGCAGGAACCATCTTGAGCGCCGGATCCCCATAGGATGCGCTGCGGATGCCGCCCACCGGCGTAAAGTTCACTCCGCGCTCCAGCCCCTCCTGCAGCAGGCTGGTCTCGTAGACGGTCTGGTACATCTCTTTGACGGGCAGCCAGCGGTATTGCAGCGCCTGCTCCAGACTCAGCCTGCCCACCGGCATATCGGCGGGCGGGTGGATGGGGATGCACAGCTCCGGCACATAGAGCAGCGGGATAAAAGCGAACCCCTGCGCGTAAAATTCCGCACTTTCCAGCTGGAAAGAAAGGTCCGCGTCCCCTTTTTTCAGACTGCGCCAGACCTCGCTGCGACTGGCGCACTGCATCATAATAGACGTGTATTGCAGACACAGCTCGTTCGTCAGAGAGAACAGGTCGTATCCGAACATCCGCATGGCCTCATGGCTCCATGCAATGACCAGATGCCGTTCCGGCGGATTTTCCTGCCGCTGTACCGCACGGGCATGGCGCACTGCCTCCTGATACAAGGCTGTCAGCTGCTTTGCCTTGGGGTAAAAGTCCCGGCCTGCCGGGGTCAGGATCACCCGGCGCGGTACATGCTGGAACAGTTCAAACTGCAGCTGCCCTTCCAGCGTTCGGATCTGCTGCGAAAGTGCCGACTGCGAAAGATACAGCGCCTCTGCCGCTGCCGAAAAGCTGTCCATCTCTACGAT
>OODU01004021.1_pt1 | contig 10378 bp, 5 predicted proteins | sample 1671171 | NCBI WGS metagenome assembly OODU01 (sample SAMN06348129, study PRJEB24527) | human gut metagenome | biome: human gut; feature: ankylosing spondylitis patient; material: feces | host: Homo sapiens | place: China | collected 2015-10
TCTCCTTATTTTTTCTCCTTTATAACGCCTTTTCTGTAGGCATCCAAAAGCTGTTTCAGCTCCTGAATTCGTTCTTTCAGTGCCTTACCGTTATCCGTATCTCCCACAAGGGCACGCCTTGGATTATAGCGGACAGCCACACGGTTGGACACAATGTCCCTCTCTGTTTCCACTGCATCTTCCGCCGAAGTAAAAGGCTCATGGGCAGTCAGGCTCAGACCATAGGAACTGTAAACAAGAGTATATCCGGCAATACCGGTCACATTCCGGTATGCCTCACAAAAACCACCGTCAATTACGATCACCTTGCCATCACATTTCACCGGATTCTCTCCCTCCAGCTGATGAACAGGCACGTGACCATTGATAATATGCCCTTCTTCCGGATCCAGCCCGAATTCTTCCAGCATACGATTTACTACCTCTTCTTTTTCCCAGAGGTGATAGTAGGCATTCTTTTTCTCTTTGTGTGTCTCTTTATCTGCGATAAAATAACGCTCGAAGGTAGTCATTTTATCTTTTCCATAAAGGGGAGAATTAGGCCCGGCCCAGATATACCACAGAATATCCTGGCTTGCCTTCTTCTCCTTCTCATCTACGGTAAAAAATGCTTTTCTTACGTAGGCTTCCAGTTTATCATAAAGTGCCTTGCCTTTACAAGTCTCACCGTAAATCTCAACTTCTTTCAGAGTTCCATCCTCGTTCAGCGGAATACTTCCATGGAAAAGAAGGTTCCCGTTATAGGTCTTATAAAGGCCGCCTTTATCCAGAAGCAGCTGCATGTGGTTCTGAAGCTTCTCGCAGTTTCGAAATGCTGAGCTCAGGCGCTCCACTACTTCTTTTTCCCCATCTGTCAGCTCATAAGGATGTTCCCAGTCAATGGTTGGAAAATGGGTGTCCAGAAGATTATGCACACTTCCATCCGGCAGCTGCACAGTGCCCTTCTCCGGATCAATCCCCTCCAGAACGCATCGATTCTCCATATGAAAATCCGGATGTTCTTTCGCCAGTACCCCTTCCAGCTTAAACTGGATAATGGAAATGGCTTTGTGCATTTTCCTGCTCAGCTCTTTCTCAAGAGCATTGTAATTGGAAGGATTGCCATGTACTTCAAATACCTGGCAGGGATCATCCCCGTAAACCTCCATGGCAAAAGCAGCAAGAGGCATCATATTGATTCCATAACCATCCTCCAGAATATCCAGATTGCCGTAACGGATACTGTTACGGATCACTGTGGCCATACAGGCAGCCTGTCCTACAGCGGCGCCCATCCATACCACATCATGGTTTCCCCACTGAATATCCAGAGAATGATAATCCATCAGTCTGTCCATTATAAAATGAGGACCGGGACCTCTGTCATATATATCGCCAAGCACATGAAGGTGGTCTACAACCAGTCTCTGGATCAGTTCAGCAAGAGCGATAATGAAGTTCTCTGCCCTGCCGATATCTATAATGGTATCCACAATGGAATCGTAATAAGCCTCTTTATCCAGAACTTCTGCTTTCTCCGTGATCAGCTCTTCGATCACATATGCATAATCCGAAGGCAATGCCTTACGAACCTTGGATCTGGTATATTTGGAGGCAGTTGTCTTGCACACTTCAATAAGACGGTACAGGGTGATCTTGTACCAGTTCTGCATATCAGACTCTTTTTTCTTCACATAGGCAATTTTTTCCTTCGGGTAATACACGAGAGTTGCCAGGGAACGCTTGTCACTATTGCTTAAGGTATGTCCAAATACATCATCTATCTTCTTTCGCACAGCTCCCGAGCCGTTTCGAAGCACATGGGAAAAAGCCTCGTACTCTCCATGGATATCGGAAAGAAAATGCTCGGTGCCTTTTGGAAGATTGAGAATGGACTGAAGGTTGATGATCTCTGTAGAAGCCTTCCCGATAGTGGGGTAGAGCTCCGCCAGACGTTGTAGGTAGCGCAGTTCTTCTGTTTTCATGGAACCTCCTAAATTCATATTACTCTTATTTAACCAGCGTTAGAAATCAAACAATGAAATCTGATTGGACTGTGGAATATCTCCAAATAATCCAAGTTTATCCATCAGATCAATTACGGTCTTGCTGACCTTGGTCCTGTCACGGAAATCATCCTTGGAAAGAAATCTTCCCTGTACAGCAGCATCCACTACAGCATCTGCCGCCTTATCTCCAAGACCTTCTATAGAATCAATGGACGGCATCAGTTTTCCTTCTATGATCTGGAAACGATGTGCCTTCGCCCGGTAAATATCAATGGGCATAAAATCATAACCTCTTGCATACATTTCCTGGACAATACGCATATCTTTCAGGGTATCCTGCTCTTTTTTGGATGCAGCGTCCCCTTTCTTGCGTATCTCTGCCATATAAAACTCCAGCTTTTCTTTTCCCATACACATCAGTTCATAGGAAAAAGCTGTGGCACGGATACTGAAATATGCACCGTAATAAGCCAGCGGCTGGAATACCTTGAACCAGGCGATTCTGTATGCCATCATAACGTAAGCTGCCGCATGGGCTTTCGGGAACATGTATTTGATTTTTTTGCAGGACCAGATGTACCAGTCCGGAACGCCGTGTTCTTTCATAGTGGTGATCCACTCATCTCGGAGACCTTTTCCTTTACGGACGCTCTCCATAATAGTAAAGGCAAGACCACTTTCCACACCCTGACCGATCAGGTAGATCATAATATCATCTCGGGTACAGATTGCCGTGGAAATAGTAGCTTTTCCCTCTTCGATCAGTGTCTGCGCATTTCCCAGCCATACATCCGTACCGTGGGAAAGTCCGGCAATACGGACCAGATCAGAAAAATATTTCGGCTTGGTATCCACAAGCATCTGCATGGCAAAATCAGTACCAAATTCTGGAATTCCCAGACAGCCAAGCTTGCAGCCGCCGATATCCTTCGGATCAATTCCAAGAGCTTCTGTACTGGCAAAAAGTGACATAACCGCCTTGTCATCAAGAGGAACCTCTCTTGCATTCAGGTCTGTCATATCCTCAAGGGTACGGATCATGGTGGGATCATCGTGTCCCAGAATATCCAGCTTCAGCAGGTTTCCATCAATGGAGTGGTAGTCAAAATGAGTGGTGATAAATCCACTGCTGGAATCGTTCGCCGGGTACTGGACCGGGGTAAATTTCTCTATTTCTTCTCCCATTGGGAGTACAATAATTCCGCCAGGATGCTGTCCGGTGCTTCGCCGGATACCGGTACACCCCTGTACAATACGGTTGATCTCGCAGGAACGCTTGTGCTGTCCCCGCTCTTCAAAATAGTTCTTTACATATCCGAATGCGGTTTTATCCGCAAGGGTACCGATGGTTCCCGCCTTGAAGGTCTGACCTTTTCCGAATATAACCTCTGTATAATGATGGGCATTGGACTGATACTCTCCTGAGAAGTTCAGGTCGATATCAGGCTCCTTATCTCCCTTGAATCCAAGGAAGGTCTCAAAGGGAATGTCAAAGCCCTGTTTGGTCATCCTGGTGCCGCACTTTGGACAGATCCTGTCTGGCATATCGCATCCCGCCATACCGGAAAAAGCCTTGATCTCCGGAGAATCAAAGTCACTGTACTTACACTCCGGATTGGGGCACAGATAATGGGGAGGCAGAGGATTTACCTCTGTAATACCAGACATGGTAGCTGCCAGGGAAGAACCTACAGACCCTCGGGAGCCCACCAGATAACCATCTGCATTGGACTTCCACACCAGCTTCTGGGCAATAATATACATCACCGCATATCCATTGGAAATAATGGAATTCAGCTCTTTGTCCAGACGGTCTTCTACGATCTTGGGAAGCACTTCACCGTACATTTCATGGGCTTTCTGGAAGCACATATCCTTTAAGTCCTGGTCAGAATTCTCAATAACCGGCGGATATTTATCCGGATGGATCGGTGACATTTTCTCTATCATATCCGCAATCTTCACTGTATTTGTAATTACCACTTCCTCTGCCTTCTCGCTTCCCAGATAGGAAAACTCCTCCAGCATTTCCTCAGTAGTGCGAAGATAAAGAGGTGCCTGATTGTCGGCATCCTTGAAGCCGCTTCCAGCCATGATAATACGGCGGTAGATTTCATCCTGGGGATCCATAAAATGAACGTCACAGGTAGCAACAACCGGCTTGTTAAACTGTTCACCAAGCTTTACAATTTTTTTGTTGATCTCAATCAGATCCTCTTTCGAATGAATCGTATCATTCTTTTCATCCTCCACCATGAACATATTGTTCCCAAGGGGCTGGATTTCCAGATAATCATAAAAGCTTACCAGCCTTGCGATTTCCTGCTCCGGTGCATTGCGCAAAAGAGCCTGGTAAAGCTCACCAGCCTCGCAGGCACTTCCAATAAGAAGTCCCTCCCGATGTGCCTCAAACACGCTCTTTGGCACACGGGGTCTGTGGTTAAAGTACTTGATATGGGACTGGCTTACCAGCTTGTACAGATTGATACGGCCGGTCTCATTCCGCATGAAAATAACGGCATGGTAAGTAGGCAGTTTCTTAATGGTGTCCGGGGAAACCTTTCCCTGCTCATTCAGCTTGTCTACATCCGTAATATCTCTTTCCCTGCACATTCCCACGAATTTCTCGAAAATACGTGCCGTACACTCTGCGTCATCAACTGCACGATGGTGATGATCCAGGGAAACGCCAACTGCCTTGGCAACGGTATCCAGCTTAAAACGGTTCAGCGCAGGCAGCAGGAATCGTGCCATACCTACCGTATCCACATAGGTGAAATCATTTGGGATGCCCATGCGGTTACAATTCTCTATAATAAAACTCATATCGAAATCTGCGTTGTGGGCTACCATTGTAGCTCCTTCACAAAATTTCAGGAATTCCGGTAAAATTTCTTCAATTGGACGGGCATTCATAACCATGCTGTCATTAATACTGGTCAGCTGCTCAATTCGAAATGGAATTGGAACCTGAGGATTAACAAATGTGGAAAAACGATCTGTGATCTTTCCATTTTCCACCAATACAGCACCAATTTCAATGATCTTACAGGTAAGGGGGGAAAATCCTGTGGTCTCAATGTCGAAAACCACGAATCTGCCGTCCAGGGACTGTTTTTTCGGGTTGGTGACCATACCCTTTAAGTCGTCTACCAGATAGGCCTCCATACCGTAAAGCACCTTAAAATCAGAATCCTTTGGCACGCAGCCTCCCCACGCATCAAAGCAATGGTTTGCCTCCGGGAAAGCCTGCACCACACCATGATCTGTGATGGCAATGGCAGGATGCCCCCACTCGTAGGCACGTTTTACCAGCGCTTTTGCCTCGGTTACACCATCCATATCGCTCATTTTCGTATGACAGTGAAGTTCCACACGCTTCTGAGGGCTGGTGTCCACTCTGGAGCTGCGGAAATCGGAGATTTTCTTAATTCCGGAGATGGAGCCTATGGTAAGCTCACCATCGAAACGGTCAATAGAAGTAACGCCTTTGATTTTCAGGAAGGCACCTTTTTTCACATGCTCTTTGATCTCCGGCACCTGCTCGTTGCGCAGGAACATTTTTACTGTGATGGAATCTGTGAAGTCCGTAACTGGGAAAATCAGTATGGTCTTCTCATTTCGAATCTCTCTCGCTTCCACATCCATAACCTGACAGCGGATGATAACCTCTCCCATTTCCTGCACAATATTTTCTAATGGAATAGGCTCGTCCTCGAAATCCCTTCCATAAATAACGTCCGGATTTGGATCCTTGCGGAAGCCACCACGGAAATCACCCCATTTGCCTTTCTTTTCGAATGGCTTTTTCTCGAAAGGCTTCTTTTCACTGGCTGCCTCTGCTTTCTTCTCCGACCTGGCAGCGGATGTCTTGCCGGCTGCGGCCTCTTTTCCTGTTTTTTCCTCAGCTGCAGGAGCTGGTGCTGCGCTCTCTTCTTCTGTGGAAAGTCTGGCATGCTTCAGCACATTAGCTACTTCCTGACGGATCTGGATAGCTGCATTTTTGCGGTACCTGCTCTCCTCCGTCTGCACATAATCCAGAGAAACTTTCAGGTCCATTCCGCAACGCTCGCAGAATACTTTGTGAAGATATTCAATAAGTATCTCACTTTTCTGTCTGGAAATCACAGAATCCGGAAGTGCCATATTCAGGCAGTCATCTTCTGGAAATGTGATCTGTGCCTGCTTGAACAGATTGTATTCCAGCATGTTGTAATTGCGAAGCTCCAGTTCCATGCTGGAACGATAGGTGTCCAGAAAGTTCTTCGGCGTGTACTGTCTGGACAGATGAAACTTCTCAATGACCTTCACAGATACCTCAAGCCCCGGGAAGCACTGTCTTTTGATCTGCTCTTCCAGGCTGAAAATATGCTTTTTGTGGATCCAGCGGTCGCTTCTCAAATAGACGCGCACACAAGTTTTGGCTGCGTTGCACGCTACCTTGGTGACGATTACCTCTTCCAGAAGCTCACTTAGTTCCTGTTTCAGTTTTAAGTTTGGAAATACATCAAAAAATTCTTTTTCCATTTATAAAGTCTTCACCTTTAATCACTGTTGTTCCTTGCTTTCCCAGTTCATTAGCTCTTCCCGCAGGGTATCCAGAAGCTGATCCTCCGGCACTTTTTTTACGATCTCGCCGTCTTTGATCAGCAGTCCCACGCCGACGCCTCCTGCGATTCCAATGTCCGCTTCCTTGGCTTCTCCCGGTCCGTTTACCACGCAGCCCATAACGGCTACTTTGATATCAAGAGGGATATCCTGAACCATAGTTTCCACTTTGTTGGCAAGGCCGATCAAGTCAATCTGGGTTCGGCCGCAGGTGGGACATGATACTACCTCTACGCCGCCTTTGCGAAGCCCTAATGTTTTCAGGATCCGCTTGGCTGCTTTCACTTCCTCAAGAGGTGCGCCTGTCAGGGATACGCGGATAGTGTCTCCAATTCCCTGGTATAAAATGATTCCAAGTCCGATGGCAGACTTGATGTTTCCGGAGTAAAGGGTTCCCGCCTCTGTGATTCCCACATGAAGGGGATAGCTGGTCTGCTTTGCGATCAGCTCGTGAGCTTTGGCACACATCATAACGTCAGAAGATTTGATGCTGATCACCAGATTGTCATAGCCAAGCTTTTCAATAATGTGTACCTTGTCCAGTGCGCTCTCCACCAGACCCTCTGCAGTAACGCCGTGGTATTTCTCCACCAGTTCCTTCTCAAGGGAACCGCTGTTTACACCAACACGGATGGGGATATTCCGTTCCTTTGCCACGTCAACTACAGCCTTGATCCGCTCTGTACTTCCAATGTTTCCCGGATTGATGCGGATCTTATCTGCGCCGTTCTCCATGGCCGCAATGGCAAGTCGGTAGTCGAAATGAACGTCTGCAACCAGGGGAATATGAATCTGCTTCTTAATCTCCTTCAGCGCCCTGGCAGCTTCCATGGTCGGCACTGCACAGCGGATGATGTCGCAGCCTGCTGCCTCCAGGGCAAGGATCTGGGCTACTGTTGCTTCTACATCTTCTGTTTTGGTATTGGTCATGGACTGGATCAGAATGGGATTGCCTCCGCCGATCTTTTTGTTTCCAATCTGTATTACTTTTGTATGGTCTCTGTACATATTTTTCCTCCTATATCTAAAGGGCACGAAAGGGATGCCGTAATCTGACAGACACCCCTATTGTTTTCAGTGCTGGATCTCCAACAGTTTATTCTTAAGCTCGTCTTCCATTCTGCGCATTTCCACCTCTGCCTGCTGTCTCTTGATGCGGCCTTCCTTCTGGATCTTCATCACATCATCCAGTGTACTGATCAGCTCCTGGTTGGTCTGCTTCAAGGTCTCAATGTCCACAATTCCCCTCTCGGATTCCTTGGCTGTCTCTGTGGATGCAAGGTGAAGGGCCTGGGCATTCTTTTTCAGAAGCTCGTTGGTAAGGTCGGTTACCTGTCTCTGGGCCTGGGCTGCCTCTGTGGAATGGGCGATTCCAAGCGCAAGAACCATCTGGCTCTTCCACAGCGGAATGGTATTTACAATAGTAGTCTGGATCTTCTCTACCATAAGCGTGTCGTTGTTCTGTACCAGACGGATCTGGGGCGCAGTCTGCAGGGAAATGGTTCTGGTCAGCTCCAGATCATGAAGCTTCTTCTCGAAACGGTTGCACTTGCTGTCCAGATCCTTGGCTTCCTGTGCATCCTCCGGAAATCCGCTGGCTGCTGCCTTGGCCTCTAAGTCTCTTAATTTGCCCTCGCGTACCTCCTGCAGCTTCTGCTTGCCTGCCAGAATGTACATGGTCAGTTCTTTATAGTAGTTCAGGTTCTGGGCGTACATTTTCTCAAGAACTGCTGAATCCTTCATCAGACGCATCTGGTGGTCCTGAAGGGAAGTGGTGATCTTCTGCACATTCACCTCTGCCTTGGCATAGCGGTTCTTCATATTCTCGATCTTGTTTCCCTGCTTTTTGAAAAAGCCAAGGAAGCCTTTTTCCTCTTCTGTGGCGTCAAAGTCACGGAGCTCGCCTACCACCTGTGTGATCAGCTCCCCTACTTCGCCCAGATCCTGTGTGCGCACATTCTCAAGGGCTGCATCGGAAAAATCAGCCATCTTCTTCTGGGTTCCAGCTCCGTACTGAAGGATCTGGTTGGTGTTCTCAATGTCGATTTTCTGTGCAAAGCTGTCTACCATCTGCTGTTCCTCTGGGGTAAGAATGGTCTGCTCCATCTCTTTTTTCACAGCTTCTGCTTCCGGCACTGCAGGGGCTGCTGGCTTCGCCTCCCCAAGATCCGGTTCCAGTGTCAGTGTAGGTGCAGTTTCTTCAAAGCCTTTCAATTCATCTCCCATGATATCCTCCTTATGTGCAGATTTCCTGATGATCTGCAGCTGTATCCTGATATGGTTCTATTTTCTTTTATGCCTTCTCTTTCGCTTCCCGTCTCATGCGGGTAAGCTCGTCTTCTGTCAGGCCCTCCTGGGCAAGTACGGTGTTCAGCACGGAAATGTCGCTGGAAACGTCAATTGCCGTATCCTCAAACACAGAATCCAGAAGCTTCTCAAACGCAACGTTCAATGTGTCAATGGTGTCCTCAATCTCCTTCTTGGAAGAAGCAATATTCTCTCCCTGTATGGGCTGGCTGTCCATGTCCTCATAGGCATTCAGAAGCTTCACCGTCATCGGCAGGTAATAATCCATCAGTCGGTTCAGATCTGGAATGATCTCCGGGTGTGCCTTGGCACGCTCAAAAATCTTCTGGACGATCAGCTCCATTCTGGAGATCTTCCTGGAGATTTCTTCTCCTGGAATGGCATCGTTGCTGCGGCGAATCTTCTCCAGAAAGTCATTGCCTTTATCCAGAACCAGCTGTACCTCCGGGGAAATCTCTGCCCGTTCTCTTTCTTTTGCCTCAGCTTCCTTCCGGGCTTTTGCATCTGCCTGCTTTTGAAGTTCTGCCTCATGGCTCGCCCGCTCTTCGTCCTGGCGTTTTCTTTCTTCCAGCTGCTTCTGAGTGCTTACGTACTGGTCGTATGTCTCATTGCTGGTGATCAGGCAGGTCTCCTGGGTATCCACATGTCCCTGCAGAAACCAGCCTTTGTCTATCATTTTCTTAATGTCTCTTTTTACAAATTTCACAGGCTTGCCAACAGCAAGGGACAGATTTCGGAAATCACAGTAGGTGTGGTCTCCAAGTGCCCGAATGTATTTGCTGCGGCGCTTCAGGCCTGACAGATTGCTGCAGCCATTGTCAAGAAGCACGCCGCCCGCTGCGGTAAAAGCACCGAAGATTCCGGTGATCACCATGCCTCCCGTTCCCACGCCGAAGATCCCCATTCCGATCAGGCTGACCATAAGCCCTATTCCCATGGTTCCAGTGAGAATGCCGCCGAACACGGTTTTCAGGATTCCTTTCACCTTAATGCCGTTAGTTGGCATGTATAGGGCAGGAAGTTCCGGCTTCTGGCTGCTGCCTGAATTTCTCTGTGTGTAATTCCATGCTTCTGAACGTTCTTTCTGGCCTGTGCCCGTCTGGTTCTTCTGAAAATCCCAGGTACGGTTCTGTCTGTAATCGTAAGAGCTTCCGGTGCGGTAATTGGTGTATTTGCCACTGTTCCCGCCAAATGTATTGTTCAGGGCATCCCGCAGCGCCTCGCTTCCATTGTCGATTGCCTTATTTACAGTCTGATTAATGGTCTGGTTCAGTTTCTGGTAGTTCTTCTCATTGATTGCACTGTCAATGATGTCCTGGATTTTTTCTCCAAGCTCATCTAATTCGTGATATCCCATTTTTTCCTCCGGATATTTTATTCCATAACGCCTGTCCTTTCATTATACAAAAATCCCTCTAAAAAAACAAGACAGCATAAAATATAAACACGCTCCAGATCCTTTTCCCCAACTTTTT
>OODU01004028.1_pt1 | contig 10364 bp, 7 predicted proteins | sample 1671171 | NCBI WGS metagenome assembly OODU01 (sample SAMN06348129, study PRJEB24527) | human gut metagenome | biome: human gut; feature: ankylosing spondylitis patient; material: feces | host: Homo sapiens | place: China | collected 2015-10
CCAGAACTTTGCCAAATGTCCCTTTATTCCCATCCGGCTGACGCTTTGGAAGCCAGGACAGATCATCCGGTGTAATCAGCTTTGCATCCCATCCGGCCTTCAGCAGACTGGCCTGAGGGAATCCGATGTCGGCTACCACAAGGTTTCCTGCATAATATTTTCCGGGATAAAGCAGAAGACCGGTTTTTGCAAAGCCAAAGGTCACGGTAATATCGGCCTCCAGGGCAATTCCCATGATTTCACCGGTCGTTCCATGGATCCCGGACGGCGTGTCTACCGCGATCACTCCGGTTCCATACTGCTCCCGCAGAGAAGCCAGCATTTCCAGGACCTTCCGGTATTCCCCGCCAATTTCCCGGCCAAGACCGATCCCAAACACTGCATCAAGAATGATATCACATGGTGCCTCCTGATACTCTGCTGCCGTGCACTGCGCAAGATCCAGATTTCGGGCGATCTGCTTCTGAGTCTTCATCTCTTCTGAATCGTGCTCCGGATTGCCGACAAGCAGGAGACTTACGTTATATCCGCGTCCCTGCAGGATGCGTCCTGCTGCCACTCCGTCCGCGCCATTGTTTCCGGTACCACACACAGCCAGGATCCGGGCTTTTTTCCCCAGATTCCGCTCTTTCGCCATATGCTCTGCGGCCTCCGCCACAGCCAGGGCAGCCCGCTCCATAAGCACCATGGACGGAATGCCGATGTTTTTTATGGTATTCTGGTCAATCGCTTTCATCTGCTGTGCCGTTACTGCGTAATCCATGTTCCGTCTCCTCTCTGATTCCGCTCCCCTGTAAAGGATGGATGGAAACTCAAAAAACCGGCAGGCAGGAGAACTGATCGTATCCCCGCCTGTCGGCTTTTACCTCTGTTTCGCTCTGCCTCTAGGACTCTCTCTGAGCTTTCTTTTCCTCTTCCTCTTTCCGGTCCTGCATGCTGCATACCCGATAAGACAGGCGCATAAGGCTCTCGGAAAGATGAACATTCTCCACCACAACATCGTCCGGAACATTCAGATCCAGATGGGCAAAGTTCCAGATTCCTTTAATTCCCGCATTGACCAGACGGTCAGCCAGCTCCGGAGCTTTTGTTTTCGGAATGGTCAGTGCTGCCATCTGAACATCATTATCTTTGATAAACTGCTCCAGATCATCCACTCCGCGGATCTCAATTCCGCGTACCACAAGCCCGATCAGTCTCGGGTTAATGTCAAACATGCCTTTGATCATAAAACCGCGCTTTTCAAAATTTGCATAATTTGCAATGGCCTGACCAAGATTTCCGGCACCAATAATGATCAGGTTATGCTGGCGGTCGATTCCAAGGATCTTTCCGATCTCTGTATACAGGTATTTTACGTTATAACCATAACCCTGCTGACCGAATCCTCCAAAGTTATTTAAATCCTGACGAATCTGGGAAGCAGTCACCTTCATCCTGGTACTCAGCTCATTGGATGAGATACGCTCTACACCTGATTCCAAAAGCTCTCCGAGATAACGGTAATACCTCGGGAGTCTTGTAATAACTGCTTTGGATATCTCTCTGTTTTCCATGTTGCACATCTCCTATACGTAAACTATTAAAATCTATTATAACCGTTTGCGAAATCTATGTCAATGTTCAAACAATTTCGAAACAAAAAATCAGAAGAAAGTCCTTTACAAGTGTTGAAAGCCTATATTATACTTGATAAGTCTTATAGTAGAAAATGTAACGAAATGGAGTTATTTATGATTTTATCATGTAATCACATCAGCAAAGCATTCGGTACAGATGAGATTCTGTCCGAGGTTTCCTTCCATATAGAAGACCAGGAAAAGGCCTCCATTGTCGGGATCAACGGGGCCGGGAAATCCACCCTGCTAAAGATCATCGTAGGCGAGCTTGCCGCCGATTCCGGCGAGGTTGTACTGGCAAAGGGAAAAACGCTCGGTTATCTGGCCCAGCATCAGGATCTGGACAGCAGCCGTACCATCTATGAAGAATTAAAAGAGGTCAAACAGCCCATCATCGACATGGAGCTCGATATCCGCGATCTGGAGATCCGCATGCAGCATGCCACCGGCGAGGAATTAGAACAGATGCTTTCTGCATACAGCCGTTTAAGCCATACCTTTGAGCTGGAAAACGGCTATGCATGGCAGAGCGAGTTAACCGGCGTCTTAAAGGGCCTGGGCTTTACCGAGGATGAATTTAACAAATCTGTCTCCACGCTTTCCGGCGGACAGAAAACCCGTGTTTCCCTTGGTAAGCTCTTACTCTCCCGCCCGGACATCATCCTGCTCGATGAGCCGACCAACCACCTGGATATGGAATCCATCGCTTGGCTGGAGACCTATCTTTTAAACTATAACGGGGCAGTCATCATCGTTGCCCATGACCGGTATTTCTTAAACCGCGTAGTCACAAAGGTCGTGGAGCTCGAGATGGGGCATGCATCGGTTTACCTTGGCAACTACACCGCCTACAGCGAGAAAAAGGCCATGATCCGCGCTGCCCAGATGAAGGCCTGGTTAAACCAGCAGCAGGAGATCAGGCATCAGGAGGAGGTCATTACCAAGTTAAAATCCTTCAACCGCGAAAAGTCCATCAAGCGTGCTGAAAGCCGCGAAAAGATGCTCTCTAAGATCCAGGTTCTGGACAAGCCTGCAGAGATCCAGGACGAGATGCGCATCAGCCTGGAGCCGAATATCGTCAGCGGAAACGATGTCCTTACCGTTCGCGATCTGGGCAAATCCTTCGGCAGCACTCACCTGTTCTCCCATGTCGATATGGATATCAAGCGTGGGGAGCGGGTTGCCATCATCGGAAATAACGGAACCGGAAAAACCACTATTTTAAAGATCATCAACGGCCTGCTTCCGGCCGATTCCGGCACGATTACCCTCGGCTCGAAGGTACATATCGGCTATTATGACCAGGAACACCATGTCCTTCATATGGAAAAGACTGTATTTGAGGAGGTTTCAGACGCTTACCCAAATCTGACCAACACCCAGATCCGCAACATTCTTGCCGCATTTTTATTTACCGGTGACGATGTATTTAAGCGTATCTCCGATCTAAGCGGTGGAGAACGCGGACGCGTTTCCCTCGCAAAGCTCATGCTTTCCGAAGCCAATTTTCTCATCCTCGATGAGCCGACCAACCATCTGGACATTACCTCCAAGGAAATTCTGGAAAACGCATTGAAAAACTATACCGGAACCGTGCTTTACGTTTCCCACGACCGTTACTTCATCAACCAGACCGCTACCCGGATCCTGGAGCTGACCGGACAAACCTTCTTGAATTACATTGGCAATTACGATTACTATCTGGAAAAGAAGGATCTGATGAAGGAATTATATGTTGCTCCGGTGCATGCAGGAGCTGCTGACGCATCGCTGGCAGACTCCCAGCATCTTGTGCAAAGGGACCGCGCTATCGGCACTGCTGCCGCAAATGGAAAATTAAAAGCCACCGGTGTCCCGGAGGCACAAAAAGGCACTGCTGAAAGCGAGATCAAGCTGGACTGGAAGGCACAAAAGGAAGAACAGGCCCGCATCCGCAAGCGCCAGAATGATCTGAAAAAGGTCGAGGACGAGATCCACCGTCTTGAGACACGCGACGGCGAGATCGATGCGCTTCTCTCTCAGGAGGAGGTTTACACCGATGTTGCCCGCCTTGTGGAACTGAATAACGAAAAAGAGTCCCTTAAGCAAAAGCTTGAGGAACTCTATGAGACCTGGGAAGAGCTGGCAGAATGATCTGCCGGCTCCTTTTTCTATCTCTCTTCTATCTCTCTTTCCATATTCTCTTTTGCATCCCCTATCGTTTTAGTAGGTTTATCATCCCCGATTGTATGGTTTTTGTCAATACTCACTTCTCATCTTTCTGATGCAGGATTTTCTCCAACTCCTCACACACCTCCGGGAAACCGCGCTGCAGGTCTTCTTTTTTCTCGCCACCCACATAATCGGAAAATAATTTTCCAAAGCAGAATGCTGCATCCGACGCATAATAATCCGGGATTTCCAGAACATCCTCAAGGACCGGACCTGCATTCCAGAATTTCTGCATCATGGTGCTGTCTTCCCGGTAACAGCCCGCCTTATACCCTGCGTACTCCCCAAAAGCCTGCAGGATCGCGTCTGCATCACAGAATTTTGCCTTTTTATAGCGCCGGTCGGTATCATGATGTACATAATAGATACCGGAAGAGGTGGATGGTGCTTCAAAATAGCTTTTTTTCTTATAAAACAGGAACTGCCAGCCATCCTCCACAAACTGGGAAAGCCAGCCGCGCGGAACCTCATACAGATAGTCCGTGATCAAGTCCTTATCCTCTGCATCGGGCCGCTCTGTCCCGATCACACGGATCTCATGGTTCTTTTCCTCCTGTCCGTTCTCCCCAAGAAACTTTAATTCCACATACTGGTTTCTTGCCATATGGCCATTGCTGAAAAAGAAATAGCGTTCCCCGTCAATGTCCCTCTGGCCACCGGTCTGCAGCCAGCCGCGCTCATCGAACCAGTACCATTCTCCCTCATAAAAGAGCCAGCCTGTGTGCAATGTGCCGTCTTCATCCCGGTAGGTCCAGTGGTGGTCCTTTCCATAGCTCCAGTTTTTCCCCCCGCTTCCCGGGGCATCCATTGCCCGGGAAGGAAACAGGGCACCGGCCGAAAGCGCCAAAACAGACACCAGGCATAGTGCGCCCTTCCGAAACCTATGGTTCATCGCGATTCCATCCTTTCTCCATATGCAGCAACGCGTTATTTCTTATAAACAAAAAGGAGGTGCGCTTTTTACAGCGTCACCCCCATTCGAGATCAGATTATGAGCAAGACGATAAGCCGGGTTATGTCGTTGAATGGTCATCTATCTAGACCAGATGTCACCACCTGGTTCAAGCAACCTACCCGAAAGCAGGCGGGCCGCCTTATGCTTTCTGTTCGGTCTTGCTTCGAGTGGGGTTTACATGTGCCCCGTCTGTTACCAGACGGGCGGTAGTCTCTTACACTGCCCTTCCACCCTTACCGGCAAAGCCGGCGGTATATTTCTGTTGCACTGTCCCTGGAGTCACCTCCGCCAGACGTTATCTGGCACCCTGCCCTGTGAAGCCCGGACTTTCCTCTCCCGCAGCCTTTCGTTTCTGCGGCAGCGACCATTTGTCTTACTCAATGTTCCCTATTCTACCATCATTCTGAAATACTGTCAACTATCTCCGGTCCATATCAGACTTTAAAACATCCTCCACCGATAAACTCGCGGATCAGGGAATTATGCGGGATCTCTTCGCTGCTGACACCAAGGAAATAATCCAGGAATTTTAAGAGGCGCTTGGCCTCCACATACTCCGCGCTGTCACGCGGAACGGAAAACAGCACCGGCTCCGCATACTGCTTCAATACTGCAAGCTCATAAACAAGGGCGGAATTGAACATCACATCTGCATCCTCCTGATATGGGAAAATATTATCCTCCTCTCCCTTTCTCACGGAAGGCCACATGCGGATGGTTGCCTGGGCCGAAGCCCCCCTGGTCCTCGCATCCCGCACGATCCGGCGGATCAGGCGCCCGTCTGTGGTCGGGATCCGGTTGTGCTCATCGATGTTTAACTGGGTCAGGGCACTGATATAGATCTTAAATTTGTTTTTCCTCGGCAGGGCGTAGGAAAGCTTTTCATTCAGGCAGTGGATTCCTTCGATCACCAGCACATCATCCGGTCCCAGCGTCAGGTAATCCCCATGATATTCCCGCTCACCCTTGATGAAATTATACTCTGGCAGCTCCACAGTCTTTCCTGCCAGAAGATCTGTCATATTCTGGTTAAACAGTGCGGTATCCAGACATTCCAGAACCTCATAATTGTAGTTGCCGTGTTCATCCTTCGGACTGTCCACGCGGTTTACAAAATAATTATCTACTGCGATCGGGTGAGGCTTCAGGCCCTTTGCCTTTAACTGGATGGAAAGCCTGTGGGAAAATGTGGTCTTTCCCGACGAGGATGGCCCGGCGATCATGACAAGCTTCGTATCCGGACGGACAGCGATCTGCTCAGCGATATCGCCGATCTTTTTCTCCATCAGCGCCTCCTGCATCAGGATCAGCTCGCTGATCTTTCCCTTGCAGATGACATCGTCCAGGGCTCCTACCGTCGGAACTTCCAGCTGTCTTCCCCAGCCCTCGGTCTCGCTTAACACCTCAGCCAGCTTTTCCCGGTCGTGGAATGGTGCCACATGTTCCGGATCCTGCTGTTCCGGAAGCAGGAGCATGAAACCATCCCGGTACGGGATCAGGTCAAAGTATTTTAAATAACCGGTATTCTGCACCATATAGCCATAATAATAATCCTCAAAGCCGCCTATGCTGTACAGATTTACCCGGGATACCCGGCGGTAATGGAACAGACGCTCCTTCTCATACATCCGGTGCTTATGAAAGATTTCAATGGCCTCGTCCGTGGTTACGTTCCGCTTCATGATCGGAAGCTTTGCCTCCACATATTCAGTCATCTTCGCTTTGATCCGGCCTACCAGCTCCTGGTCTTTGGCAAAGTCCCCGTCCGATTCAATAAAAAGGCCATTGGCAATGGCATACTCCACGGAGACCTTCCGGATGTGTTCTGCCCCTGCTACCTCATAAAACGCTTTTAAGAGGATCAGAAGCACACTGCGCTGGTAGGTCTGGATTCCCGGTTTATCCGCAGCCGTTAAAAATTCAATCTTTGTTCCTTCTTTTACTTTCTTATGAAGCTCCTGCAGCTTTCCATCTACCGTAGCCAACAGGATCTCATGAAAAAAACGGCACTGGAATTCTTCTGCCACTTCTTTTAAGAGTGTATCCTCCTGATACTGTTTTTCCTCTCCCAATACACACACGCGAACCATACGCACTCTCCTTTCAAACGATTCCATTCCATCACAGGCTACAGGAGTTATAAGGAATTTTTCCACCTATGCATTATATCAGATCACACGGGCCGGAAAATCCGGTGCTGCCTGGAGTACCTCTAGCGTACTGCCCGAAACATTTCTGATATAGTCAGCCATAAACGGGATAAAAATATGCTCCAGCCCATAATGGCCAGCATCCAGGATCGCCATTCCTGATGCCGCTGCATCGATCGCATCGTGATGCCCAATGTCCCCGGTGACCAGCACCTGGACCTTTTTTTCCAGTGCATAGCGGATCATGCTGCCTCCCGCACCCGGAGACACTGCCACGCGGCTGACCGGCTCCTTTACCGCATCGCTTCCGTACATGAGAAGAAACGGCAGGCCAAAGGCTGCTTTTACCCGGTCTGCAAACGCATCCAGCGGCACCGGCGCTTTCAGGCTTCCTGCTTTTCCGATCCCAACCGCTTCGCCGTTTACCTCACCAGTCACCTCAAGCGGTACCCCGTTCAGGATTTCCAGACGGTCCGCTGCCAGATCTGCCATACAGCCTGGCGCTGCATCAAAGTTTGTATGCATGGCAAAGTAAGAAATATCTGCCTGCAGCAGTGTCACGATCCGGCGGCTGATAAAATTCTCATCGTTTACCTGCTTTAACGGCCGGAAGACAAGCGGATGATGGGTAAGAAGAAAGTCTGCCTTCTCCTTTACCGCCTGCTCTACAACCCGGTCCGTGGCATCCAAAGCAACCAGCACCTTCTTAATTTCCTTATCTCCCCGGCCGGCCAGAAACCCTGGATTATCCCAGTCACAGGCCAGCTCACGCGGGGCCAGCTTCTCCAGCTTTTCAATCAGCTCCCTGCAAAGCATAATACGCCTCCTTTGTCTCTTCCAGTTCCCTTAACAGGCCTTCGGCCCGCTTTTTCGCACCATCTGTATTGCTTAATGACAAATGCTTTAAAAGCTCTTCGCCCTGGGACAGCTCCCGCTCAAGGAAGGCACGCAGGACGGGGTCCTTTTTTCGGATCAGGTCTGCACCGTATCGGTATTCGTACTCATGCGTATAGTGCATGCTTCCCGGGCTTACCTGTAAGATCACATAGTATTTTCCCTCATCGAAAAGCATCTGCTCCTCCAGAATAGAAAAGCCAAGCTCTTCCAGTCCGTGCCGGAACACAGAAAGCTCCGACTGCGGGGAGAGCACATAATGCTTTACACTGTTATACATATGTGCGCCATCCTTTAAAATGCGCAGCATCAGCTCTCCGCCCATCCCGGCGATGATCACGGTATCTGCCTCGCCCGGGGTTAATTCCTTTAAGCCGTCACTCAGCCGTACCTTGATCTGCCCTTCCATATGATATGCCTGAACGTGCTCACTGGCTCTGGCAAGCGGCCCTTTACGCACATCCATGGCAATGACCTGCTTTACGTTTCCACTCTCCACAAGACGGATCGGGACGAATCCATGATCCGTCCCCACATCTGCCACATATCCTTCTGTTACTGCTGCCGCCGTGGCGGCAATCCGTTCCAGTCTGTCTGATAATCGCATCTTACCATATCCTTTATTTCTATAGATTTTTAATCCAGATAATCCTTCAGCTTCCTGCTGCGGCTTGGATGGCGCAGCTTGCGCAATGCCTTCGCCTCGATCTGGCGGATCCGTTCCCGGGTCACATGAAACTGCTTTCCAACCTCCTCCAGGGTTCTCGGCTTGCCGTCATCCAGGCCAAAACGCAGGCGTAATACCTGCTGTTCCCGCTCCGTTAAGGTTTCCAGTGCTTCCATGAGCTGTTCATGGAGCAGGGTGAAGGTTGCCTCTTCCGCCGGGACAGCCACATGGTCATCCTGGATGAAATCACCCAGATGGCTGTCTTCCTCCTCTCCGATCGGGGTTTCTAACGATACCGGATCCTGGGAGATTTTCCGGATCTCCCGCACACGCTCTACCGGAATTTCCATTTTAGCGGCAATCTCCTCTGCGGTAGGCTCCCGGCCAAGCTCCTGTACAAGCTGCCTGGAGGTACGGATCAGGCGGTTGATGGTTTCTACCATATGCACCGGGATACGGATCGTTCTGGACTGGTCAGCGATCGCACGGGTGATCGCCTGCCGGATCCACCAGGTAGCATAGGTTGAAAATTTATAGCCCTTGCGGTAGTCAAATTTTTCCACAGCCTTGATCAGTCCCAGATTTCCCTCCTGGATCAGATCCAGAAACTGCATTCCGCGTCCGGTATAACGTTTTGCAATGCTTACTACCAGACGAAGATTGGACTCGGCAAGTCTTCTTTTGGCTTCCGGATCTCCCTTTTCCATCCGCTTTGCCAGCTCAATCTCTTCATCTGCGGTAAGCAGCGGGATCTTGCCGATCTCTTTTAAATACATCCGTACCGGATCATCGGTACTGATCCCTTCCGGAACTTCCAGTGCCGCTTCCGAAACATCGACTTCTTCTTCCTCTTCCAGATCTTCCAGGGCATCTGCATCTTTCTGCCTGAGAACATCCACGCCATGCTCATCCAGATAGTCCAGGATTTTTTCGCTCTGTATCTCGGTAAGCGAAATTCCTTTAAAATAATCTACGATTTCCTGATGTTCCAGTGCATTTTTATGTTCTTTTGCAAATGCAAGCAGTCCTTTTAATTTCTCCAAAAATTCTTTGCTGTGTTCCTCCATCTGATCCACCTTCTTTCAAGTGCCGTATCTTTCCTATATTTTTTCCCCAATACCGGAAAATATACAGCTGACTATGCTCCCATCTGATGCCTGTGCTGTCTTGCTGCTGCCGCCTGCGGATGCAGGATTCATCTCACATCTGATATGTGATCTTCGGCATATCCTGAACTTTCTTTCTGTCCAGTAAGATTTTCTGCAATCCCGCAATATCTGCCGGATTCATGTTTTTCGTTCGAAATTCAATACTGTTGTTGATAATCTTTCGCAGTGTTTCATTCAATGCTTTGTCAAATTCCGCCTGCGACTGCAGGTTTAACTTGGCATGGAATAACGATGCGACTTCTTTCTGTGTTTCCGGATCTTCAAAATGATTGATGATCCTTGCCGGATTCAGCTCGCTCTTTTCAAGCTGTTCAAACAAAAGCTGTGCCGCCTGATGATAAAGATCTTCTGTGAAATCATCCGCATCCAGGTATGGTTTTACTTTTGCATACAATCCTTTTTTATCAATCAATTCTTGGTGTGTGCCTTGCTCTTCGATACCGTTCTCGGTGAGGACAAGACTCATATTTGCATTACGGATTGTTGTAAGTCTATGGGCGATTGAGAACACTGTTCTGCCTTTTGCAAGCTTTGCGAGTGAGTCTTGCACGATTTTTTCACTTTCATTATCAAGAGCTGATGTTGCTTCATCAAAAATCAATATTTCCGCACCACGGTAAAGCGTCTTAAGAATCTCGACACGCTGCTGCATCCCTATTGAAATATCGGCAATTTTCGCATAGGGGTCAACACGAAGCT
>OODU01004031.1_pt1 | contig 10360 bp, 6 predicted proteins | sample 1671171 | NCBI WGS metagenome assembly OODU01 (sample SAMN06348129, study PRJEB24527) | human gut metagenome | biome: human gut; feature: ankylosing spondylitis patient; material: feces | host: Homo sapiens | place: China | collected 2015-10
TTTTTTTTTTTTTCAAGCAGACGACGGCATACGAGATTCAAGTGTGACTGGAGTTCAGACGTGTGCTCTTCCGATCTAAATTCGCCGCGGTATATCCGCTGGTTGTGATTTCAAATGCATCCGGATGACCTGCCAGATAGGTTCCTTCTCCGCGTCCATTGTCCGTCTCCGGGGTATCAAAGGACGCCGCCGGAAGCCCCTCTACCATCTTTTCCATCGCATTTTTCCAGATCTTCGCCGGATACGTGCCGCCGTACAGGCTGGAAAGTGTCTTCTGCTGGTCGTAGCCAACCCAGACCGTCATCGTATAATATGGCGTCATGCCGCAGAACCAGCCGTCACGGCTGCCGTTGGTCGTACCGGTCTTTCCGGCCGCCTCTATATTGCCGCTCCACCCCATCGATGCCGCCGTACCTTTTGTGACAACTCCCTTTAAAATATCGGTCATCATCACGGCGCTGCTCTCCTGGTAAACCTGAACCGATTCATAATCTTCAAAAATATCTTCGCCCTGGTTATTGATCATCTTGATAATACAGGTCGGTTCGCGGTACTGTCCCCGGTCTGACAGCGCTGCATAAGCGCCCGCCATCTCCTCGGTCGTCATACCGGTGGTAAAGCCGCCCAGGGAGGTCGCCGGATAATAGTCCGCCGCCTGCACGCTCGCGAAGCGCATCTGGGTTAAATATGCCATGCCGACATCCGGTGTGATATCATCATAGATATACCATGCCACACCATTTTTACTTCGCTCGACCGCATTTCGAAGCTCCAGCCTCTCGCCGGAAAGGGACTTCACATCCACGCCCTTCTGCTTCGCCGCGTCAATATCGATATTCGGAATCTTTGTTTCCGATGTGTAACCATTTTCCAGTGCCGGTGTATACACGATCAACGGTTTGATAGAACTTCCCGGCTGTCTCGGGCTCTGGAACGCACGGTTTAATGTGTAGGTATCCGTCTCCTGACTACGTCCACCCACAATCGCCACGACGCGGTTCGTCTTGTTGTCAATAACGGTGGACGCGCCTTGCAGCTTGTAAACGCCGTTTTCGGATGTATTGCCATCAAAGGACAAAACTCCATCTAATGCATCCTGCAGGATCGTCTGCTTGTCCGGATCCAACGAGGTATAAAGGTTATAGCCGCCCGTGTAGAGCGCATCGCGCTCCTGGTTGTACACCTCGTTGTAATTGGCATTGTACTCTTTGTAAGCCTCGTCGCTGCGGAATCCATACTGGAATTCAAAGCCGTCACGGCGCATCAGATAGCGAATCGCACAGTCGATCGCATACGTCGTCTCATAGTTGTGCAGCGGCACTCTCTGGCGGTTGACCGTGATCTCCTCCGCCTTTGCCTCTTTGCACGCTTTCTCCGTAATAAATCCCATACTCAGCATATCTTCCAGAATCTTATCGCGGCGTGTCAGCGCATTTTCCGGATGACGGTACGGGTTGTAATACGTCGGCGAGTTCGGAATCGCACACAAATATGCCGTCTGGCTCAAGGACAGTTCATCCGCATCCTTGCCAAAATAACCTCTTGCAGCCGCCTGAAGCCCGTAGTACGTGTTCGCGAAGCTGATATCATTGATATAGAACTCCATAATCTGCTCTTTGGTGTATTTCTTCGTCAGATCTAAGGAAATCAGCATCTCCTTGATCTTCCGCTCCATCGACACCTCGCGGGTCAGAAAACGGTTTCTCGCTAACTGCTGGGTGATCGTACTCGCGCCGTGCTTTTCTGCTCCCTCAGTCAAAAAGTAATTGACTGCGACACGGAAAATACCTTTTATATCAATGCCTGGATTTTCCCAGAACGTCCGATCCTCGATCGCCACAAATGCGTTGACTGCATTCTGCGGTATCTGGTCATACTTCAAATAACTGGAATCCTCGTCTCCCGTCAGCTTCGCCAGCACATTACCGTTGGAATCATAAATATAACTTGCCTCCTGCAAACGGAATGTATCCAGCGTACTGTTTTCCACCACTCCCTCTATCTGGCTTTTATAGTCCTCATAGAGCGGAATCAGCTTATATGCTCCAAATCCGGCACCGCCAATCACCAGCAGTACCAGACACACCAGAAGCGTCTTGAACATGGTTCCAAAGATCCTTGCCATCGCATGGAACACGATCCGCCCACCGCTCCAGCTGTTATTTTTGCCCGCTTTCTTTCGCTTGCCGACATCGATTTTCCCGCTTTTCTTTGCGGTGCCCCGCCTGCCCGAAGATCGTGCGGATGAAGCTGCCGGTTTCTTTCGAACGCCGGAGGCGTCCTCTCTCGTCTGTTTCTCCCTCATCTCTTCCCTCATCTTCCTATGTATCTATGATTGCTGCCATTCTAATTTCATGCGGCACCTCAGGCTTCAATAATGCCAGTCTGCGGACAGCAACTTTTTATACTTTTCTGACAAAATCAGCTTGGACTCCATTTTATTATAAGTTTTTTTGTCCAAAAGAACAAGCCTGTTTTCGAAATCTGCCCAATCTCCTACCGCGTGTTACTGTTCACGCACACATGCCCAGTAACGGATTTTTCCGTGGCTTCAAAAATGCCTATCTGTAAACTGCATTTTCGCTATATCAATGCCGTTTCCGAAAAAGAAATGCTAGAAGTTCATGCACTAACAGCGGCGTGGCGGATAACAGGAGAAGCGCCAGCCACTCTGCCGGGCGCAGCCGCACCGTGTGAAGGAGTTTCATCAAAAAAGGAATCTCCGTCACCGCAACCTGCATCAGAATCCCCACAAGGACTGCCGCAAGCATCAGCGGATTTTTCCCAAGACTGCGTGAAAATGCCGAGCCCGTAAGCGAGCGCATGCCGACCGCATGAAAGAGCTCCGACAGCCCCAGAACGGTAAATGCATACGTCTGTGCCCGCAAAAGCTCCTGTCTGCTGAAAAATGCCCCCAGCGTGACTGCTGCAATCAGAGACCCGTAAAATACCATGCAGAACCACCCGCCTCCGGCAAACAGCGACTCGCCCGTCCGGCGCGGCGGCTGACGCATCAAGTTCTCCCGGTCGTTTCCATCCATGCCGAGTGCCAGCGCCGGAAGCGAGTCCGTAATCAGATTGATCCAAAGGATGTGCCCGGCTCCCAGCGGCGCCGGTATTCCGATAGCAACGGCGGCAAACATGGTTAAAATCTCCCCCAGATTGGAGGAAAGCAGAAACAGTATAGATTTTCGTATATTTTCATAGATGCCGCGCCCTTCCTCAATTGCCCTCTCGATCGTCGCAAAATTATCATCCGTCAAAATCATATCCGCCGCCTGCCGCGCCACATCGGTTCCGCCTTTTCCCATCGCGATCCCGATATCGGCTGATTTAAGCGCCGGCGCATCATTTACGCCGTCCCCGGTCATCGCCGTCACGCACCCGGCGCGTTTTAAAGCCCGCACAATCCGGACTTTATGTTCCGGCGACACCCGTGCAAAGACTGATACAGAACCGATTCGTTCCTCCAGAGCTCCCTCATCCAGCGTTTCCAGCTGCGCCCCCGTCATGCATTCTTCCCGCCGTTTGGCAATCCCCAGCTGCCTGGCGATCGCAAGCGCCGTGTCTGCATGATCTCCAGTGATCATGACCGTCCGCACAGATGCCCTGCGAAATGCCTCAACTGCCCCGGCTGCTGCCTCCCTCGGCGGATCCATCATGCCTGCCAGACCCAGAAATACCAGGTTCTGCTCCAGCTGTCCCACCTGTTTCTCCCACTTTCCATCCGGCATTTTTCCTGTTTGAAGCTCCCTATACGCCCCCGCGAGTACTCGCAGGGCACGCGCGGACATACGCGTGATCTCCGTCTCAATCTCTGTCCGCCTCTCCCTGGTCAGCGGCACAATTTTGTCCTCTTCCATCTCATAACGACACCTTTTAAGAATCACATCCGGCGCCCCTTTTACACAAGAAATCCAGTTTTCTCCCTGCTCATGCACCGTCGTCATTCTCTTCCGATCCGAATCAAAGGGAATCTCCCCTTTCCGCGGATATCTCCGACGCAGATGCTCCGGAGAAACACCACAATTTTCACAAAATCCGTACAGCGCCCGCTCGGTGGCATCCCCCACCGTCTCCCCGGCATCGCTGCACAGCGCAAATACCTCCAGAAGCCGTTTTCCCACTTCTCTTTCCTTAGAGCGCGCCAATTCCTGTTCCGTATACTCCTGTCGATTTACATAACATGTCGTCACCGTCATCTCATTTTTCGTCAGCGTCCCCGTTTTATCTGAGCAGACCACGCTGACTGCCCCCAGTGTTTCCACGGACGGAAGACGGCGCACGATCGTGCCAGCCCGCGCCATTTTCGTCACTCCCAGCGCCAGCACAATCGTCACCGTCGTCGGAAGCCCCTCCGGCACGGCAGCTACCGCCAGGGAAATCGCAGTGAGCAGCATTTCCATCACGTCGCGCTTCTGCCAGACGGCGAGGGCAAATAATAAAACGCACAGCCCGATCGTAAGAATACTCAATAGTTTCCCCAGATCCGACAGCCTTTTTTGCAACGGTGTCTCCTCCTCCGGCGCCTCGCGGATCAGAGAAGCAATCCGCCCTACCTCCGTATTCATGCCGGTGGCGATGACAATTCCCTTTCCCCGCCCTGCCGTCACGTAAGAAGTCATAAATGTCTCATTTTTACGCTCTGCCACCGGAAGCGCACCGGCGGCTAAAAAATGGCTGTTTTTCTCAACCGCCCGCGATTCGCCGGTCAGCGCTGATTCTTCTGCCCGCATTTCAGCTGTCTCGGTAAGACGCAGGTCGGCTGGAACCTGCCGCCCGGCATCGAGCACGACCAGATCCCCCGGCACCAGCTCCCGCGCGGCAATCTCCCGCTCTTTTCCTTCCCGGATCACAACCGCCTCCAGCTGCGTCATCCGTTTTAAGGATTCGAGCGCTTTCTCCGCCTTCCCCTCCTGAATCACGCCCACCGTGGCATTTAATACGACAACCGCCAGAATTACCCCCGCATCGCCGTACTCGCCCAAAAGCAGGGAGATCCCGGCTGCCGCAAACAACACAAAAATCAGGGAGTCGCAAAGCTGTGCCCCGATGCGCACAATCAGACTCCGCGGTGGTGCTTCCCGCAGCTCATTTTCCCCATAATGGCGCTGCCGCACCTCCACTTCCGCTGCCGATAAGCCTGTCCGCAAATCGACCGAAAACTCCCTGCACACCTCTTCCACCGTCCGGTTCTCATACATGCGCATTTCCCCCTTTTTCTGTCCCTGTTCTGTACTTTTCACAGACTGCATTTATTCATATGCGGAAAATAGGGGGGATTAGAACTGAATGGTTGGAATAAAGAAATGGAAAGCATAGTCCTGTTTGATGCTCAAATGGCATCGGAACTCTTATTGTTTCGATGCCATTCTATAAATTCTATGATTTAATTTTATCGTTCTGTTTCTGTCACATACCTTACACCTGTGGTTCCGGCTCCTGCGTCTGCGCGGCCGGTTTGCGCTCCATCGGCATATAACCTTCTTTCTTCCGCTGTATCGGCTGTACAGGCACCGTTGCTGCCGTATCCCGGAACGCCGGGAGGCTGCCTGTCTCCATGTAAGCGCGGAACGGAATTTCGCCCTGCGCCGGATCTCTCACGACCTCATTTTTCTCCACTTCTGGTCGTTCTCCTCTGCGCGGTGGACGGCGCTCAAACCGCTCCCGTCTTCCAGAAGCCGGGCGGTCTTCCCGTTTCTCATTTTCCGGCACCGCGCGGTTTCCGCTACGTCTGTCCGCTGCTCTCTCGGCTCCCGAAACACGCGCTGCCCTCTCTCTCTCTGAGCAAGCTCTTTCTCTGCCCTGCGTGCGCTCAGTATTCCCCTCAGCAGCACGATCCGCTGTACGGTTCCGATAGCTTCTCTCCGATCGTTCCGGTCTGTCACTGCCAGACGGACGTTCTTGTGCGCTGCGCTCCTGTTCCGGCTTTTCGGCTTTTTCCGGTGTTTCCAGACGTGTTCCCCTATTCGGACCACTTACGCCTCTTGGCGCCTGTGTCCGCTCCGAAAGAGGTCGAACCTGCATCTTATTTTTCTTTTCCTTCTCCCGGAAGCTTTTAAGTACGATCGCCGCCGAATACTGGTACGCATAGATACAGCTTTTCATCAGTTCCTGCTCTTCCTCCGTCTTGCAGGAACTCAAGAGCATCTCTTCCTCTTCTTTTTCCAGATATGCCTCTCCGTTCGTATCGCGTTCCTTTACCGGCTTGTAGATCCGGTATTTCTTGTAATACGGTGGACATGGAAACTGCTTATTCTTAACCGGTTCCGGTACAATCCGCAGTTTGTAGGTATCGGACATGCGCGCCAGAACATTATGTATTTTCTCACAATTCTCTCTCGTATTTGTCTCCCGCGCCGGGATACAAAGTAAATAATCCATCTATTTTCCCTCACATCTATCAAACGATCCTTTTCAAAATCGTTTTCTTCTCAAATTTTCTACATTTACGCCAATCTTTATTGTATCATGTCAGAGAAAAACGGGCAAGTGAAAAAGAATGTGCCTCACGACAATTTCCTGTTACACAAAAAAAGGCTGCCACACGAATGCCAAACGAACGATTTCCGTCCGGGGCCTTCTGTTTGTGACAGCCTGTCTTCCTTTATCTAACGCAGCCATATTTACCTGCGTGTTACTGTTCATGCATACGTGTCCAGTAACACCTGCGTTCCTCAGTCTCTTACACCATCCAGTCTTTCAGCACGCCGTGATCGCGCAGCAGCTTTCCAACCACCGTCTTGTCAATCTTCCGGAGAACCGGCTTTTTGAGTGCTTCAAGCGGCATCGGCAGCTTCATTTCCAGCGGCGATCTGCCATCCATCAGCTTGACCGTGCTGTCCAGAAGCTCGCGGATATCGTAGACACTTCCCCATACCTCCGGTACGCCGCGGTCTACGCCGCACAAGCCATACACCGCTTCCATCGCGGTGCGGACGGAATACTCGGTCGTGAAAATAGTATCACGCGGGGTCTCCGCAAACTGCCCCAGAAATGCCGCATTGACACATCCATCCGGGATAACGTCCGGGCGGTCTCCGGCACGCCGCGGCATAAAGAATGCTGTAATATACGGCATCATCGTCGGCGTACAGTTCGCATGGTTCTCAGCCAGTTCCTCGATCTGATCCTCCGGGATTCCGAGATGGTACAGCCATTCTTCGGTGATCTCCTTGCCCGTGCAGGCGCGCATCGGCTTCTTCACATAATCGCCCGGTACATCCGTAAATAAACTGTATACCCAGACGCAGATCTCGTCCTTATCCTGCGCTTTGAACTGTCCCTGACGGTTGATCGTCCAGCTGAGCAGCCAGCTTGAATCACGGCAGCTCACGATACCGCCTGTTACGACGCGTCCACTTCTCGGATCCCTGCGGCAAATCTTGCGGATCTGGGAAATGATTGTCTCATCCGAAGTCGTGACCGTCGCAGACTCCCAGTTCGTCTTCTGGATATCCGAGCAGAATTTCTCCGGATGTCCAAATGCCGGATCCTGCGCAGCAATCTGACGCCACAGACTCCAGCAGCCGCTGGTACGCACTTCCGCACCTTCTACCGGTGCCTGATTCTGGTCGCCGTAGATCGTTCCCTCAGTACAGCTTCCGTTCGTAATAAAGACAAAATCATCCTCAGTCAACGCGATTTCCTTCTTCTCGCCGCCCTTCACGTACTCGATCGCCTTCGCAACCTTTTTCTCACCCTGGATGTCAAACCGCACATTCGTAACCTCGGTGCCAAACTGGATCTGGACGCCTGCCGTCTCCAGATATTTCTGCATCGGCAGAATCAGCGACTCATACTGGTTGTAACGCGTAAATTTAAGTGCCGAGAAATCCGGAAGTCCGCCAATGTGGTGGATAAAACGCTGAAAATAGCGTTTCATCTCTAATGCACTGTGCCAATTTTCAAACGCAAACATTGTTCTCCAGTACAGCCAGAAATCCGAATCAAACACCTCATTATCAAACACATCCTCAATGGATTTGTCATACAGATCCTCATCCTTCGTGAAGAACAGCTTCATGATCTCCATGCTGCCTTTCTGGCTCAAGCGGAATTTGCCGTCCGTGTGTGCATCCTCGCCTCGGTTGACCGTCGCACGGCAGAGCGAGTAGTTCGGATCATGTTTATTCAGCCAGTAATATTCATCGAGAACTGATGCCCCCGGCACCTCCAGGGACGGGATGCTGCGGAACAGATCCCACAAGCACTCAAAATGATCCTCCATCTCGCGGCCGCCGCGCATCACATATCCACGGGTCGGATCCTGAATACCGTCACATGCACCGCCTGCTACCTCCATCGCCTCCAGAATATGGATATTTTCTCCCGGCATCTGTGCGTCTCTCACAAGAAAACACGCCGCCGCCAGAGAAGCCAATCCACTTCCGACGATATAAGCCGATTTGCCCTCGATTCCCGCCGGTTTCTCCGGGCGCGCAAATGCCTCATAATTTCCCTTCGAATAATAAATTCCCTTGCTGTTTTTCTCCTGGCTGCCGCGTTCCGTATTCCGGTAATCCGAAGCCGACTTAACCACTTTTCCTGCCTTTTTCCGCTTCGACGCCGCTGCCGCCAGCCCCGCTCCAACTGCCAGTGCCGATACCGCACCCGCTTTCCATGCTTTCTTATTCATGTCCTGATCGCCCCTGCCTTTCTTCAACTTTCAAACCACTTCTTTTTTACATTACCCCGATATCTAGTTTTTAATACTATCTAACAGTAGTTTGATAGTAAAACTTTTTTGGAGAAAAGTCAAGGGCATCATCTTCTGGCACTTCCTGTTTGCCTTTGGTCATTCCATTTTCTTACTACCTTTTGTACTGACTTTTCATGAGCTTTGGCTTTATACTTCTTGGCTTTGAATTGATTGTAAAATGTGAATCCCAAGTATTTTATCTCTATTGGTCTTCCTATTTTACTTTTCTTGCGATTTACTTTTAGAAGTAGCTTAGATTCAATATATTTTGTAATTGAGTCCATCACTCTTTGGGCAGTTTTCTGACTTATTACTTCTATGTAATGAATTATAAAAAGCTTTCATTTATTATTTTTTTGCCTTGCAAAAATAAAAAGCACGATTAATAAAATAACCGGGAACAATAGCCCAACTCCCATACCTGCACGAATATTGTCTCCTGCACTTTGTGTAACACGTCCAACAATCCCCGGACCTATGCTTCCACCCAGGTCCCCCGCCATAGCAAGCAAAGCAAACATAGCCGTTCCACCTGCCGGAAATCTTTCTGATGAAATACTGATTGTGCCGGGCCACATAATCCCAACAGAAAAGCCACAGATAATACATCCAATCAAACCTGATATCGGATTCAACGATACAGAAACAAGCAGGTAGCATATCACACATAAAATTCCAGATCCGATCATAAATTTCATCAGATCCATTTTATCACCATATTTTCCGAAAATTATACGACTGATCCCCATTGTAACAGCAAACATGCAGGGACCGGCCAGGTCACCAACTGTCTTTGACAGCCCCAGAGCAGCTTCCGCATAAGCAGATGCCCATTGTGCCATAGCCAGTTCTGATGCACCGGAGCAAATCATCAAGCATATGGAAAGCCAGAAAAGAGGTTTTCGAAACAGTTCTTTTATTCCCATTCCTTCCCCCTCATCTACCAAATGCTCGATCGGACAGGTTGCAAAATTATAGATATTTATGGCCGGAACAAGCGCCCATAAGACAGCCAGCCATTTCCAGCTGTCCATGCCAAACACCGCAAAAAACAGTGTAGAGATCACAATCGTTCCCACTGCTCCCCAACAATAAAAAGAGTGAAGCAGACTCATCGTTGCCTCTTTGTTATCAAATGGACACGCCTCCACGATCGGGCTGCAAAGCACTTCAATCAGACCACTTCCGACTGCATATACAATCACACTCAGGATAATTCCAACAAGCGGTTCCGGCAAAAGCTCCGGCAAAAAAGCCAGACCAACCAATCCTGCTGCGGAACATACCTCAGAAGTAACAATACAGATGCGATACCCTATTTTGTCCACAAACTTTGCACAAAACAGGTCTACCAACAACTGTGTAAGGAAAAAGCAGGTAGAAATCAACGCGATTTTTCCAAGTGCAATCTGATAATCATTATGAAATTTCAAAAATAACAATGGGGCAAAATTAGCTGCAATTGCCTGTGTAATAAATCCCATATAACAGGCTATTTTTGTTTTCCGGTAATTTGGCATGGTCATCACTCCTCGTTTTTTATTGAATTATATAACATAACATCTTTATTTTCATTGATTTATTTCCGAAATTTATTGTATAGATCGGAAGAGCACACGTCTGAACTCCAGTCACACTTGAATCTCGTATGCCGTCTTC
>OODU01004047.1_pt1 | contig 10319 bp, 7 predicted proteins | sample 1671171 | NCBI WGS metagenome assembly OODU01 (sample SAMN06348129, study PRJEB24527) | human gut metagenome | biome: human gut; feature: ankylosing spondylitis patient; material: feces | host: Homo sapiens | place: China | collected 2015-10
GGCGACCACCGAGATCTACACTCTTTCCCTACACGACGCTCTTCCGATCTAAGGTATCGTCTGGCAGTGGCGCGAAAGAGCAAAAAGCAGGGAGAGGCGGCAGCAGATTTTTTTAGCTGTGTCGTTTTTGGCAAAAGTGCTGAATTTGCGGAGCGGTATTTACACAAAGGAACCCAGATCTGTATTTCGGGGCGGCTGCAGACAGGCAGTTATGTTAACAATGAAAACCAGAAGGTCACGACAACGGAGATCGTGGTAGAAGATACTTCGTTTGCCGGTCCGAAGCAGGAGAACACAATGCCTGGGAATGCGATGCCAAATAATCAGGGGTATGGAGCTTATGCACAGCAGCAAAACGGTTATCAGACCGGTCCAAATAACATGCAGATGCCACCAAATGGCATGGCAAGTGCTGCCCCGATGCAAAACAATGGTTATGGAGCTAATGCCGGAATGCCAGCAAATAGTGGCTATATGCCACAAAACCAAAACCAGGGAAGCTATTATGGTGGAAACCAGGGTGGCTACACACAGAACCAGACCCAGGGGATGGCTCCAAATGCAAATGAGCCTGGTATCATGATCCCAAATGGGAACGGGTTTATGCCAATCCCAAATGGCATGGATGAAGCCTTACCATACCACACATAGAAAATGGTCAGAGAAGCGGTTGTATTATGTAGCCGCTTCTTATTTTTAACAGGAAAGGAAGAAAGATGGGGAGAATTATATTGGAAGATGGCTCCCAGTATCTGCCGGTTAAATTCCGGATTTCGGAATTTTATCAGCAATATCCAAATCTTCATCTATTTGGATTCGAAACTTCTCCCCAACTGGTTCCCATCCATAATTATTTTCTTTTGAATATATCTCGTCAGAATCAGTTTTTTCCTGTACATAATATTCATCATCCAATTGTTCTGCTGATTGTAAATCCCATCGGATTTTTCTCTGATACAATTGTAAATCGAGATATTGACAGTTTTTATCTGGCAGCGACATTTGGAAGTTATTCGCATCAACTACATCGCCTTCTTCATAATCACCAAAAACACTGGTTTCGAACCTCAATTCATTTTCCGGTCCAAATCCTGCACCTTCAAAATTCACTGGATTGCCAAAACTATCTGTGCCTTTCAGTTTCAATTCATATTCATTAAGCCATTTATCATCCGGAGTCACCCCAAGTGCCGTAATCCTGGAATGTAAATCGTTCATCGCAAGTTCCTTTAAAATCAGATTACATCCGTCTCCACCTGAAATTTCCATATTCATTTTCTTTCGTATCGTCTGCTCTTTTAATTGCTCTGCTGTAATAGTAAAGTCATAAACAAACTCCGTAGTATTCTCAGAACGATTTTTCTCAGAAATTGGCGCGCTACTTCCCACATCCAAAACAAGATGTATCTCTGTTTCTCCAGCTGGCAGCTCCACACCATCATACTCCTGCATCAGAACCATTTCTGTATCCATCTCATATTTTGTATAAGAGTCCAAATCCATTAGCCCTGTCATGCTGCTAAAACTCTGATATCGCTTACCATTAATCAATGTTTTTTCATCATCAATCCATAAATATAGAGAGTCTTCCTTTTTTTCTTCATAGTCCGGTTTTACTGATACGATCAAACTATAATTATCCAAAATTACCTCGTTGATTGTTAATGATATCCCATTCTTTGTCTGTACCTGATTTATCACTTCTGTATAGGCAGACAAATCTTTGGAAAATCCCATCAGCTCTCCTATTTTTGTAGTAAATTCTTTAACTGCCGCCTGAACATGCGAATTACCAGCCACTGTGATAAAAGCCAAAAGGATTGCTGCTGCCTGACCGATTTTTCGCCTGTACAGCCTGAAAATATCGCCTCTCTTTATTGTCCATGTTTTTCCTGCTTCTGCTATCAGTTCTTCATCAATCTTTCCAAACTCTTGTGAAAAGTCTAAGTATTTTTTCATATCAACACCTCACGTTTCAAAATACGATATAGTTTTTTTCGATTACGGCATAAATTTGTTTTGATACACCCTTGGGATACGCCATGTCTTTTCGCAATATCTTTTATGGAATCCAGATACCAATAGCGCCTGATAAAAATATCCCTGTCTGAATCTGACAGTTTTCTCAGAAAATTTTCTATGATTTTTATCAGTTCTTTTTCCGCGATTTTTTCATCCACTACATAAGAAAAGCTTAATTCATCCATTTCACCACAAACGTCAGCAACATGCCCATCCATGCGCTTCGCAGCCTGCTTTTTACGAAAACAATCAATTGCAAATCCTCGTGCAATTTTTCCAACATATGCAGATAATACAGATGGCCTCCTGGGTGGTATATATTCCCATGCAGCAAGCCATGTATCATTTAAACATTCTTCCACATCCTCATGATTATTCAAAAGATTCCATACAATTTTATAACAATAACCCGAATACTTATTGCTTAACTCCTGAATTGCCGTTTCATCTCTGTTAAAAAACAACTCGATAATTTTTATATCCTCCACCGCATTTCTCCTTTTATTGTTTCAATAAGATATGATTATTCCTGCAGGATATCATCTTCTTATCATATAAGTCGAAAAAATTATACATAGGTTACAAAATTTTTCAATAAAAAAGGAAAAAGGCCCACACAAAACACTCATATATTTCAAGCCATAAAAAAAGACACCTCATACCGAGATGTCTCATTTAGCAGGGCTACAAGGATTCGAACCTTGAACTGACGGAGTCAGAGTCCGTTGCCTTACCGTTTGGCGATAGCCCTTTATTTTGTTTTCGCTACTTCGTTCGCGACAATTGGTATTATATAATAGTCTTCCAGAAAATGCAACCCCTTTTTTGAATTTTTTTTATTTTTTTTTATTTTTCTTCAAAAACGTGAAAATAGCGCCTTTTTCAGGGACTTTTTTATGTACTCAGCGTGAAATTATGATATAATCAATAACAACTCATTACTGTTTATATCCATTTCTTTCACATTTAACTGATAAAATAGCAGCTTATAAACAGTAATTCATTTTTTCCGCTGTCAAAAGAAACAGCAGGAAATACTTTTAACAGGAAATTTTAATAATAATTTTCTCCAGATAATGAGATATTATTAACCAAAAAGGAGATTTATCATGAGAGCTAATAATCTTACTCTGCTCACAGACCTCTATGAGTTAACTATGATGCAGGGCTATTTTAAGAACCCGACGAACCAGACTGTTATTTTTGATATGTTCTACCGTACCAATCCGTGCGGCGGTGCCTTTGCGATCACAGCAGGTCTGGAACAGATGATTGAATATATTGAGAATCTTCACTTCACAACCGAAGATATTGAATATCTGAGAGGTCTGGATATTTTTGAAGAGGACTTCCTTGAATACTTAAGCAACTTCCAGTTCACCGGTGATATCTATGCAATCCCGGAAGGAACTGTTGTATTCCCAAGAGAGCCGCTTGTAAAAGTTGTTGCACCTATCATGGAAGCCCAGCTTGTAGAAACAGCAATCCTCAACATCATTAACCACCAGAGCCTTATCGCTACCAAAGCAGCTCGTGTATGCTACGCAGCAAAAGGTGACGCGATCATGGAATTCGGTCTTCGCCGCGCCCAGGGACCTGATGCCGGTATTTTCGGTGCCCGCGCTGCAGTGATTGGCGGATGTGCCGGTACTTCCTGTGTACTCACCGGTAAAATGTTCGATGTGCCGGTACTTGGAACTCATGCACACAGCTGGATCATGAGCTTCCCGGATGAGTATACCGCATTCAAAACCTATGCAAAACTTTATCCGAATGCCTGCACTTTACTGGTTGATACCTACGATGTTCTGAAATCCGGTGTTCCGAATGCCATCCGCGTATTCGAAGAAATGCGCGAAGAAGGTATCCCGCTTACACAATACGGCATCCGTATCGACAGTGGTGACCTTGCTTATCTTTCCAAGGAAGCATACAAGATGCTTGCTGCTGCCGGATTTGATGATGCGATCATTTCCGCTTCCAGTGACCTGGACGAATACCTCATCGACAGCCTGAAAGCTCAGGATGCCAAAATTAATTCCTGGGGTGTTGGTACAAGACTGATCACCTCCAACGATAATCCTGCTTTCGGCGGTGTCTACAAACTCGCTGCTGTTAAAGATGCTGACAGCACAGAATTTACGCCTAAGATCAAGCTTTCTGAGAATACAGAGAAAGTTACCAATCCTGGAAATAAGACTGTATATCGTCTCTACAGCAAGACAACAGGCAAGATCAAAGCTGACCTTATCTGCCTTGCTGATGAGAAATTAAATGAAGAAGAAAACATGGTTCTCTTTGATCCAATCGACACATGGAAAAAGACCAAAGTCCTCGGTGGAACATATGAAGTCCGCGAGCTTCTCGTTCCGGTTATCAAAGCTGGAAAACGTGTTTACGAATCTCCATCCGTTATGGAACTTCGTGACTACTGCCAGAAAGAGCAGGGAACTCTCTGGGATGAATCCAGACGTTTCGTATCTTGTGTTGCGGGCGATGTAATCCTTGCAGCCCCTGACCATCACGCTCAACACGCCGGAAATATCCTCGGAGTCGTGCGTATGGTAGATGCTGGTGCTCCAGAGCTCTTTGTTCGTTTTGCTGCTGGCGGCGCTCAGATGAAGGAAGATGTCGCACTCCGTGACTTCCTTGGTTTCATCCTCATACCCGACCGTCCCGTAGGTTGGGGTCGTCGTGGTGGTTTTGGTATAGCGGCCCGTGGCCTTGTCATACGTGCCGTGCGTCTTTTCGACGGTCCCGGTTTGTCCGTAAATCGGCTTTTTGGCGGTGATGTGCTTTGTGGATGTTTTGGCGGTGTAATCGATGGAAAGGAGTGCCGTGCCCCGGTTGCGGTCTTGCGTGAGCGAGAAGCCCGCTTCAGACAGGGTGCTTTTTACGTCCTGCTTGAGAAGCTGATAGGTCGGGTCGCTGTTTTGTTTTTTCGATGAGGCGATATAATAGGTATACTGGTCATTGGGGTAGGCGTGCCCGTCGGTTTCGGAAATGACCCGCATGGAGTACTGGGGAGAGCAGCCCGCCAGCAGGAAAAGGGCGGCCAGCAGGAAGAGGCGGGGGCGCGGGGGGATCTTGGCTGTGCACATGGGCTTACTTCCTTTCTTTGAGGCTGAGTGCGCCATCGTCGGATTCGCTGACGTCAAGCCATGTGTCGCCGGGGGTGGTTTGGGCGAGGTAATCCTTGGCGCCCATAACCATCATGTCCAGCATCTTGCGGTTGTCAAACGAGTTCCCGGTGTAGGTGACGATCGTTTCCCACATTTTTTTCTTCGTTTTGAGCGAATCGGCGGCAAGCAGCAGAACGATCTTGTTTTGGGCCACTTCCTTTCGGGTGTTCTTGTAGCCCGTGATGCCGTAGGAAGGCGTCGAGACGGAGGTCTTGCTGCCTCGCCCCGTCCCGGTTGTTCTGGTTTCGACCCGCGTCACGCCGTAGACGGGTTCGGAAACGGTCGTCTGCCGGGCGACCGTTTGGCTCTTGTACCCCGCGAAAAGCACCGCCGTGGCATGGGGGAGGCTTTTGGTCACTTTCAGGCCCGCTTGGGGCAGGGCGCTTTCGAGGTTCCGCTTGAGTTCCAGAAAGACGAGATCGTCCTCTTGGCCCTTGACCGCCATGATATAGTAGACGTCCCCGATGCCGGCTTGGATGTCGCCGTTGGTGATGGCGTTGATTTTTATGGCGTACTGGTTGGCGACGCAGCCGGGGAGCAAAAGGCACGCCGCAAGCAGGGCGTACAGGCAGGGCCGTGGAAACGTCATGGATATGGCCTCCGGGGGAATGCGGCGTTGCCGCGTTGTCGAGCCTTGGCAGCCTCCGGAATTCCGCCTTGGGCGGGGTTTTGTTCCGGGAGGGATGGGGGTACGCTGCGGGGATGCCTTGGCGTCACCTGCGGCTGGGCGGGGCGCACAGGGCTCCGCCTTTGCGAAAGGCTTTCGCTCCTTACGCTCGGCCCCCTCTATCATCCTCTCATGCCTGTGACAATCAGGCGGGGAGGGCGGCGTTTCCTCCGCGTTCTTTCTTGACAACCGCGCAACCTTGAAGCACAATTTTCCGATTACACTTTGGTGTGGATATATAAGGAGCCTGTCCATGAGCGATTACAAAAAGAGCCTGAATCTTCCCGATACATCCTTTCCCATGAAAGCCAATCTCACCCAGCGTGAACCCGAAATGCTGCGCTGGTGGGAAGAGAACAATATTTACGGAACCATGCTGGAAGCTTCGGGCAGCCGGGGCTCTTTTCGTCTGCACGATGGCCCGCCCTACGCCAACGGCCATCTGCATCTCGGCCATGCCCTGAACAAGATCCTCAAGGACATCACCATCAAGTCCCGCAACATTCAGGGGCAGCAGTCCGTGTATGTGCCCGGCTGGGACTGCCACGGCCTGCCCATCGAATTGAAGGTTGAGCACGAGCTTGGCGAAAAGAAAAAGGAAATGCCGTCGTATGCGGTACGCCGCCGCTGCCGCCAGTACGCGGACAAGTTCATCGATATCCAGCGCAAGGAATTCAAGCGTCTTGGCGTGCTCGGCGACTGGGATCATCCCTACAAGACGATGCTCCCCGAATACGAGTCCGCCACGGCTACCGAGTTGGCGAATTTCGTGGAAAAGGGCAATGTGGTCCGCAGCAAGAAGCCCATCTACTGGTGTTGCTCCTGCCAGACGGCCCTTGCCGAGGCCGAAGTGGAGTATGCCGACCACAAGTCGCCGTCCATTTACGTCCGTTTCCCGCTGACCGACGACAGGCTCAAGACGGTCTTCGAGAACGCCGATCCGTCCCGCGCCTATGTGATCATCTGGACCACGACCCCGTGGACCCTGCCGAGCAACATGGCCGTGGCGCTGCATCCCGAATTCGAATATTCGCTGGTCGAATATGAGGGCAGCCAGTACGTGCTCGCCACGGAACTCGTCGAAAGCGTCGCCAAGGCGTGCGGCTGGGACATGGGCGGCGTGAAGGCCGTGGGGACCGCTACCGGGCAGCAGCTTGAACTCGTCAAGGCCCGCCATCCGTTCTACGACCGCGAGTCTCCGTTGATCCTCGGCGGCCATGTGACGCTCGATGCCGGTACCGGCTGTGTCCATACCGCTCCCGGACACGGCCGCGAGGACTACGAAGTCTGCCTCCAGTACGGCATCGACATCTATTCCCCGCTCAATGATCGCGGCGAATACCTCGACAGCGTGGAGTTTTTCGCCGGATTGCAGGTGCAGAAGGCCAACCCCAATGTCATTGAGAAGGTCAAGGAAGTCGGCAACCTGATGGGGCAGGCCGACATCACGCACTCGTATCCGCATTGCTGGCGCTGCAAAAAGCCGGTCATCTTCCGTGCCACGACCCAGTGGTTCGTGAGCATGGAAGCCAACGATCTGCGCCAGAAGGCGCTGAAGGCCATCCGCAACGACGTGGAATGGATTCCGAGCTGGGGCGAGGAACGCATCTACAACATGATCGAGCAGCGCCCTGACTGGTGCATTTCCCGCCAGCGTCTGTGGGGCGTGCCGATTCTGGCCCTGTTGTGCGAAGACTGCGGAGAGGCATGGAACGATCCCGAATGGATGCGCGACATTGCCGCCCGGTTCGCCAAGCATCCCACCGGCTGCGACTACTGGTATGAAGCCGATATGAAGGACATCGTGCCCGAAGGGTTGAAGTGCCCCAAGTGCGGCGGCCAGCACTGGAAGCGCGAATCCGACATCCTCGACGTATGGTTCGACTCCGGGACCAGCTTCGCGGCGGTGCTCGAAAAGCGCCCCGAACTGGGCTTCCCCGCCGACCTCTACCTTGAAGGCTCGGACCAGCACCGCGGCTGGTTCCATTCCTCGCTGCTCGCTTCCATCGGCACGCGCGGCGTCCCGCCCTACAAGGCGGTGCTCACGCACGGCTACGTGGTCGACGGCGAAGGCCGCAAGATGTCCAAGTCCATCGGCAACGGCATCGAGCTTGACGAGATCATCAGCAAGCACGGCGCGGAAATCATCCGCATGTGGGTGTCTTCCGTGGATTACCGCGAGGATGTGCGCATTTCGGCGGAAATCGTGAACCGCCTTGTGGACGCCTACCGCCGTATCCGCAACACCTGCCGCTACCTGCTCGGCAACCTGAAGGACGTCGCGAAGGCCGACCTCGTGGACGTGAAGGATATGGACCCGCTGGATCGCTATGCCCTCGACGTCGCCGCGCGCACGCACCAGCGCGTGCAGGACGCCTATCGGGACTATGAATTCCATAAGGTCTTCCATTCGCTGCACAACCTGTGCTCCACGGACTTGTCCGCGTTCTATCTGGACATCCTCAAGGATCGCCTGTATTCCTCCGCGCCCGCGAGCCGCGCCCGCCGTTCCGCCCAGACCGCGCTGTACCACATCCTGCTGATGCTCGTGCAGGACATGGCCCCGGTCCTGAGCTTCACGGCTGAGGAAGTGTTCCGCCACATCCCCGAAGCGCTGCATCCCGGCGCGAAGAGCGTGTTCGCCTTCCAGCTCATGGACGCGGATGCCTTCCTGCTGGGCGATGCTGACCGCAAGCGTTGGGAAGCCGTGCTCGCCGCGCGTACCGAAGTGACCCGCGCCATCGAGCCGCTCCGCAAGGCCGGGACTGTGGGCCACGCGCTGGACACCGCCGTGACCCTGTACGCCTCGCCGGAACTGCTGGAAGTGCTCGGCGGCATCGGCACGGACCTGCGCGCCGTGTGCATCGTGTCCCAGCTCCATCTGGCTCCGCTGGCCGACGCGCCCGCCGATCTCGCTCAGGCCGACATTGCCGAATGCGGCAAGCTGGCCGTGAGCGTGGCCAAGGCCGTTGGCGAGAAATGCGAGCGCTGCTGGATCTACAGTGACGAACTCGGCTCCGATCCCGAACACCCGACGCTGTGCCCCCGCTGCGCCGCCGTTATGAAGGAACTTGCATAGTGGCAGAGCCGGGTAAGGATACTCGTTATAGAGTTGTTTTGGGCGTCGGCGTCGGCGCGCTTGTGCTCGACCAGCTGACCAAGTTGTGGGTGATGGCGTCACTGCCCTATTATGGGGCGGTGACGGTCATCCCCGGCTTCTTTGATTTGGTGAATATCCGCAATCGCGGGGCCGCGTTCGGGTTCCTCAACCGGTCGGACATCGAATGGCAGTTTTGGCTGTTCTTCGCGGCTACGCTGGTTTCGGCGGGCGTGATTTTCATGCTCGCGCGCTCGGCGCAGCGCGGCGAAAAGCTGCTGTTCTGGGGGCTTGGCATGGTGCTCGGCGGAGCCGTGGGCAACCTTGTGGACCGCATCCGGTTCCGTGCCGTTGTGGATTTTCTGGATTTCTATGTCGGCCAGTGGCATTGGCCCGCGTTCAACGCGGCGGACATCGCCATCTGTTGCGGCGCGCTGCTCGTTTGCCTCAGCATGTGGCTGAAAGGTCCGTCCGGGAGGGCTTCGTGAGTCTGTTTTCGCTTGAGTGGTGGCAGATCGCGCTGCTGTTTCTGCCCGCGTTGCTGAATTTGTGGGGCATCTGGCACGCCTTCAACCATACCTTTGAAACGCCGCTCGAGCGGGTGCTGTGGATGGTCGCGTGCGTGTTTGTTCCCGTCCTCGGCGGCGTGGCCTATGTGCTGTTTGGCTGGCGGCGTGCTCACTGACTTGAGTTCTCCCCGCAAAGGGCGTATCTTTATTATCCAAATCCTTCATTTCAGGGTAATACAATGAAAAAGCCGTATATCTTCCCCCTGCTTTTGGGTTCGCTCGTTCTGACCGGCTGTGCCAATGGCCAGATAGACGCCATGCAGATGCGTCTGAACCAGCAGGAGCAGCAGATCCGCCTTCTGAATAGCCAGCTTTCCGGCGTGCAGCCAGCACAGGCCGACACATGGGCGCAGGTTCAGTCCCTGCGTCAGGAAATGAGCGCCGTGAAAGGGCAGATCGACGACTTCAACAATGCGACGGCCGCCGCTGGCGGCCTTCCCGGTCTCGCCCAGCGCGTGAACAACCATGAGGCCGCGTTGCAGGCCATCGCCACGCAGTTCGGCATGGAACTGCCCGTGGCCGCCGTTCCGGGCGCTCCCGGCGCTGCGCCCGGCATGCCCGACGCCACCGCCGCGGCCCCCGTGCCCGCCGCGCCCGTCATGCAGCCGCAGGCGGCCGCTCCCGCCCCGCAGCAGGCCGCTCCGCAGACGCAGGCTCAGGGCGACATCGCCAAAGCTCTCTACGACAACGGCGTGCAGTCGTTCAACGCCCGCAACTACAAGCAGGCCCTCAAGTCCTTCTCGGATTTTACGGACACGTACGGCAAGCACAAGCCCGTTTCC
>OODU01004054.1_pt1 | contig 10304 bp, 7 predicted proteins | sample 1671171 | NCBI WGS metagenome assembly OODU01 (sample SAMN06348129, study PRJEB24527) | human gut metagenome | biome: human gut; feature: ankylosing spondylitis patient; material: feces | host: Homo sapiens | place: China | collected 2015-10
TTTTTTTCAAGCAGAAGACGGCATACGAGATTCAAGTGTGACTGGAGTTCAGACGTGTGCTCTTCCGATCTTATAACGTTTTTTGCATTTGGCAAGGATTATAGTATGAGTGAGACTGACTATACTGATTTTATGGGAGGCAAGTTCGAGCTTGATATACAAGCTAGACTAGCTGATGATAACGTGCCTAACTTGTATAGTAAAAACTGCTATGCAAACGATATAGATATAAATTTTGAACTTGATAAAACCGAAGATGAAAAGAAAGCTCTTGAAAATGCTAAAAACAATGTGAGTTTTTACGGTATAGCAGATAGGACTTTGGGACCGGATCAAAATGAAACATATCTAATAAAAATTGTAAACTCAGATGCTAGCGGGGCGCAGAAAAACGACGGCAAATTTAAACTTGCTAAAAACTCTTTTTACGCCGGAGAATCAAATGTTAGCTTAAAGATAAATTTTGATAGAGAGTATAATTCGACTAAAAATCCTTTGCGAATCAAATCAAACGATTTTAAAATCAGCGGTAAAGATAGTATTTACAAAAATAGTGCAATTAATGATATCACTGTTTTAGCCGATGATAAAAATAGAGTTGTGGATTATTTCTATGGAAGAGTTTATGCAGATGACACGGATATCAAAGAAACCGAAAATGTTATTTATGATTTGAATGATATGTACTACGGAGTATATTGCAGTGATGAGTGTAAAGCCAAGCAAGGCGTAGACGAGGAATACGAGTTCGTAAAAGATACGATAAATACCACAGACGATACGACAAATACGAATTACGCGGGAATAAGCGGTTTGGACAATTACTATAGAGTAAAGTATTTTAACAAACTAAACTCCGATATCGATCTGTTTGCTAAATTAGAATCGACACCTCAAAACACGGGTCCTAACTTAGAAATATATAATGATCTTGGCGTCTTAGATGAGCGTGGCACCATAAACGCAAGCCAATGGAAGATGAAACTGAAATATAGTGAAACTGATCCGGAAAATATATTGATTATATCTATGAAAACACCATACTATATGATATTTGATAAAGACTACATAGGAGGAGAGCCTAAATATAGTAGTTTTAAAGTAAAATTTATAAGAAATTCTAAAACTAAATGGGTAGGTTTTGGCGATGAAGGCGATGTTATGGGTATAGAAAAGCAGAATGAACTAATAAAATCAAAAAGCAGAATAGATTGGTAAAAGTGTATTCTGCTCGGTTGCTTTAAATTTAAATAAATAAAGACGGATTTGCTCTAAGCAGTAAAGCGTAAGCGTGCAAAGCGCTTTGCTCTCTTATATAGTCTCTATCGCCTTCTAAAAGCAGTCTTGAGGTTTGTACGTCGCCGTTTTTATTTGCTACTGCGACAAATACAGTGCCTACTGGTTTTTCTTTGCTTCCTCCATCAGGACCTGCGATACCGCTTATAGCTATAGCATAATCGCATTCGCAAAGTTTTAATGCTCCAAAACACATCTGTTCCACACACTCTTTGCTTACTGCTCCAAATGTTTCTAATATGCTATTTTCTACATCTATCCAATTATGTTTTATGTGATTTGCATAAGTTATCACCGAACCGTCAAATGCTCTGCTTACTCCTGGTACGGAGCCTATCTTTGAGGCACAAAGCCCAGCCGTGCAGGATTCTGCAAAGGTAATTTTTTGATTTTTTTGTATTAGTTTTTTTGCTATAAAAGATACTATGCTTTTGTCGTTTATGATTTTATTTGCAAATAAATTTGAAGCGCTATCGATAAAACCTTTTATCTGACCGTATTTATTTGCTCCAGCTCTCACGTAAGTAAGACCAGATAGTAACTCAGTAAGACTGATATTTACATTATAAGTTGTCGCAAGCGGTTCTAAAAGTATCCTAGCGCTCTCTTTGTCTATATCTAAAATATTGAAAAATTGAGATTCTAAGTCTATATTTATAAGAATTTGAGGAAGTTTTTTTGTCGGTTCTGCTTTTATGAGATTTATAGAAGCCGAGTTTAAATCCAGCAAAAAGCTATCTTTTGTATAAATTTGTGCTCTTGATGGAATCAGAGTTTCATCTTTTAATTCTATAGTGTCGGTAGTAAGCGTGGCTAGAATTTTGCTTAAAGTATAAAAGTTGCTATCGTTTGCTATTATGGTTATAAAATCGAAGTTTTTAGAGTGATTTTCTATATAAAACGGCAGTTCTTTATCGCTATTTTGTATGTAATATACCATTCCAAGCTCACCAAAATGTGATTCGTAGCTACTAAAAACATAGTCTAAAAAAGGCTTGTTTATCTGTAATTCTTCGCCTACTATTATGATGATATGTCTCATTTAAACCTCCTAATGTTTAGTATATAATTTTAAATTTAGTATAGATATTTTGTGAATTTTCAAAATCATCATACGAAACGTTGAAACTCATATTTTTGTTTAACGATAGATCGATATATGGAACATTGCTATACTCTCCATTTTTTTGATTTATGACGGCTCCAACTTTTGTTTTGTCAAAAATTTCTTTGCTGATTTCTATATTTGGCGTTATTGTGCTATTTTTGATATCTTTTTCATATGTTGCGTTGAGTTTGGTTTTTATATCAAAGTTTGCAAAAGAAGTTGCGTATTCTATGCCCATGGAGTGATTTGAAAAGTAATTTTTATCTTTTTTATCTATCTTGTTGTCTATGTTGAGTTTAAATTTATCCAGATACGGATTATTAAAATTTAAAGAGTCGATACTAAGCAAATCTATGCTTTTAAGATCGAAATTATCGTTATTTAGTTCAAAATTCGGCGATATTATTTTACTCTGTTTTGCTTCTAATACTTCACTGCTGATTTGATTTTTGATTTCAAAAGGTTTTAGGATTAAGCTATCTCCATTTTGCTTTAAAAAGTCACTTTGAAATTCGCTTGCATATACAAGAGATGCGCTTAAAATTATGGCGATTTTTTTTATCATTTTGACTTTTTCTCCTTTGCTAAATGGTTTTATTATTTTATCATATTCTACCAAGATAAATCTTAGTTTTATGAAATTTTTGATAAAATCCATAAATTTAAAAATTTAAGGTTGTTAGATGGACTATAAAGATACACTGTTGCTGCCGACGACGGATTTTGCTATGAGAGGCAATCTTCCTGAGTGTGAGCCGGCACGGTACGCAAAATGGGATGAGCAAAAAGTCTATGAAAAAATGAAAACTAAAAGGGAGAAATCCGCTATTAGTTTTAATATCCACGATGGTCCGCCATATGCAAACGGACACCTTCATATAGGGCATGCGCTAAATAAAATTTTAAAAGATATAATTCTAAAAACACACTACTTTTTTGGTCAAGGTATAAGATATACTCCGGGTTGGGATTGTCATGGTCTTCCTATCGAACAGCAAGTAGAAGTAAAGCTCGGCGATAAAAAAAAGAGTATGAGTAAGTCAGATATCAGACAAGAGTGCAGAAACTGGGCTAAGGAGTTTATAACTGTTCAAAAAGATGAGTTTAAGTCTCTTGGCGTGATAGGCGACTGGAATGATCCGTATCTTACTATGAAATTTAAATTTGAAGCAAATATTTACAGAACTCTTTGCGAAGTAGCTAAAAAAGGGCTTCTTGTTGAGCGAAGCAAACCTGTTTTTTGGAGTTGGGCTGCTAGAAGCGCTCTAGCCGAAGCCGAAGTAGAGTACGAAGATAAAGAGGATTATAGCTTGTATGTTGCTTTTTGCTTAAGCGACGCTGCTTGTAAAAAGCTAGGAGTTAGTGACGCAAAAGCTGTTATTTGGACTACTACTCCGTGGACTTTAGTAGCAAATCAAGCCATTAGTTTAAATCCGAATGAAAAATACGCCCTAACAAGCGAAGGTTATATAATAGCTCTTCCTTTAAAAGAAACTCTTATAAATCAAGGTATCATAAATGGAAAAATTTTAAAAGAGTTTGCTTCAAGTGAGCTTGAGGGTTTAAGCGCTATTAATCCTTTAAACGGCAGAGATTCTCGGTTTATACTTGGGGAACATGTTTTGATGGATGGCGGAACTGGACTAGTGCATACTGCTCCTGGGCACGGCGAAGATGATTATTTTGCAAGTTTGAAATACGGTATAGAGGTTATAATGCCTGTTGATGAAGCAGGGCTTTATGATGAGACTTTAAGGGTTAAAAAGCTACTTCCCGAGCATCTTTTAAATGAGTTTATAGGGCTTCATATATTTAAAGCAAATGAAAAATTAATAGAGCTTTTGGGCGACGCGGCCGTAAAGGTTAGCAAATTCGTGCATAGCTATCCGTTTTGCTGGAGAACGCATAAACCGGTGATCTACCGCGCTACGAAACAGTGGTTTATAGCTATGGACGAGCCTAAGCTAAGCGGCAAAACTCTAAGGCAGACGGCGCTTGAGGCGTTAAAGAGCGTAAAGTTTTATCCGGAGGTCGGAGTTAAGCGTATAAGCTCGATGATAGAAAATCGCCCCGACTGGTGTATTTCTCGCCAAAGAGACTGGGGCGTTCCGATAGCTTTTTTTAGAGATTCCGCTACGAAAGAGCCTATTTTTGATAGCCGCGTTTTAGAGCACGTAGCTAAGGTATTTGACGAAAAAGGCAGCGATGCGTGGTGGAATTTAGAAATTTCGGAGTTATTGCCTAAAGGGACGAATTTAGATCCCTCGAAGCTAGAAAAAGTAACGGATATTTTGGACGTTTGGTTTGATAGCGGATCTACTTGGAACGCGGTTTTAAATAGCGGAGATTACGACGCCGGAGGGTATCAAGCCGATATGTATCTCGAGGGAAGCGACCAGCATAGAGGCTGGTTTCAAAGCTCTCTTCTTTTAAGTTGCGCTATAAATCAAAAAGCCCCTTATAAAAGTGTTTTGACACATGGGTTTACTGTTGATGGAAACGGCAATAAAATGAGCAAAAGCAAAGGAAACGTTATAGCTCCCTCAGATGTTGCTAAGAGATACGGAGTTGAAATTTTGCGTCTTTGGGTAGGATTAAGCGATTATTCAAGCGATCTTAAAATCAGCGATGATATACTAAAACAAGTTGCCGAGCAGTATAGAAAAATAAGAAATACGATAAGATTTTTACTAGCGAATATAAATGATTTGGATGATATAAGCAGCCATTTCGGAACTCTTGATAAGTGGATACTTGCTCGTGCTACTAAGAGTTTTAAAGAAGTATCTGAGTGCTTTAAAAACTATGAGTATTCAAAAGGTTTTAATATATTATTAAATTTCTTAAGTACGGATCTTAGTGGAATTTATCTTGATATCTGTAAAGATAGACTTTACTGTGACGAAAAAGACGGTTTAAGACGCTGCTCATCTCAATCGGCTATGGCTATAATAACAAAATCTCTGCTAAGCCTTATAGCTCCTACTCTTACATATACGGTAGATGAGGCTATAGAGTTTGCTCCAGATATCATTAAAAATGGAGCAAAAGACGCGTTTGATCTAGTTTATGAGCCGCTTGTGTTTGAATTTAAAATAGATGATGAGCTTCTTACTTCCAGCCGTGAGAAATTTAACGAAATAATAGACGTTCTAAAAAAAGATAAAATAATCAAATCCACGTTAGAAGTTATACTAGAAACTAGCTCAAATGAGATTTTAGCAAATGATCTTGATGAGATAATCGACTGGTATATGGTTAGCTTTGTAAGAAATATCGAAAGTGATGAGTGTTTGGCTGAGTTTGCAGTGGGTAATGATAAATTTAAAATAGTAAAAGCAGATAGATATAAATGCCCGAGATGCTGGAAATATGCTGCTAAAATAGACAATGATTTATGCCCAAGATGCGCTAAGGTGTTAAAACGTGTTTAGTGAACCAGTAAGTATGGAGCTAATAGTACTTACCGTCGCTATATTAGTCGGTATGGTAAGTGTCGGCATATTTTTAGTTAATAGATTTAAGGAGAACAGGTGATAAGCTTAAAAGATGCGATAAAGCTAAGTAGTATCGATATAGTAGAGCTTCGTAAAAATTTAAAAGATAAAATAAAAGATAATAGACAATTAGGCGCTTATATAGAACAGCTAACTAATAGCGATATAAGTGATGAGTATGCAGGTGTTCCAATCGCTATAAAAGACAATATTCAAGTCAAAAATTGGAGCATAACAAGTTGTTCTAAGATCTTGCAAGGTTACGTAGCTCCATATCACGCTACGGTCGTAGAAAAGCTTTTGAAAGCCGGACTTGCACCGTTTGGTCGTACGAATATGGATGAGTTTGCCATGGGAAGCACAACTGAAAGTTCGTTTTACGGCAAAACTTTAAATCCGCTTGATCATACTAGAGTTCCAGGAGGCAGTAGTGGCGGTAGCGCTGCAGCAGTTTCGGCTGGACTAGCGATAGCTGCTTTGGGAAGCGATACTGGAGGAAGCATACGCCAACCTGCTGCGTTTTGCGGATGCGTCGGCTTTAAGCCTACTTACGGAAGAGTTAGCAGATATGGACTTGGAGCTTATTCTAGTAGCTTAGACCAGATAGGACCGATAACAAGAAGCGTTGAAGATGCCGCACTTCTTTATGATATTATAGCCGGACATGATCTAAAAGATAGCACAAGCTCAAATTTAGAAAATATAAGCACCTCGGATAAATTAAACAGCGATAGAAAACTTACGATAGCAGTTATAAAAAACTATGTTGATGGGGCTAGCCAAGATGTTAAGGACTCGCTTTATAAGGTAGTTGATAAGCTAAAAGAAGCCGGTCATAACATAATTTATAAAGATCTTTCTAACTCAAAATACGATATAGCTGCTTATTATATTATAGCTACAGCAGAAGCTAGTGCGAATCTTAGTCGTTATGACGGTGTTAGATATGGTAGGAGAGCGGACTCAAACTCTCTTGGGCAGATGTATTCAAAAACAAGAGGCGAGGGATTTGGTGTAGAAGTGCAAAGAAGAATGCTTCTTGGAACATTTGTTTTAAGTAGCGGATACTATGATGCTTATTATATAAAAGCACAAAAAGCAAGAGCATTTATAAAACTAGAATATGAGGAGATATTAAATGAAGCCGATATAATGCTAATGCCAGTAGCTCCTAGTGTAGCTTATAAATTTGGAGAGTTAAGCGATCCGCTTAGTGCGTATCTTAGCGATATATATACTATAGGTGTAAATTTGGCCGGACTTCCTGCTATAACAGTACCGGTGCAAAGTGATAAAAATGGGCTAAATATCTCAGCTCAGCTCATCGGCGGTGCGTGGAAAGAACAAGATGTCTTAGACGCTGCATTTGGTTTGGAAAAATTAGTTAAAGGAAACTAAAGAGATGAAGATAATTAAAAGAGCTTTGACTTTTGAAGATGTTTTACTTGTACCGCAGTATTCAGAAATTTTACCAAAACAAGTTGATATAACCTCTAAATTTAGTAAAAATATAAATTTAAATATACCTCTTGTATCTGCTGCTATGGATACGGTAACTGAGCATAGAACCGCTATTATGATGGCAAGGCTAGGAGGCATCGGCGTTATACATAAAAATATGGATATAGAAAGCCAAGTAAAAGAGGTAAAAAGGGTTAAAAAAAGCGAAAGCGGAGTTATAATTGATCCTATATTTATAAAACCAAACGCTACTATAAGAGAGGCTCTTGAACTTATGAGTGAATATAGGATATCAGGAGTTCCCGTAGTTGATGATGATAATGTTTTGATAGGAATTCTTACAAATCGAGATTTGAGATTTGAAAATGATTTTACTAAACAAGTAAGCGATGCAATGACAAAGCCGCCTCTTATCACTGCGCCAAAAGGTTGTACTTTGGATGATGCGGAAAAGATATTTTCTACAAATAAAGTTGAGAAGCTTCCTATAGTAGATGAAAGTGGCAGACTCGAAGGACTGATTACCATAAAAGATCTTAAAAAGAGAAAAGAATATCCAAATGCAAATAAAGATAAATTCGGTCGTCTAAGAGTAGCGGCCGCTATGGGCGTAGGTCAGCTTGATAGAGCCGTGGCTTTAGCCAAGGCAGGTGTTGATGCTTTGGTTATGGACTCAGCTCACGGTCATTCAAAAGGTATAATAGATACTTTAAAGCTCATTAAAGAAAATGTTAAAGATGTTGATGTGATAGTAGGAAACGTAGCAAATCCAAAAGCCGTTATCGATCTTATAAACGCCGGAGCCGATGGAATAAAAGTAGGTATAGGTCCTGGATCTATATGTACAACTCGTATAGTATCTGGTGTAGGCGTTCCTCAAATTACTGCTATAGCGGACTGCGCTGATGAAGCTAAAAAATTTGAAATACCAGTAATAGCTGATGGCGGTATCAAATATAGCGGAGATTTCGCAAAAGCATTAGCGGCCGGAGCCAGTTGTATAATGGTAGGAAGCTTACTTGCAGGTTGCGATGAAAGCCCAGGAGAGCTAGTTACTTTTCAAGGCAGACAGTATAAAAGCTACCGTGGTATGGGTAGCATAGGAGCTATGACAAGAGGTAGTAGCGATAGGTATTTTCAAGAAGGAACTGCTCAAGATAAACTGGTACCAGAAGGTATAGAGGGTAGGGTTCCATACGCCGGAAGCATAAAACAAGTAGTTCATCAGTTAGTTGGAGGACTTAGAAGCTCTATGGGATATTGCGGAAGCGACAGTATCGAAATTTTCCAAGAAAGAGCCGAGTTTGTAGAGATAACAAGCGCCGGACTCAAAGAGAGTCACGCGCACGATGTTATAATAACTCAAGAAGCACCAAATTATAGAGTTAATTAGTGGAAATTAGTACTCGTAAAGCTCATTTTGACGAACCGCTGTATTTAGAAAGCGGTCGTATATTAAGCGAGTTTGATTTAGTTTATGAAACTTACGGTGAGCTAAACGCCGACAAATCAAACGTGATAGTAGTATGTCACGCTTTAACCGGAAGTCATCACGCAGCCGGAAGATATGAGGGCGATAGTAAGGCCGGCTGGTGGGACGCTCTTATAGGCGATAATAAAGGTATAGATACTACTAAATTTTTTGTTATATGCGTAAATATTTTAGGAAGCTCATTCGGTTCTACAAATCCGCTTAGTATAGAGCCTAGCACAGGAGAGGAGTATCGTTTAAGGTTTCCTGTTTTAGTGATAAGTGATGTAGTAAAAGCACAGATGAGGCTATTTGATAGGCTTGGTATAAAGCAAGCTCACGCAGTCATAGGCGGAAGCCTTGGCGGTATGCAAGCACTTTGTTTTGCTATAGAGTTTCCAAATTTCGCTAAAAACGTTATAATGTTGGCTACTACTTATGCTACAAAAGCGTGGGCTATTGCTTTTAATAAGATAGCCATCGAAGGCATAGTAAGAGATTCGGATTTTAAAAACGGATACTATGATAAAGATGAAGTGTTAAAAAACGGACTTACCGGAATGGCGCTCGGTAGAATGGCAGGTCATATAAGTTTTTTAAGTCCTAGTTCTATGGATGATAAATTTGGGCGAAATTACGTACAAACAGACGGTCTTTATGAACTTTTAGGTAGATTTGAAGTAGATAGGTATATGGAGTATAACGGACATAATTTTCCAAAAAGATTTGATCCTTTGAGCTATCTTTATATAACTAAAATGATGAATAATTTCGATTGTACTCGTCATTATAATAGCTTAAAAGAGGCCTTGAGTCTTACAAAAGCTAACGTTTTGTTAATATCTTTTGATGGAGATATTTTGTTTCCGCCATATCTTATGAAAGAAATGTATGATGCGTATTGCGATATAGGTAGAAAAAATCAAGTTAAATATATATGTATAAATAGCAGTTACGGGCACGATGCATTTTTAGTCGAGGTGGATAAAATAGATATGTACATAAAAAAGGCGCTTGAATGCAGATAGAAAATGAGAGTTTTGAGAGTAAGATAGATAAGTTAAATGAGCTTTTAAACAAGCTAAATGATGAGAATTTGACTCTTTTAGATAGTGTTGAATTATACAAAAGCGGTACAAAATTAGTAAAAGAAGCTAGAGAAATGTTGGAAAATGCTAAGCTTAGTATACAAGAAATAGGTGGAAATAATGGCTAAAATATGCGTGCTTCAGCTAAATACTCTTGCCATGAGCGACTCTAGGATAGATTACTATTTAAAGTTGGCTAAAGAGCGCGGTGCAGGACTAGTGCTGATCGGTGAGTATGTTTTGAACTCATTTTTTACCGAAATAATCAAAATGCCTAAATCCATGATAAAAGAGCAGAGCGAACACAAAAGAGCTTCTCTTTTAAATTTAGCAAAAAAATACGATCTCATCATAGTTGCTCCGATTATTCTTTTAAAAGGTAA
>OODU01004061.1_pt1 | contig 10281 bp, 8 predicted proteins | sample 1671171 | NCBI WGS metagenome assembly OODU01 (sample SAMN06348129, study PRJEB24527) | human gut metagenome | biome: human gut; feature: ankylosing spondylitis patient; material: feces | host: Homo sapiens | place: China | collected 2015-10
CTCTGCCGAGGTTACTCCCGTCTCTAACGAAATCCAACCGATGACAAACGGGAAAGAAACGGCAACAAACACAGTTCCACACGAAGGAGAAAAAACCGAAACTATTGAACCGAAAAAAATACAGAATACGGCTGTCGCAAAACCCACCCCACATACGCCGGTCGAACCGCCACACCTCTCATCAGTGACAAATTTCCCCGAAGGAATAAAGATAAAGAAAGTTGTCCATCGAAGTAAAACACACCGAAAATAACCTCCGGGGGAAACACAAAGTCGATTTTTCGACCACACGGTCGTCTCCGGCATCAATTTTCATATATTTAAACTTACCGAATACAAAAAGTACATTCGATATAAAAATAAATAAACTAGTTTCTTATGCGCTCAACTCTCATTATATTTGCACGTGTTGCAAACGAAATCGAGAAAGAAAAAGAAAAAAATTTTCACATCGGGTCATTTGTTTTTTCTTTGTACAGAAACAACGGGCAGAAGCAGTAACTGCATCGCTCTTTATATTCCTCCTTAAAATACAGCCCTATGAAAACTCTGAAACTGATAAAAAACGACCCGTGGCTGGCTCCCTATAAACAGGCTATCGAAGGCCGGCACAATCGTGCCGTGGAAAAAATTTCGGAACTAACCGGAGGAACAGGAAACCTTTCCGATTTTGCCGACGGCTATCTTTACTTCGGATTACATAAAGAAAACGGCCACTGGGTATTTCGGGAGTGGGCGCCCAATGCCAATGCTATCTATTTGATAGGAAACTTCTCGAACTGGAAAGAACGCCCCGAATATCGGTTATTAGCCATCGGCAGAGGAGTATGGGAAATAAAACTTCCACTCGATACGTTACACCATCTCGACTTTTACAAACTATCTGTACACTGGCCCGGAGGACAAGGAGAACGCATTCCGGCTTGGGCCACGAGAGTCGTGCAAGACCCCGAAACATATATCTTCTCGGCACAAATTTGGGATCCCGAAAAGCCTTTCGTTTTTTCAAAAAAGCCGTTTCGCCCCCAAACCTCCCCGCTGCTGATTTACGAATGTCACATCGGTATGGCGCAACAAGAAGAAAAAGTTGGCAGTTATACCGAATTTAAAGAAAAGATACTTCCCCGCATTGTTGCCGACGGATACAACGCCATACAAATCATGGCTATACAAGAGCACCCCTATTACGGTTCTTTCGGGTATCACGTATCCAGTTTCTTCGCCCCGTCGTCCCGCTTCGGGACACCCGACGAATTGAAATCGCTCATCGACGAAGCTCATAAAATGGGAATAGCCGTCATTATGGACATCGTACACTCTCACGCTGTCAAGAACGAAGTCGAAGGGTTAGGTCGATTCGATGGCTCGTACAACCAATACTTTTACGGCGACCACCGGCGAGAGCACCCCGCTTGGGACTCTTTGTGTTTCGACTATGGAAAAAACGATGTAATCCACTTCTTGCTCTCCAACTGCAAATACTGGCTCGACGAATTCAGGTTCGATGGTTTCCGGTTCGACGGCGTCACCTCGATGCTCTATTACAACCACGGTTTGGGACAGGCTTTCGGTTCGTACGACGACTATTACAACGGAGGGCAGGACGACAACGCCATCGTTTATCTCACTCTGGCCAATGAACTCATTCACCAAGTAAATCCGCGGGCGATAACCATCGCCGAAGAAATGAGCGGAATGCCGGGATTAGCAGCGAAATTCAACGACGGAGGAATAGGGTTCGATTACCGAATGGCTATGGGAATACCCGATTTCTGGATAAAGACCATTAAAGAGAAAAAAGACGAGGACTGGAAACCCACGGCCATATTTTGGGAACTGACCAATCGGCGTTCCGATGAAAAGACCATCAATTATGCCGAGAGCCACGACCAAGCACTGGTCGGCGATAAAACCATTATTTTCCGGCTCATCGACGACGTCATGTATTGGCACATGAGCAAGGGAGATACCAATCTGATCGTAGATCGAGGCATGGCCCTGCATAAAATGATACGGCTGGTAACCCTCTCGACCATCAACGGCGGTTACCTCAACTTCATGGGAAATGAATTCGGCCACCCCGAATGGATCGATTTTCCGCGTCAAGGAAACGGCTGGTCCTATAAATACGCCCGTCGGCAATGGGACCTCGTAGACCGAAACGATTTGAAATATCAATACCTCGGAGCCTTCGACGAAGCCATGATTCACATCATAAGCCAAAAGAAAAAATTCGAACGAACCCCTATTGTCAAACTCTGTGAAAACGACGGAGACCAAGTACTCGCATTCCTGCGCGACGATCTGCTTTTCGTATTCAACTTCCACCCGTTCAAATCCTTCAACGGATACGGCATTTTGGCCCCGACAGGAGAATACGAACACATACTCAGTAGCGACGATCCTGCATTCGGAGGATACGGACTCATCGATATGAAAGTGAAACACCTCACCCGACACGATCCGTTATTCGAAAAAGACAACAAAGAATGGCTCATGCTCTACCTCCCGGCACGGACAGCTCAGATTTTAAGATGGAAAAAGCCCGAACCCGGAGAAACGAAGAATGCAAGTAAATCGAAAAAATCGGCAGGTTCGATAAAAAAAGAGAATAAAAGCAAAAAGAAATAGTCCATCGACAATCCGTTTAGATATGGAAAAGCGTAATAAATGCAAAGCTCGAAATGCAGTAATTCACACAATTGGCATTTATTAAGTAGTAATCTTTCATTCGGAAGCTCATGAAAAAAATACTTGGAACGCTACTGATACTCACAAATATCGTGATATTCTCCGGTTGTACTTTTATTAACGAAGAAGAAAAATTCAATCCGGTCGCTTTGAAAATCGAAAGTACAGATTTGGCACAAACGACCCGAGACGAATATACGATACCGGCGGGAGGAGGGCAGCTAACTGTTTATAGTGCAGAAGAAAAAAATCCTTTTTGCCTCGTCAACTGGTTCGAAGTAAACGGTGTGGAATGCTACCTGAACGGAGTAGAAAATGATTTATACAACGACAGGGCAGACTATTCCTACGACTGGGGAGAAATTATCATCTCATCGGCCACTCTACCGGTCAAAAACAATATTACAATTCGTCCGAATCTTTCCGGGAAAGAGAGGAAAATTCGCATAGGACTCAACTGTTTCAAATACGATTATAGAATTCTGGATATAATCCAACGTTCTAATGAAAGCAAACCTTAACGAGCTTTACAAAATCGAGTTACGACGAAGATAGTCTATTGAGAAAGCCATGATACCGAAAGTAATCGAACAATTACCGAGGACATTTTTGCCTCTTACAGAATCTCCTGCTCGAATTTCCGGCACTCCACCGACGAAAATCGAAGAAAAGAAACAAGATAGATACATGTTTGTAACGCTTCTGTAACATCAATATCGTTTCTTTGCGAGTGAAAAAACATGCAAATTGGACATTATGGAAACGTTCTATCTGATCATCGTTATTTTTATCTTTCTCATCGCCATTTTCGATTTATCGGTGGGAGTCAGTAACGATGCCGTCAACTTCCTCAATTCGGCTATCGGGGCAAAAGCAGCCCCCTTCAAAGTAATTATGGCGGTCGCCGCAATAGGAATCTTTGTAGGAGCCTCCATGTCGAACGGTATGATGGATATCGCACGGCATGGAATATATCAGCCCCAATATTTCTACATGAACGAAATCATGAGTATCTTGTTGGCGGTCATGCTCACAGATGTAGTTTTACTCGACATATTCAATACGATGGGACTTCCCACATCGACCACCGTATCGATGATATTCGCATTGTTAGGCGGCACATTTGCTTTGGCTATCGTGAAAACGATAAATAGCGCAGGAGCCTTGCAAATGGGAGACCTCATCAATACAGACAAAGCTCTGCAAGTAATCGTAGCCATTTTCGTATCCGTAGCCATCGCCTTCTTCTTTGGTGTTTTGGTACAATACATCGCCCGCTTGATTTTCAAATTCAATTACCAGAAACAGTTAAAATACTTCGGTGCGCTGTTCGGCGGATTCGCGGCTACCTCCATCATCTATTTCATACTTATCAAGGGATTAAAAGAGTCCACGCTGATGACTCCCGAAAACCGCCAATGGATTCACGACAACACACAAATACTTTTAGGCTGTTGCTTCCTATGCACGACAATACTCATGCAAGTACTCATGTGGTGTCGCATAAACATTTTGAAAATAGTCGTCTTGTTGGGAACTTTTGCTCTGGCATTAGCTTTTGCGGGAAATGACTTAGTCAACTTTATCGGTATGCCTTTGGCCGGTTATTCGACCTACCACGACTACATCGCCAACAGCAACGGCGTCAGTCCCGATCAGTACTTGATGACCTCTCTTCTCGATTCGGCTTCAACGCCTTCCATATTCCTCATCGGTTCAGGTATAATTATGGTTGTCGCCCTGCTCACCTCCAAAAAAGCACATAACGTAATCAAAACCTCTCTCGACCTATCCCGTCAGGAAGCCGGAGAAGAAAGTTTCGGGACTTCTCCCATCGCTCGTAAATTGGTGCGCATGACAACAAATACATCTTCTTTTATTGTCAATAACATACCGCCCAAAGCCAGAACTTGGCTCAACGCCCGATTCGACAAAGACGAAGTCATACTCGAACACGGTGCGGCATTCGACTTAATTAGAGCCTCGGTAAATTTGGTGCTTGCCAGCTTGTTGATCGCATTGGGAACCTCGTTGAAACTACCCCTATCCACTACCTATGTCACCTTTATGGTTGCTATGGGTACGTCTCTTGCCGACAAGGCTTGGGGACGCGATAGTGCCGTTTACCGTATCACCGGAGTCATCTCCGTTATCGGAGGTTGGTTTCTCACGGCCGGAGCCGCTTTTTTGATTTGTTTTACAGTGACGATGATTGTCTATTTCGGAGGTAGTATCGCTATTATCCTGTTGGGAGCATTAGCCGCTTATATGCTCATACACAGCCAAATATCATACAATAAAAAACTAAAACAAGAAAAAAACAGCTCGCTGGCACAACAGATGGTCGCCAACAAAGACAAGCAAGAAGCACTTGTCTTATTGAGAAAATTCAGCCGGGAAGAATTCGCCAAAGTCCTCGAATGGAGTGCCGACCTATATCATCGAGTCACCACCGGTTTCCTCAACGAAAGTTACAGAACCCTGCGCAAAGCGATGGGCGATATAGAAACGGAACGGCGATACTTCAAACAAGTAAAACGGTTGGGAACCATAGGAGTCTCCCACTTGAATGACAAAGTAGGATTAGAAAAAGGTCTCTATTATTTTCAAGGGAACGATTTCTCTTACGACATTATCCACTCCATAAAAAGGACCTGCGAACCTTGTTTGGAACATACCGACAATAATTTCAATCCTTTGGAGCAAAGTCAGAAAGACAGCTTTGGAGAGATAGCGCAATCGATCGTATCGTTCTTGGAGGAAAGCCGGCAATCGATCGAAAAAGATGCGTTCGGAGATCTTGCCGCCCTCTACAATCAAGGGAATATACTCATCAATCAATTAGGTGTACTCAAACGGGAAGAAATACGTCACATGCGGGAACAAGTCTCCTACATCAAAGTAGGAATCGTTTACCTCACTGTCATTCAAGAATCCCAAAATGTAGTAGCTTATACGATAAACCTGTTGAAAATGAATCAAAAATTTCAGGAAGGGAATTAACAATCATATAAAGTCTCAATTTGCATCTTTTAATTTTTGAGAACTTGGGTTGCCTTTTGCGGGAGTAAAGGGCAACTCTCTTTTTATAGACAAAAATAGGGCTTATCATTTCTGAATATGCCCTATCGGTTATAACGACTCTGTCGATAATTTAGCAAGGATATGACTCCGTGGTAAATCAGGAGGAGTTATGTTTTTTACCCATCTAACCCCTCTCCTCAGAAACTGTCGTTTCTGAGGTCTCTCCCCTATTGCTAACGCAACTCCCCGAATGCTACGGAACACGGCAAGGGAGAAGGGTAAATGTAATCCTTCTCTTTCGATAAAATAATGTGGCAGAAAGGTATTAAACCTCCTCTGTGTGGAGCAGCCATATAGGGAAGGTGGCACGCAGTGACGGAGGGGTTAAAATCCGCAACAGAGGAATCGTATCAACCTCATCGATGAGTCCGAAATGTGATTATTTACAAAGAATTCATCTCTAAAATTCAAGTCTATCCCCACGGGGGCTACCGAATCTTACGCTTCGATTTCGTTTTATTTTTCTTCATGAGGAACGATACGAATCCCCACGTCGGAGATACCTCTGATACGATCGTCCCGCATAGCTTGTTGCACAGTGAAGACATGTTCCTTCTCGCCCGAAAAGCGGAAATCGTCATTCAGCAAAACCTCCTGCTGATAATAAGAGCCCCAACCTCCGCCCGACCATCGTCCGAACTCATCGGCCAATTCACAATTTACCGTATCGGTTTTCAAAACTCCGCCCTCGTCGTTGTAAGAAACGAAAAGCCACAAATTCCTATACGTATAATCTCCGTTATGCCGCAGAGACAAATAGACATCATACCGGTTCACGGTATCGGGAACTTCCGGTGTAAAGCGTTGTACGTCCCGTTTGAACCAGCCGTTTTTAGGAAGGGTATTAAACTCGTTATACACATCGGTTCGCCCGCAGGAGACCGTGCCTCCCAGTAAAAGACAAACGATACCTGTATTTACCAAGTTCCTCCACATACGCCCATCTATTCTTTCTTATCGGAAGCGGCAGGTTTAGACGAAATGTTTTCACTACCGTTGCGAGCAGCAGCCGTATGGTTGCCATTGTCATTTCCGCCCTTTTTATTTCCATCACGGGAAGCCTTGTTCTGGTTCCGATTGTTATTATTAGAACGGTTATTCCGTTCGCCCGACTGTTGACGACGATTGTTATTACCTCCGTTATTATTCCGTTTCTTATTTTTCTTCGCCTTATCGAAGCGAGTCAAACTGTCTTGTCCCACCACGTCTTCGAAATCGCGACGTTCGGGAGCACGAGCTCCGGCTTCCGACTCCAATGTATCGGGCTTTATTCCTTTCTTATTCAAAGCGATTACCTCGAATACCCTATCGGCAGAAATCGTTACCAAATTGGCGGCAATAGACTTATCGGTCGAATAAGTCATCTCACGTTTGAAAATATCGGTTTTGAAGTGATAATAGGTATTCATCTTCGTTTCCAACGGAATCTCTCGCGATGGTAACCGCTTCTGGGCTTCCACGTATGCATCGGCCTCATAATTCAAGCAACATTTCAATTTGGCACATTGTCCGGCCAACTTTTGAGGATTGAGGGCTATATCTTGGAAACGGGCAGCACTGGTCGCTACCGAGACAAAGTTGGTCATCCAACCCGAACAGCACAATTGACGGCCACAGGGTCCCAAGCCCCCGATACGTCCGGCCTCCTGACGCGCCCCGATCTGCTTCATCTCGATACGCACCCTGAACGCTTCGGCCAACACTTTAATCAACTGGCGAAAATCGACCCGCTCGTCGGCAATGTAATAGAAGATGGCCTTATTACCGTCTCCCTGATATTCGACATCGCCGATCTTCATATTCAAATGCAAATCTTCGGCAATCTTACGGGCTCGAATCATCGTATCATGCTCTTTCGCCTTAGCTTCTTCGAATTTTTCCAAGTCATTGGGTTTGGCTTTCCGATAGACACGCTTTAATTCCGGATTATCGATCTTTACATTGTTCTTTTTCATCTGTATCAAGACCAAACGCCCGGTGAGAGTAACCTCACCGATATCATGACCGGGCGAAGCCTCGACAGCGACCAAATCGCCGGGAGCAAGTTTGATATGAGTTGTATTACGGTAATATCCTTTTCGGGTATTTTTGAAACGCACCTCGACCAAATTGGTATCGTCGTGCGATTCGGGAATATCGGACAGCCAGTCGTAGACTTCCAATTTCGCACCTTTCCGACGACAAGCGCACGGGTCGAGCTGTGTTTTTTCCGACGGATTCATCGTATTGTTATCGTTTGTATTATCCATTTCGAATTTGTCGTTAACAAGAACAAAGCCATAGATCGTACACGAATTTCATTCGGGTAACGCCCTACGGCCTCGTCATTCGTTTTTAAAGTGGAGCGGTATGGCGTCTCCTTGTTATTTGGCGAAACTTACAGCCCGAGTTTCCCGGATAACGGTAATCTTCACCTGACCGGGATAAGTCATCTCGTCTTGAATACGTTTTGCAATTTCAGTCGACAAGTTTTCGGTTTCGGCATCGCCTATCTTGTCGGCTCCGACAATCACTCGCAATTCACGGCCGGCCTGTATGGCATAGGTCTTCAACACGCCCGGATAAGACAGAGCCAACTGTTCGAGATCGTTCAACCGTTTGATGTAAGCCTCGACGATTTCGCGACGGGCGCCGGGACGAGCTCCCGAAATAGCATCGCACACTTGTACGATAGGAGCCAACAGACTGGTCATTTCGGTTTCGTCGTGGTGAGCTCCGATAGCATTACAAATGTCGGGCTTTTCCTTATATTTCTCCGCCAACTTCATGCCTAGCAACGCATGCGGCAATTCGGGTTCCTCATCGGGCACTTTACCTATATCGTGCAACAAACCGGCCCGACGGGCTTTCTTGGGATTCAAACCGAGTTCCGAAGCCATAACGGCACAAAGGTTCGCCGTTTCACGAGAGTGTTGCAGCAAGTTCTGACCGTAGGAAGAACGGTATTTCATTTTACCCACCAGACGAATCAATTCGGGATGCAGACCGTGCACGCCTAAATCAATGGCAGTGCGTTTACCGGTCTCGATGATTTCTTCCTCGATCTGTTTACGCACTTTGGCAACCACCTCTTCGATACGTGCCGGGTGGATTCGTCCGTCGGTTACCAACTGATGCAAGGCCAAACGGGCGATTTCACGGCGAACGGGATCAAAAGCCGAAAGCACAATGGCTTCGGGGGTATCGTCCACGATAATTTCCACCCCGGTAGCCGCTTCGAGAGCTCGGATATTACGACCTTCACGCCCGATAATCCGACCCTTGATTTCATCGGATTCGATATGGAATACCGTAACCGAGTTTTCGATAGCCGTTTCGGTCGCTACCCGTTGGATACTTTGTATCACGATACGTTTCGCTTCCTTGTTGGCCGTCATTTTGGCATCGTCCATGATGTCGTTGATATAAGAAGCAGCCTGCGTCTTGGCTTCTTCCTTCAAAGATTCTACCAAACGTTCTTTCGCTTCTTCGGCAGAGATTCCCGAAAGGTGTTCAAGCCGTTCCACTTCGGACTTATGGAGTTTTTCCAGTTCTTGTTTTTTCTTCTCTACCATTTCGAGCTGAGTATCGAGGTTGGCGCGAATGGCATCGGTCTCACTTTTCTTCTTTTGCAGATCTTGTTGCTGCTGGGAAAGCTGCATTTCCCGTTGTTTCAGTTTAGCCTCGGCCGACTGTATCTTGGCATTGCGGGCATTCGCCTGCTTTTCCATTTCGGCTTTCATGTGGATAAACTTCTCTTTCACTTCGAGCAGCTTGTTTTTCTTAATTACCTCGGCTTCTTTTTCGGCCTCTTCCAAAATCGTTTTCGACCGAGTCGCCAGCAGATAGCGGTTCACCAAAAAGACAACAAGCCCCCCTATGACCAAACCGCCAATTACTGAAAAAATCAATAGTATGTAATTCATCTTTTCTAAATTATAGTTATAAAAAAAGCACTACCAACCTGTCCTTTCGAAGGACCTGTCGCAGTGCAGGAATTATCTCTCTTTTCCGTACCGTTATTCTCCGGTATGTCCGTCTAATATCTTCGCAGCCTCGGCTTCAAGTTTTCTTAAATCGGCCAGCAAGGTTTTACGGTCTTGTACCATTTCACAGTACAATCGAGCCATCTCTACCGCCACCATCGCCATCATAGATTCCGAATCCATCAATCCGTCTTTATACTTGTCCTTATAAAAAGCCCAACGCTTGTTGAACAAGTCGGCAGCATCTCTCCAATATTTTTCGTCCGCTCCATAATCGACCCGCAAGGCTAACGGGGTTTTCAGATCGGCGATCCTCAGAGTTATTTTTAATTTATCATCGTTCATAGCATCTATTCGTTCAAGAGTGAGATGCATTTATCGATTTCCCGCACTAATCTGGCAAACCTGACTTTTGTTTCTTCGGTACTCGAACCATCTTGCCCCGCAACCGTCTTCGAGAGTTTCAAATTTCCATATCTTTTCTCCAACTCTTCGTACTTACTTTGCAAAGCTTGCATCTCTTGTTTCTGATGCATCAACT
>OODU01004072.1_pt1 | contig 10262 bp, 5 predicted proteins | sample 1671171 | NCBI WGS metagenome assembly OODU01 (sample SAMN06348129, study PRJEB24527) | human gut metagenome | biome: human gut; feature: ankylosing spondylitis patient; material: feces | host: Homo sapiens | place: China | collected 2015-10
TTTTAATGATACGGCGACCACCGAGATCTACACTCTTTCCCTACACGACGCTCTTCCGATCTATTATAATTTTCTGATTTCCTATGCCTCTCTGCCTCAATATATGCAGGAATACTGGTATAAGCATGAAGCCTATACGTATGTTTTGCTCGATTCACCGGAAAGAAAAGCGGAGATAGAAAAAGAATTTCCTGTGATGGCGGAGAAATACAAGACAGAGGAAGCACTGAAAAATAAGACGTGGGGCGTGTCTTTAATTCCCTTGGCAGATATACATCTCACCCCACAGATAGGCTATGAGACGGAAACCAAAGGAAATCGTTCTGCTATGATCGCCCTGATTTTTGCGGCTGTCGCTATTCTGGTTATTGCCTGGATTAACTATATCAATCTGACCGTAGCACGTTCGATGGAGCGTGCTAAAGAAGTGGGAGTGCGCAGGGTAGTGGGAGCTTTCCGCCAACAGTTGATTTATCAATTCCTGTTTGAGGCCTTGGTTATGAATCTGATAGCTTTCATATTAGCTGTGGGATTAATAGAACTGGTTCTTCCACATTTCAACCAATTGGTAGGACGTACAGTTACGTTTTCTGTCTGGTTCATGGATTACTGGTGGATTTTGCTGGTTCTCGTTTTTATAGCCGGAATATTTATTTCCGGGTATTATCCGGCATTGGCTTTGTTGAATCGCAAACCTATAACCTTGTTGAAAGGGAAGTTTTTGCATAGCAAGTCAGGCGACCGAACCCGTCAGGTACTGGTGGTTGTCCAGTATACAGCTTCCATGATTTTACTTTGTGTTACATTGATTGTTTTTGCACAGCTGAATTTTATGCGCAATCAATCTTTGGGAGTGAAAACCAGCCAGACATTAGTGGTTAAGTTTCCGGGACATACAGAGGGGCAGAATATCAAGTTGGAAGCAATGAAAAAAGCAATCGCGCGTCTTCCTCTGGTCCATCGGGTTACTTTTTCCGGTGCCGTGCCGGGCGAAGAAGTGGCCACATTCCTTTCCAATCGTCGCACCAATGACGCTTTGAAGCAGAACCGTCTTTATGAGATGCTGGCTTGTGATCCTGATTATGCGGATGCATACGGTTTGCAGATAGTAGCCGGAAGAAGTTTCTCCGAAGAATATGGTGATGATGTCGATAAACTGGTGATTAATGAAACAGCTGTACGTAATCTGGGATTTGCTTCCAATGATGAGGCGATAGGCGAGTTGGTAACAGTGGAATGTACTGATGCGCCGATGCAGATTATCGGAGTGGTGAAAGATTATCATCAGCAGGCGTTGAGCAAGAACTATACACCTATCATGCTGATTCATAAAGATAAAATTGATTGGTTGCCCCAGCGTTATATCTCTGTTGTGATGGCTTCCGGAAATCCCCGTGAACTGGTATCTCAAGTGCAAGAGATCTGGAATCAGTATTTTGCGGATTCCAGCTTTGATTATTTCTTCCTCGATCAGTTCTTCGACCACCAATATCGGCAAGACGAGGTTTTCGGAGCGATGATCGGTTCGTTCACCGGATTGGCAATCTTTATTTCCTGTCTCGGACTTTGGGTATTAGTCATGTTTTCCTGTTCCACCCGCACCAAAGAGATGGGAATACGTAAAGTGTTGGGAGCTTCCCGCTGGAATCTTTTCTATCAGTTGGTCAAAGGATTTTTCCAGTTGATTTTGATTGCAGTTGTTATAGCTCTTCCGGTAGCTTGGTTTAGTATGAATGCCTGGTTAAGCCATTATGCTTTCCGTACCGATCTCAAAGCGTGGTTCTTTATAGTACCTGTATTGCTGATGCTGTTTATCTCATTTGTGACAGTGGCTTTCCAGACAATGAAAATAATAATGAGCAAACCTGCTCGTTCATTGCGATATGAGTAATCTCTGAATCTACTCCATCGGATATTTGTTAATATCCGATGGATTTATGTTAAATGTTAACGAAACTGTTACTTCTATTAAACCATGTTATAAGATACGCTACTTGAGCCTGAAAATTTGGAGATATGCAGTAAGTCCGTATCTTTGCAATGTGTTTTTCATAGTATTAGATTTAAGGTTAACAAAAGATTGGCTGTCTGGGATAGATAGCCTTTTTTATGCTTTAAAACAGGAGAATTTCTTCATAAAAATTCAATATCCCAACAATAACATTCTTCAAATGCCACCCAACCAAACACAACAAAAGTGAATAAGAAAAAGCAATACGTATATCTATCCATCGAGGCAATTTATGAATTACCTAGTCTTAACTAACGTTTATCCTATATATTTTTTGATTTATTTCAATAAAAGAAGACACTCTCATCACTGAGAATGTCCCCTATATTTAAACGAAACTTTAAAGAGAATTATATACTTCAAATCTTATCTTCTATTCCACCATACTCGTTGCTCACGGCTATCATCACCATTCAAATCTGCTTTCACGGCAGCTTCATAATTTTCAAGATTACCTTGATAAATTTCGCTATCAAATTGATGGCGATAAGGAATATGATCAATCGTTGTACAAACCGGACCGACTTCTAGTTTCGGAATATCAAAACGACGCCAGTCAGACCATGCCTCAAAACCATCAGCCATGAAGCCACTGATCCAGCGCTGAAGAGCAATTTTATTAATTTTATCAGCATCAGTACCCGTATAAGCAACTGCTTCCTGTACCAAATATTCATCAACACCTTCGGCTCCCCATTGTTCAAATGATGCCTTCACACCGGCTGCATAAAGTTGGGCAGGATCAGCCTGAATCCAGCCACGTTGAGCAGCTTCAGCCTCGATAAGTAGCATACGAGAAGCAGTAATAATAGGGAAAGTAGAGGTTACCTGTGTAAGCGAAGGATTATAAAAACAGCAGACTTTATTCCACGTGTTCACATCTGCAGACTCAATACCCAAAGGCATACCTTGGTATTTATCAAAATTCTTCAGGTCTTCATCTGTCACGCCTGTCTCTGCCTGTGTCTTGCCAAAAGGAATCAGCGAACAAGTAGAGAACAGACGGTTGTCCTTCAATTCCTTCAACTGATCTACATAATACTTATTAGGAACAAAATTATAATTATAGTTTACGCCATTATAATATAAATATCCCACAGTATTGGCCTCAAAAGTATAATTCAAATTATAGGCATTTTCTTCAATACCGCCATCAGCGTAAGCTTGAGCAAAACGCGAGCGTCCTTCGGCAGGATCCACATCTGCCAGTTTTATAGCAAGCATCATACGGGTAGAAGCATTCAGTTTCTTCCATGCACGAATGTCACCATCGAACAGGATGTCGGCTGTGCTCAACGAGCCACTTTCATTAAACTGATTATACGCTTCCCTCAAATCGGCATCTAACTTAGCATAAATAGTTTCCTGTGAATCAAATACCGGAGTAAAATTTTCCTCACCTGCCTGAAATGCTTCTGTGTAAGGAAGTGGCCCTAGAGCATCTGTAAGGTGCATATAGATGAATCCCATCAATGTACGTGCAACCGCAATCTGATTGGCATTATCACCAAACTGCACAATGGCAGGTTTACCTTTTTCAGTCTCATCACTATTAAAGTCAATAATCTTCTGGCAGTTCTTCAACGGATAAAGATAATAAGAACTTGTACTCATAGTAGGTCCGCCAAACGCACCATACTGATTATTATTTTTCTCGGACATATACCCCGGATACATTTGCGTCCACGGGTAATAATAATTTGAGTTCATAGAGAAGTATTTCACATAAGTACAAGCGTATGTAAACAACATACCAGTATTAGCCTCCGACGGTTCATTGGGATCTTTGTTAATATCGCCAAAGTCAGTCATATCACATGCTGTGAATGTTGCTGCAAAACTCAGAGATAAAAATAATAATTTAATATATTTCATAATGATTCTTCGTTTTATGGTTTAAAAAGCAAGATTAACGGTAAAACCTATCGAACGGGTTGCAGCGGCATTACCACCCTCAAAATATCCCATACCAATTTCAGACACATCCACATTAGGACAAGCTGAGTAGATCAACCATGGATTGGAAGCATTAATTGCCACACTGGCACGACTCAGGCCGATATTTAGTTTCTTCAAAGTCTGTGACGGGAAAACATACGACAATGACACTTCACGAAGTTTCACGTAAGTACGGTCATACACCCATTCTTCCCATACACGGGAAGCTGTGGTATAATACAGTTTGGCATTGACATAGGTATCTACCTTATTACCATCCTGATCCACACCAGTCATGTGGATACCACCACCTTTGCTTACCGGTTCACGAACATTGACGCCACGGTCATTAAGCTCAGCTGTTTTATCAAGAATACCGCTATTGCTACCCCACATATTAGTATAGGATACAATCTGTCCGCCTACAGAGAAATCAATATTAGCCGACAGACGGAAATTCTTAAAACTGATACTAGTATTAAAACCACCAGTGAAATCCGGATGGAAGTTACCCAGTTCATCTAGTGTATTCTGATTGTAAGTAGGTACATATTCACCACCATACAACGCCTTCTGCGAAGCACTCAATTCATGGAAGATTATATTGCCATTGTCATCACGTTCCCATGTATTACCGGTTATCACACCAAGTGATTTACCAACCATAGCATAATTATACAAACGAGTTGTGAATGAAGTCCAATAAATAGAATAAGAATCCACTCCATCAGCTAGTTCCACCAGTTTATTACTATTCTTCGCTATATTGAAATTCATTTCCCATTTCCAGTTCTTAGTGGAAACAGGCATCCCGCCCAAACTCAATTCAACACCCCGATTACGAATTAAACCAGCATTCATCTTACGAGTGGAATACCCCGATTGCGGAGCAGAGGTTACGGAGATTATCTGATCTTTGTCATCCCGGGTATAATAGTTGAAATCACCCCATAAACGATTATTGAACAAACGGAATTCCGTACCTATTTCATACGAAGTGGAAATAGACGGCTCGATATTATAATTTTTCTGAGAAGAAGGTTCATACATTGTAACATGTGAACCATAACTGGTATCCAGCGAATAAGTAGGATAAATATTGTAAGCATTGAGCGTAGTACCTACTTGAGCCGCACTAGCACGCAGTTTCCAAAAGTTCAGCCATTCTGCATTCACCCATTTGTGAGCAAGGACAGAAGCGGAAAGGCCACCATACCAATAGCTGTTATGATTAGGACTCAATGTGGAAGACATATCGTTACGAACAGAAGCGTCAAGAAAATAAGTATCATCCCAGCCCATGGTAGCTGTGGCATAAACACTACGTTCTTTGTAATGTGTTTTCTCATTATAGGCTAAAGCAATAGTACCCGATGAAGCAGCCAAATTATAGTAATCGTCCAAAGACAAATCATAATTCGTATTGGTGTATGCATATAAATTATCGTACGTATAATCACGTGCTTCTGCAAAAAGAGCTGCGTCTACCGTTAGTTTATCTTTAAAAAATGATTGTCCCCAAGTTAAACGTCCTTGTACGGTCAAATCAATCAAACTGCTTTGATCCTGACGATAATTTGACCGGAAATTAATAGATCCTGAAGGGCGTTCTCGTTCCAATTTGTAACCACGTATGTTACCATTTACGCGTACCCCTGCCTTCAAGTTATAAGGAAGGTCCACAGACACATCGCCACTGAATACATTCCATTGATAAATGGTGCGATGATTATATTCATGAAATAAAGCATACGGATTATCATGGAATGCAGCACTTTGATTATTCACACTGTTGATATTCCATGTCCTCCATGATCCGTCCGGACGTTTATAGTCCTTATAATCTTTTAAATTGACATTGGTCTGTCCCCATTGGGTATATTCCTGCAAAACGGTACGTGAACCGTTATATCCACTTTCGGCAGCATTATGATCCTGACGATAAGTATATTTATAATCCAATGACACATTCATCCACGGTGTGGGTTTGAAATTTGTCTTGAACCCTAAGAAACGGCGAATAGCATCCGAATTGGGCTGCACACCAGTACGATAGCTATTGGTGAAAGAAACACGGGTATTAAAATCTTTCACACTCTTTGAAAACGAAACGTTGGTTGTATTGGTTACACCAGTCCGATAAAGATCTCTCAAATCCAATCCATGTTGCCAAGTGGCTGGTTTTCCATAATGACCACTGGTTTCGTCTAATGACAACGGAGTGACATATTTCACAGCCGGATCGTATGCAGCTCCCCAAGAAGTGTCCTCATTATAATCGTACACATAAGCACCTTGCAAACCGGGAATATCACCACTATACAAATCATAAATATCCTGAGCCCTGTTACCTTTTTCCGTACCTCCATATCCTCCACCACCATACAGCTTCTGCATATTGAAATGATTATAGTAAGTTTCGGCCTGCAATGTATGACTTACTTCAAGCAACCCTTTCTCACTTTGTCCCGCCTTAGTAGTTATGATGATAGCACCTGCACCACCACGCGAACCATAAAGGGCAGTAGCCGCGGGACCTTTCAATACGTTTATGCTTTCTACATCATCCATATTGATAGAGTTTTTGTTGGTGATAGCACCATCTACCACATAAATAGGTTCATTGGCCGGATTATCCGACTGGGACGAAGAAGGAATGGAACCTGCACCACGCAAAATAATAGTACCTGCATCAAAACCTGAACTAGCACCACCTATAAAACGTGCTCCCGACACTTTACCAGCCATAGCATTACCCAAATCGGTCTGTCGTGAAATAGTCAAATCCTCACCTGCTACCTTTTGTGTAGAATAACCCAACGCTTTTTGTTTACGGTTCAATCCTTGAGCAGTTACAACCACTTCATCCAACACTTTTGTGTCCGACTTCATTGTTACAGTAATAGTACCACGCTGAATTCCAACTCGCTGAGTAATCATACCCAAATAAGAAACAATCAGCGCTTTAGCATCTGCAGGAACATTATTAAGATCAACACTTGAAGATGAAGAAGCATATGTAAGAAGCAGCCAGACTCCTGCATTTAACCGAATTACTTCAGGAGTAACCATTATGCCGATTAAGTACGATCCGGAATCAGAATCACGTTCCGGTATGTACGATAAGACAAACAGCCAGGCTTCTTCCAGAGATGCAGAGATTACCTATGATAAGACAACAAATGGATTTACTGCACATCTGAACTTTAACAATAAGCAGAATGATGTATCATTAAAAGGACTTAATATTCAGTTTGATGTTGTAGTAACCCTGGATGATATGGGACTCCATGTATCTATTCCGGATGATACCATCAAAGAAAATCTGGAAGATGGTAAACTTGGTTACATGATGGGGGATGTATATCTTTTCCCATTATTAGGATATACCGATCGTGGTGACACAGATGGATATATGATTTTACCAGATGGAAATGGTATCATCGTAAATTTCCAGGATTTCTATCAGGATGGTACTGCAAAATATAAGAGCGGATATTCAGCAAGAGTTTATGGTGCAGATGTCAGTCTTGATACGATCACAACAGACGATTCCAGCAAGGAAAGAGAAGACTTTAACGATTCCGAAGATGTCATTGCTCCATATTTCGGTATGGTACATGACTATTCTGCATTCAATGACGGAAGTCATGAAAAGGATATCGCAGTACTCGGTTTTGTAACAAGCGGTGAATATGCATGCACAATCAAAGGTAACTTTAATGGTGTAAACTCATCCTTTGAAAACTATGTATTTGCAAATGCTACTTACAGAGAAGTATATCAGCAGCCGGTTGATAATGCTTCCAATAGCGCCATGACAGAAGTAACGGATATTGCCCTTCAGAATTTACAGATTGATTTCCTGCTTGCAAGTGGCGACGAAGCAAATTATTCCGGGCTTGCCAATAAGACAAGGGAACTTCTGAAGGATAAGGGTATTATCACAGAGGCAAAAGATCTGGATTATGATGTAAGAATCGATTTCCTGGGTGTTGATAAAGAAAACTTCCTTCTTTTCAGAAGAAATGTTGTAGCAACAACCATTGAAAATATCGAAACAATTGTATCAAAACTCCAGGAAAACGGTGTTGAAGATATCGCAGCTTATTATGACGGCTGGCAGAAAGATGGAATGTACAATCTGCCGAATACAGACTTCAAAGTAGACAGTGATCTCGGTGGAAACAGTGCATTAAAGAAACTGGCAGATAAGTATGATGGTACATCCGTAAGCCTCTCCCTGATTCAGGATATGATTACAATTAATGATACCACTTCAAATTCAACCTTTACAGCAATGAAGCTGATTAATAAGAGAACATACTCCTATACCGACAGATTCTTAAACGTGTATAAGACATTTAAGTATCTGACACCTTCAAAGACAAATGAATATCTTAAGACATTTGCAGATAATGTACAGAAGGGTGGAATTAATAATATTTCCTTATCCGGATTTACAGATACTTTATCAAGCTATTCATTAAACAGCAAAAAGTATACAAGAAAAGATGCAATGGATTATTACACCAGTGCAATGGATGAAGTAATCGGCAAAGGAATGAATGTATCCATGGAAGAACCGTCCATGTATTTATGGAAATATACAGATGAATATCTGGATATGCCAATCAGCTCATCCATGTATGTGTACACTTCCAGTGAAATTCCTTTCCTTACATCAGTACTCAAAGGAAGTATGAAGGTTTATTCCGAATATGTGAACTTTGAAGCTAATCAGACAGAATTCTTCTTGAAGTTAATTGAAACAGGTGTTTACCCATCTTTCTTATTAACTTATGAGAGTCCTACAGTACTTCAGTATACAAACTCAAGCTGGGATTATTCCTCAGATTATGAGCAGTATATCAGTGTTATTTCAGAGTTCAACCAGGATTTGAAAGCAGTAAATGAGAAGACAGAAGGAGCCTCTATTGTAAAACACCAGATGAATTACGATGGTAATAACAATCTGACAAAGGTAACTTACAGTAACGGTACGGTTGTTTATGTGAACTACTCAGAAGACGCTGTTTCAGCTGATGGAGAAACTATCGATGGATTATCATATAAGGTAGGTGAAGAATAATGTCAACTAAAACAGAAGAAATTAAAGAAGAAATCAAAGAGCAGCCGAAAAAGGAAAAGGCTCCAAAGGAAGAAAAGAAAGATACAAAAAAGAAAAAGAAAACCTATACCGTAGACGAACTCTTGAGCCAGAATGAGAGAATGGAATTATTCGATGAGTATGGCAGAAGGAAGAAAATCAAGGTAAAGGTAAAAGAAGGCAAGTTAAAGAAGCGTGAAAACAGAATGGGTTATGTGTTCATGATTCCATATGTTGCCGGTGCATTAATCTGTCTGCTGTATCCGTTAATCATAGCGATTATCTACGCATTCAGTAATGTAGTTGTAAAAACAAATACCGTTACCTTTAATGGTATCCAGAACTTTGCAAGTGTACTTGATAAGAACCCTGAGCTGATTACCCAGCTCGGTACACTGGCATTCAAGATGCTTCTTGGTGTACCACTTATCGTAGTATTTGCACTGCTTATGGCAATGATGCTGAATATGAAACTGCCGGGAAAAGGTGTTTACAGAACGATCTTCTTCCTGCCGGTTATCGTAGTCAGCGGTCCGGTTATGACCATGATCAATTCCGAAAACAGTAGTATTCAGGCAGTTGATATGACAGTCATTGAATCGGTAATACAGAGTTTACTTCCAGCCTGGATTTCAGATTCTGTATTGTGGATTTTTAGCAATATCATCATGTTATTATGGTATTCCGGTGTACAGATCCTGATTTTCCTTGCAGCATTGCAGAAGATTGATACTTCACTTTATGAAGCTGCAAAGATCGACGGTGGTTCTAACTGGGAATGTTTCTGGAAGATTACACTTCCAACCATTAAGCCAATGCTTCTGTTAAATGCGATTTATACCGTTGTATTCCTGTCACAGGATGCAATCATCAGCCCGCTGATTGATACAATCAAGGCAGCATTACAGAGTGTCATGGGTTATGGATATGCCGCAGCATTTGCATGGATGTATGCAATCGTGGTACTGCTCTTCGTTGGCATTGTTGCTTTATGCTTCCTTCCAAAGAAGGATTTGTATGAGAAGCAGATCAAGAAGAACAAGCAGCTTGAAAAGAAGACTAGAAAGAAACTTGCAAAACATCAGAAGCAGTTAATCAAGAACCAGATTAAGCTTCAGAAAGCAATTCAGAAAGAAGAAAAAGATCGGAAGAGCACACGTCTGAACTCCAGTCACACTTGAATCTCGTATGCCGTCTTCTGCT
>OODU01004078.1_pt1 | contig 10253 bp, 9 predicted proteins | sample 1671171 | NCBI WGS metagenome assembly OODU01 (sample SAMN06348129, study PRJEB24527) | human gut metagenome | biome: human gut; feature: ankylosing spondylitis patient; material: feces | host: Homo sapiens | place: China | collected 2015-10
TTTTTTTTTCAAGCAGAAGACGGCATACGAGATTCAAGTGTGACTGGAGTTCAGACGTGTGCTCTTCCGATCTCAGGGACGAATTGCGGGAGTACAAAGTACGGAACAACTCGTATGGCATCACTTTACTGTAACCTTTAAAAGATTGGCGGTGGAAAGATGGAGAGAACAGTACTGGAAGAGAGAGACGCTCTCTCAATGGAACGACTTGCATCCATAACAAAAGAGCATACCGCACAGGAGCCGTTTGGGGATTATTTCAGAAAAACGGCTTCTTTTGTTATAAAAATGGATGAAGTTTACCGAAAAATAAAAGATGGAAAAACGGAAAGCTATACGCTTGAGCATTGGCAGGAATTTAATCAGCGCCTTTATGAGGAGATTCTTCCGGAGAACTATGAGCACAGCTATGGAAATCCAAAGTATGCGGTGGAAAAACTCGGAGAAGTGCACGGACGCATCTTAAGTTTTCTGTATGCCGAATTGTATGCCCTGATCGGCTATGCCTTTGAGCAGCGGCTGCATGAAAAGGTAATCCTTCAGGAACTTCTGATCGAAGTGTATAACTGCTTTGAGGAGGAAGAGCTCCCGGGATACCGAAGGATTCAGCAGATCATCTACTGGTTTGAGAGTGATTACAGTGAGATCACGGTGGCACACCGCATTCGGGAAGCTGTTGATCCAAAGCTTGATTTTGCAGCGAAGATCGTGATGGAGTCGGATCTGAAAGACCTTCGCTATCTGTATCGCTATGGTGAGTATATCACCGAAAACGAGCGGAAGATGGCAGAATTTATGAACAGCCTGGATGAAGAGACTGTAGAAAAGATGGCATCTACGTTTACCGAAGGATACCGGATCGGATTTGTGCTTGGCGGCAAGGATCTTTCGAAAAAACAGACGGTCAACATCCGCTATATGGTCGGATTTGAGCGGATGGTGCGTCTGGCAATACGAAATTTTGAAAAAATGGGATTAAAGCCGGTCATCTATCGTGCGGCACTGGAGCGTATCAATAAAAAAGGTGTGCACCGAATCGGTTATTATGGGGCAATCCCGAACCGCCAGTTTGACTATGATCACCGGGCAGACCAGGCAATCTATCTGGACAAGGCCTTTATGGAGCGACGCCTAGGCGTGATGCGTTCGGCGTACGAAAATTATAAAACACTGGCAAACGGTCATGCAGGCCCGGCCTGCATTGATACCTTCGGGGAGCCGGAGTTTTATCCGCAGACAAAACCGGAAGCCTATTATTTGTCGGATAAACAGAAAAAACTGCAGACACAGATGGATAACGAATCCGTGCAGATCACAAACCGCTATATCATCGGCAAAGAACGTAGTTTTACGATCATCGCCTTTCCGGTCCCGGAAATCGGGGCAGACTTCCCGGAGATTTTTAAAGAGACGATCCGCATCAATACGCTTGACTATCAGCTCTATGCAGATATCCAGCAGAAACTGATCGATGCCCTGGATCAGGGTGAGAGTGTACATGTGCTCGGAAAAGGAGAAAATCACACCGATATGCACATTGCTCTGCACAAACTGAATGATCCAAAGAAGCAGACTAATTTCGAAAATTGTGTGGCAGATGTCAACATTCCGGTCGGAGAAGTCTTTACTTCCCCGATATTGAAGGGAACAAGCGGCATTCTTGAGGCATGTACGGTTTATCTGGAAGGCTTAAAGTATGAAAAACTGCATCTGGAATTTGAAGATGGTATGGTAAAAGCATATACCTGCAAGAATTTTGAGCAGGAAGAGTACAATCAGAACTATGTCCGGGAAAATGTGCTGGCGAATCATGAGACTCTGCCAATCGGCGAATTTGCGATCGGAACAAACACAGCAGCCTATGCTATGGCAAGGGAATATCATATTGAAGGAAAACTGCCGATCCTGATCGCAGAGAAGACCGGACCGCATTTTGCGGTAGGAGATACCTGCTACAGCTGGGCAGAAGATACACCGGTATACAATCCGGACAAAAAGGAGATCATCGCAAGAGACAATGAGATTTCCATTCGCAGAAAAGAAGATCCGGGAGAGGCATATTTTGGACATCATCTTGATATCACGATACCATATGACGAGCTTGGCAGCATCGAAGTACAGTGTGCTGACGGCAGAAGAATCCTGATCTTTGCGGACGGAAAGTTCGTACTTCCGGGCACGGAGGAGCTGAATCGCTTCCTCAATTAAGGTTTGCAGGTTGACAATAAAAGAAAGTATTAGTAAAATTAAAAAGATGTTAAACACTTACAATGATGCGAAAAGGAGATTGAACCATGGCAAAGGTTGGAATTGTAATGGGAAGCGACTCAGATATGCCGGTTATGGCAAAAGCTGCAGACGTTTTAGAGAAACTGGGCATTGATTATGAGATGACGATCATCTCGGCACATCGCGAACCGGATGTTTTCTTTGAATATGCAAAGACAGCAGAGAGCAAAGGCTTTAAAGTGATTATTGCCGGAGCAGGTATGGCAGCTCATCTGCCGGGCATGTGTGCAGCAATCTTCCCAATGCCGGTCATCGGCATTCCGATGCATACAACATCTCTTGGCGGCAGAGATTCTCTGTACTCGATCGTACAGATGCCGACAGGTATTCCGGTAGCAACCGTAGCGATCAACGGCGGGGCGAACGCAGGTATTTTAGCTGCGAAGATCCTGGCTACTTCTGATGAAGAACTGCTCTCCAGACTGAAAGCATATTCAGAAGAAATGAAAGAACAGGTTGTGGAAAAAGACGCAAAACTTCAGAAAGTTGGTTACAAAAACTATAAAAAATAAAAGCAAACCCCAAGGGAGGACAAAAGCATGGATTACAAGAAAGCCGGAGTGGATATCGAGGCAGGATACAAATCAGTTGAATTAATGAAAGAGCACATCAAGAAGACCATGAGAAGTGAAGTACTGACCAATATCGGCGGATTTTCCGGTGCATTTTCCATGGAAAAATTCAAAGACATGGAAAAACCGACACTGGTTTCCGGTACGGACGGAGTTGGTACGAAACTGAAACTGGCATTTATTCTTGATAAACATGATACCGTCGGCATCGACTGCGTTGCCATGTGTGTAAATGATATAGCCTGTGCAGGCGGAGAACCGCTGTTTTTCCTGGATTACATTGCCTGCGGCAAGAACTATCCGGAAAAGATCGCTCAGATCGTAAGCGGTGTAGCAGAAGGCTGCGTACAGTCTGATGCGGCACTGATCGGCGGAGAGACTGCTGAGATGCCGGGATTCTATCCGGTAGATGAGTACGACCTGGCTGGTTTTGCAGTTGGTGTAGTAGATGAAAAAGACCTGATCACAGGAAAAGATTTAAAAGAGAAAGACGTTCTGATCGGTATCGCTTCTTCCGGTGTACATAGCAACGGATTTTCACTGGTAAGAAAAGTATTCAGCATGGATGAAAAAACACTGAACACTTACCACGAAGAGCTTGGAAAGACTCTGGGTGAGGCTCTGATCGCACCGACCAAGATTTATGTGAAAGCACTTCGCAGCATCAAAGAAGCAGGCGTTCGTGTGAAAGGATGCAGCCATATCACAGGAGGCGGATTTTATGAGAACGTTCCGCGTATGCTTCCGGAAGGAGTACGTGCCGTGATCCGCAAAGACAGCTATGAGGTTCCGGCAATCTTCAAGATGCTGGCAAGAGAAGGCCAGATCGAAGAGCAGATGATGTACAATACATACAACATGGGTATCGGTATGGTTGTTGCAGTTGATCCGACAGACGTTGACAAGACTATGAAAGCGATCGAAGCAGCAGGAGAAACCGCTTACGTGATCGGTGAGATTGAGAACGGTGAGAAGGGTGTGACCTTATGCTAAAGCTGGTAGTGCTGGTGTCCGGAGGCGGAACCAATCTTCAGGCGATCATTGACGGCATTGCGGACGGAAGCATTCCAAATACCGAGATCAAAGCCGTGATCAGCAACAATAAAAATGCCTATGCCCTGCAAAGAGCAAAGGATCATAACATTGCAGCTGCATGTGTCTCACCGAAAGATTTTGCAGACCGGGCAGCATTTAACCAGGCACTTCTGGAGAAAATAAAGTCTTATGAGCCGGATCTCATTGTTCTGGCAGGATGTCTGGTCGTGATCCCGGAGATCATGGTGGATGCTTATCCAAACAAGATCATCAACATCCATCCATCGCTGATCCCGGCATTTTGCGGAACCGGATATTACGGGCTGAAAGTACACGAAGGCGTGCTTAAGCGCGGTGTAAAAGTGACCGGTGCAACGGTGCATTTTGTGGACAAAGGAACAGATACCGGTCCGATCATCATTCAGAAGGCAGTGGAAGTACAGCAGGACGATACCCCGGAAATTCTGCAGCGGCGTGTCATGGAGCAGGCAGAATGGAAAATCATGCCGCAGGCGATCCGCCTGATCGCAGAAGGAAAAGTCCGTGTGGAAAATGGCAAAACGATAATCACAGAATAGAGACGATGTCAGGATCTCAGAAATGCGAAAAGATTCGGAGACATTGTATATTCAAGTACTTTATATATAGAAAGAAGGACGCAGGATGAAAGTATTGATAGTCGGAAGCGGCGGACGTGAGCATGCGATCGCATGGAAAGTCGCACAGAGTCCAAAAGTAGATAAAATTTACTGTGCACCGGGCAATGCCGGAATTGAAGAATTTGCAGAATGTGTGCCGATCCAGGCAATGGAGTTTGACAAACTGGTCGCATTTGCAAAAGAACAGGCAATCGATCTTACGGTAGTTGGTATGGATGATCCTCTGGTTGGCGGTATCGTAGATGCATTTGAGGCAGAAGGACTGCGTGTATTCGGACCGAGAAAGAATGCAGCAATCCTGGAAGGCTCCAAGGCATTTTCAAAAGACCTGATGAAAAAATATAATATTCCGACCGCTGCTTACGAAACATTTACCGATGCATCCGCAGCACTTGCATATCTGGAAAAAGCAGATTTCCCGATTGTTCTGAAAGCAGACGGACTGGCACTCGGAAAAGGTGTGCTGATCTGCAATACGCTGGAAGAAGCAAAAGACGGTGTAAAAACCATCATGGAGGACAAGAAATTCGGTACAGCCGGCAATACAATGGTGGTAGAAGAGTTCATGACCGGAAGAGAAGTGTCTGTACTTTCTTATGTGGACGGCAAGACCATCAAGACGATGACTTCCGCACAGGATCACAAACGTGCCGGAGACGGCGATACCGGACTGAACACCGGTGGTATGGGAACGTTCTCACCAAGTCCGTTCTATACGGAAAAAGTGGATGCATTCTGCAAAAAATATATCTATCAGGCAACGGTCGATGCGATGGCAGCAGAAGGAAGAGAGTTCAAAGGCATTATCTTCTTCGGACTGATGCTGACCGAAAAAGGTCCTCGTGTCCTGGAGTACAATGCAAGATTCGGTGATCCGGAAGCACAGGTTGTCCTGCCGCGTATGAAAACCGATATCATTGACGTTTTTGAGGCGTGCATTGACGGAACACTTGACCAGATCGACCTGCAGTTTGAGGACAATGCGGCAGTCTGCGTCGTACTGGCATCTGACGGTTATCCGGTGAAATACGACAAAGGTTTCGTAATCCGTGGTCTTGACAAATTCAAAGATAAAGATGGTTACTATGTATTCCACGCCGGAAGCAAACGCACGGAAGAAGGCATCGTGACAAACGGCGGCCGTGTCCTCGGTGTGACTGCAAAGGGAAAAGACCTCAAAGAGGCCCGTGCAAATGCCTATGCAGCGGTAGAGTGGATTGATTTTGAGAATAAATATTATCGTCATGACATTGGAAAAGCGATTGACGAAGCATAAACGTTTTTGAAGGGAGAAAACATGATGTGGAAAAAGACCTGGAAAATCTGGGCAGTGTGCATGATGCTCCTGCTCTGTATTTCCGGAGTGACTGTGTTTGCAAGTGGTTCCGATGACAATTCCCTTTCGGATCTTGGCATCGAGAATGCGACGAGTATTTCTCCGGATTTTGAGTACAGCACAACGGAGTATGAGGTGGAGGTTCCGGAAGGCACGACTGAACTGCAGCTAAGTCCGGTGACTTCCGACGGTGCAGCGACCTGTGAAGTTTCCGGTCAGACTCTGACGGACGGAAAGACAACGGTTTACATAACGGTAACATCCGAGAGCGGTATGCAGGCAACGTATACCCTGAATGTGCAGGCGGAGCGTCCAAATGCGGCAGAACAGATCGCAGCAGCGAACGAGACGGATGCACAGACGGAGGCAGCAACCGAGAAAGCAAAAGAGGCACAGACAGAAACAGAAACGGAGACAGAAGCCGTTTCTGATGCGGCAAATGCCGTGCTCCAGAAAGTAGACAAGATCAAATCAGATGCGGATTTTTCCATAAAAGTGATTTACGCTCTGGTGGCTCTGTCGGTTCTTCTGATCTTTCTGGTGATCAACCTGATCCTGAAAAACCGTGATCTGAAAGATGATCTTCGCGATACGCAGGAAAGACTGGATATGCAGACCAACGAGTTTGCAAGAAAAGAGTATTATCTGGCAACGGAAAATTATTATGCACCGACGCAGCAGCAGGAGGCAACCGGTATGGTTCAGGAGGAAGAACCGCAGCCAGTACATCCGGAAACAGAAGCTGCTCCGGCAGTGGAAGAAGCATTCGGTGAAAATAAAAAGACCGGGCCGGTAAAAGCAGACCGGAAAAGCCGCAGAGAGAAAAAGCGTCAGCAGAAGCAGGCAAAACAGGAGATGGCAGAAATGCAGGATGATCCATCCGGTGCACAGCCACAGGAGGCACAGGTGAAACATACACCACAGCCAACAGGCAATGCAGCACAGCCTGCACCGAAGAAAACAAAGAAAAAAGCAGATATCAATATGATCGATCTGTAAGAAGAAATTGAAATTCAATATCGTAAAAGAAAAACGCACCCGAAATGCTTTTCAAGAGCACTAAGGGTGCGTTTTTTACGTTCGACTTGAAACAATTTATGCCATCAGAGCATCAGCCAGAGCTTCCAGCTGAGCAACATCCGCTTCTTTCATTGCAGACTTGATCGTTACGACCGGTTCTGCGTTGGTGATGTTTTTCAGCTCACCCATAATAGCCTGCATCTGTTTTGCAGTGCAAGGAGCCCAGGTTCCGTTCTGGATGTAGCCGACGGTACGTTTCTGGAAGTTCTTTGCCTTGAGTTTACGCAGGAATGTCTCCATGCAAGGGAAGATGCCGCCGTCGTAGGAAGCAGCAGCGACCACCAGTCTGTCATAACGATAAGCATCTGCGATGGCAGACGGCATATCATCTCTGGCAAGGTCATAGAGAACCACATTTTTCTCGCCTTTTGCTTTTAGAATCTCCGCCAGTTTCTTTGCAGCGATCAGGGTATTTCCGTGAATGGAAGCACATGCGATCACAACGCCCTTTTCTTCCGGTTCGTAGCTGCTCCAGGTCAGATATTTGCCTATGTAATAGCCAAGGTTTTCTTTCAGGATCGGACCGTGCAGCGGGCAGATCATCTGGATATCCAGAGTGGCAGCCTTTTTCAGAAGATTCTGAACCTGTACGCCGTATTTGCCAACGATGTTGATAAAATAGCGTCTTGCTTCGTCTTCCCATGGCTCGTCTGCATCCAGGGCACCGAATTTACCGAAACCGTCAGCGGAGAACAGGATCTTTTCGGACTGCTCATAAGCAACCATAACTTCCGGCCAGTGAACAAGCGGAGCCATAAAGAACTGAAGCGTGTGAGTACCGAGATTTACCGTATCGCCTTCGCCTACAACCACCTTGCGGTCATCGCTTAAATCCACATCAAAGAACTGTGCGATCATCGTGAACGTTTTCGGATTTCCGATCACCTTGATGTCCGGATACAGATCCAGCAGTGTCTTTAAGTTTCCGGCATGGTCCGGTTCTAGGTGTGAAACAACCACATAGTAAGGCTTTTTGTCACCCAGCGTTTCCTTCAGGTTGGCAAGCCATCCTTCCGTACCGCGTCGATCTACGGTGTCCATGATCGTGATCTTGTCATCTAAGATCACATAAGAATTGTAAGAAACACCGTTTGGAACGACATACTGACTTTCAAAAAGATCAATATTCTTATCATCTACGCCAACGTATACGATAGAATCAGATATAAAAACGTCTTTCATTTCAAAGAACCTCCTGTGTATATTAAAGATCGGCATTTACCTAAAAGATTATACCGCACAAAAAATACTTTGACTACAAAAAAATCAAAAAGGTGGTATAATGTCTGTAACGCCAGGGGCAAAAGCCTGAAGCAATCCGCAGGGCGTTACTGAAGTAGAGAGAATCATAATACTGTTATACACAAGGAGGCTTCATGATGAATCAGACATTACAGGATTTAAAGACAAGAAGAAGCTGCCGGAGATATCGTCCGGAGCAGATAAAAGAAAGCGAACTGGAACAGATCCTTGAGGCGGGCGTGTTTGCACCAACCGGCATGGGTATGCAGTCCCCGAAGATTGTGGTTGTTCAGGATAAAGAAACCATTGAAGAGCTGAGCAAAATGAATGCGAAGATCATGGGCGTGACATCTGATCCATTCTACGGAGCACCGACGGTGCTGATCGTGCTGGCAGACAAGAACAGAAACACCTATCTGGAAGACGGTTCACTTGTCATGGGCAATCTGATGAATGCGGCACATGCCGTTGGTGTGGCGTCCTGCTGGATCCACCGTGCAAAAGAAGAGTTTGAAAGTGAAGAAGGAAAAGCTCTTCTGAAAAAATGGGGCATTGAAGGTGATTATGCCGGAATCGGTCACTGTATTTTAGGCTATGCGGCAGAGGGCGGAGAAGCCCCGGCAAAACCGAGAAAAGAAGATTATGTTGTGAGAGTGCAGGGATAAGATATGTTACATGAACAGCTGACGGAAAATGATGTCAAAAAAATCAAAGAAGAGATTGAATATCGAAAACTGACCGTTCGAAAAAATGCGATCGAGGCAGTCAAAGAGGCGAGAGCACATGGGGATTTAAGCGAAAATTTTGAGTATCATGCCGCCAAAAAAGATAAAAATATGAACGAGAGCCGTATCCGCTATCTGGAGAGAATGTTAAAAAATGCCGAAATCGTATCGGATCAGTCAAAATCCGACGAAGTCGGGATCAACAATACGGTGACACTCTATATGGAAGATGATGACGAAGAAGAAACCTACAAGATCGTCACATCGATCCGCGGCAATTCCATGAAAGGCCACATCAGCACGGAGTCCCCGATGGGAAAAGCCCTGCTCGGACATAAAGTCGGAGAGAGGGTATATATCAAAGTCAATGAAAATTTCGGCTATTATGCCGTGATCCGCAAAATTGAAAATACCGATGACGGAGGAGATGAAATCCGGAAATTCTGATTTCTAAAATCTGAAAAATTCCTATGAAAGGACTGTTCTGACGACAGTAAGCTTTCCATTGTGAGGTCGCCTTCAACGGTACAGTATTCTGCACAGGAATATCAGATTTTATGAAAACTTAAGTTTTAAAAACAGTCAGGGTACTTGTCTGTTGAAAAAAATGATAGTACAATATGTCGAAATACGGTGAAAGTGGAAGGAATGAAAAATGAGACGTAAAAAAGTTTTATTTATTGTGAATCCAAGATCCGGAAAAGGACAGATCAGAAATGCACTGTTGGATATCGCAGATATTTTTATCAAAGGAGGGTTGGATGTCACGCTCTATGTGACACAGAAACCACAGGATGCGAGCAGAGTTGTGGAGAAACGGGCTGCAAAGTTTGATCTTGTCGCCTGCAGCGGCGGTGACGGGACACTGGATGAAGTGGTGACCGGCATGATGAACAGCGAGATCAGACGCCCGATCGGCTATATCCCGGCAGGAAGCACAAACGATTTTGCAAACAGCCTGCAGATCCCGAAAAGGATGACGGAAGCGGCACAGTGTATCGTAGAGAACAACGTTTATCCGTGTGATGTCGGCTCTTTTAACAGTGATTATTTTGTATATATCGCTGCATTTGGAATGTTTACCGAAGTGTCTTATCAGACAAACCAGGATGTCAAAAATGTACTTGGCCATCTTGCTTATGTTTTAGAAGGTGCCAAGTGTATTTTTAATGTTAAATCTTATGAAGTGGAGATTGAACTGAACGGTGAGAAGATCAGAGATGAATTTATTTATGGAATGATCACCAATTCAGAATCCGTAGGTGGTTTCCGCAGCATTACAGGAAAAAACATCCGGCTGGATGATGGTCTATTT
>OODU01004083.1_pt1 | contig 10245 bp, 7 predicted proteins | sample 1671171 | NCBI WGS metagenome assembly OODU01 (sample SAMN06348129, study PRJEB24527) | human gut metagenome | biome: human gut; feature: ankylosing spondylitis patient; material: feces | host: Homo sapiens | place: China | collected 2015-10
GGCAAAATGAGCGATAAGCGAATTTTGGTACTGCGGTAGAATCTTGCTCTAAGAAACTGCCGGACTGCCGTTCACTTCCTACTGCCACTTTTTCAGAAAATCTATAACCAGCTTTTTCATAAAAGGCTGCGGGCTGGCGTTCTTCCTCTTACTCCCTACAACACCGCAAAAAGCAAAAATGACGGACTTTCCGGCAAGAACTTTTCCGGCGGCTCGGTCTTTCCCGACAATAAGGCGTTTCGGAAGCTGCGTTTTGCCCGCTGTCTAAAAAAATGGCAGCCTTTTTAGCTTCAATGTCTAATACGGAACTTTTGGAAATTTGCCAAAAATGGGCGCAAAAAAAGCAGCAAATCTTTTTCGGATTTACTGCTTCATGTGCTGCTGCGGGGCGGCGGGATATTCAGTTTTTATGTTATCGGTCAAGCCGGAACTTGAACAGGCTTTCAATCAGCTTTGTTCTGATGTAGTCCTCCATATCAGAATTATAATAGCCGTTCATTTTGGAGAAATAGCGGATATACCCGGCATATCGGTCAAGGACAGCTTGTATCGCTATGGGGTCGCCCTCATGTGCTTTTATTATCGTGTCATAGGGGAGAAGTAGGCTACTCATGGGACAGCACCTCCATTTCTTCATGCAGCATTTGCAAGGCACTGTGTATGTGATGCCACGCCGTACTCCGGCAGCGTCCGTACAGTTCCCCGATTTCCTGCTGTGTGTAACGCCCGAAAAATAAAGGTAAATGATTTCCCTCTTTTTCTCTGGCAGAGAGGACAGGGCTTCGGCAAGATTTCCATTTGTGAGGATAACCCTCTGACCGCATATCGTAACAGGGTATTGCTTGTAAGGGTCTATGAAATATGTGTCTGACGTACAAAATGGATAAAACTTTTCTTCTGTGAGATATTCAAAGGATATTTCCCTTTGCCGCCGTTTATCCCTGTCACGCCATGCGTTGATTGCTGCATAGTGTATGACAACTCTGCAAAAGGCATTAAAGGTGTACTCGATATGCTCCTTATATGCTTCTGTGCAAGGCATAAATAGTTCCCCCTTTCTCCCACATAATACGGCGTATGGTTTATAAGACACTTGTTATTTCAAGGTTTCTACTGTGAATGAAGCAGAATTGCCCGAATTATTATCCCGTAAAAGTTTTTGTGCTTCCGCTTCGGAAATTTCCTTAATCTCCATAACTCCATTTTCACTATTTTCAGCAATGGAAAGATATATACTGCCACTGTTATTAAAATAGATGATGGGTTTTTTAGTATCAATGAATATACCAATTATCTGGTCGTTGTAGTACCAATACCCATCTTTTGGGTGATAAACTATGCCATAGGATTCATAATCTTGGAGCGTATTCATGTTTTCTGTCTTATCTCCAGATTCCATGCTGTAAGATTCATGATTTCTAATCATATCTCCATTTTCTGTAGAAGTGCCAGCGGGCATTGATTTAAGTCCTGAATTTTCATACTTTTCTGTATGCCTGTCATAAACTTCTTTTGTGCATTCCCGAATACCAATAAGTTTATCGTTTGTATCCCGTTCCGCTTCAATATCCACTGTTCCCGTAAAGAAATTGGTAAAACTTGCGCCGCCCACTGGGTCATTAAAAAATCGGACAACATTTCCCTTGTAAGTGTAGCACTTGCTATTCTTATCATAAATCAATCCATATTCTTCATATATCCCATAGTCAATATTACCGCCGGGCAGTTCTGCCGCCGTATCGTAATCTGAAGCATTCTCGGAAGCATGTATTGGTTTGTACTCCTGTTCTTCAAAAATTGGATTATTATTAGCTTGGGCGGAAGTTGCAAATGCTGTAGCTACCCCGACAACAATCAGACACGCCAGTACCAGCGAAAAAATAGTTGTTTTTTTTGTTTTCATAATAGCAGTTATCCTTTCTTCGATAGCATTTTTACTAAAGCTGTTACAAAATGGCAATAGCCCACTTTTCGTTGCTTCCATGTTGATAAGCATTAGCGAATAGGCAGATTTTGATTTTTCTCCAAATTGTCGTATGACGCTTTCATCACAAGCCAGTTCTATATCACGGTTAAAAAGAATATACATCACCCACACAAAGGGGTTGAACCAATGAATACAAAGGGCAAGTGTCGCAATCAGCTTTGTTACAGTATCATAGCGATAAATATGCACATATTCATGTGAGAGGACATATTGCAGTTGTTTTTCATTTTTCCAGTCCATTTTTTTCGGCACCAAAATAACAGGACGGAAAATGCCATAAGTTAATGGGGCGGAAATCCTATCAGATTGCTTTACCAAAATTGGACGTTTCAATGGGCGTTCCGCCAGCCACTTTTCTACATAATGGTTGTGGACGGGTAAAGCTGTCCGAAATTCAATCAGACAACGCAAATAGGATATTACAAAAAACAATGCGATAAGTATTATTCCTGCACACCATACAATAAACCACATGGAAACAGATGATAAAATATTCTCTGGCGGCTGTTCTGCTCCCTGTGTCGTAACAAACAGCCCTTGCATAGTGGGAATGTTGTAATCTGTTCCAGCTTCCGGCAATGTTGTAGAAGATATGCTATGAGTTACCAACGTATAAACACTAAACATTGACGGAATCGAAAACGGGATAAGCAGTCTTAATATCACCAATTCCCATAAAACAAGAAAAGTCTTTTTCGGCAGTTTATTGATTGCCACCGCACGGATAATCACTACCGCAGTAATGAAAGCAGCCCCCGAAAAGCTCATTTGCAGTAAATTCATTTACACCACCTCATTCCAAATCTTCCACAATCTGCTTGAGCTTCTGAATCTGTTCAGCGGAAAGCTTTTTTCTGCCTAACAGGGCTGCAAACAGTTTGTCAACTGAACCGTCATAAATCTTGTCAACCAATTCTTTTGTTTCCGCTTCCTGTACTTCTTCTTTGGGAATAAGGGCATGGCACATGAAATTAGGCTCGGAACGTTCAATCGCCCCTTTTTTGATACACCTTTTTATCAGTGTGTAGGTAGTATTCATGTTCCAGCCAATTTCTTTTTTCAGAACGTCGGATATGTGTTTTGCAGTGGTGTCGCCCTCGTTCCAAAGCACACACATTACTTTCAATTCTGAATCGAAAAGTTTAATATCCATTTGTTTCCTCCTTTCCACAAGACCGCAGTAGTTTCTGCTTGATTACACATTACACCTTTCTTAATCGGTTGTCAACACTACCGCAGTAGTGTTAAGAAAAAATTCATAATTTATTTTCTTGAATAGATAATGAAATGAGAGGGCTTCCGCAGCAGTCGGCACTGTGCGTAATGTGCATAACTTGCTATCTTATGGAGTTGTGGGAAAGTCCGTTTGCAGAATGTGGGAAAGCTGCTCTTTAGCTTTTCCATGTTCTGTGAACGGACTTTTCCATAACGGAATAGCAAGTTATACACATTTCCATGGTGCTTGTCGTTTGCTCTTTGGTTCGGAATAGTGTGGTGCTGGCGGTCTATCTCTTGTTTTCGGTTGTTTGCTTCTTTACTGTACATGAGCATTATGTCAAGAGACTTTCGCGGCATATCCTCGCACCACAGGTGCTGCGGTATTCCACGGTTCTCCTGACAACGGTTCCGCTCCAGTTATGCAGATGCCTGATTTTGTAGATTTAAGATAGTTTGCTGACCAAGGAAAATCAACAGTTGCCATTTACCTGGCATATTTTCTGCACCTTCCAACATCTCTACTTTATTTAGAACTTTGCATCCTGCGTGCTTGTGAGGTCTGAGAAAGTTGTAGTAGGCGACCCATAGAGCCAGGTCATAGTTGGCACCGTCGATGTTATCAAAGCCGTTTGTAGGTCTGTAAGAAACCTTGTATGTACGGTTTAATCTTTCGATCATCTGTTTGTATGGTCGGAATACTCTTGATACTTCATCGTCGTTGGTAAGTCCAATTACTTGAGTGATATCAAACTTAAACTTATCACCGAACTCACGGAAAAACTGTTGTGCAGCTAATGGATAGGCGCTGTAACCATCTGCAATAAAGTGGAAGTTTTCAGGAAGCTTTTTCAAGTGCCGGAAAGCCATTCGCATGGCTAGAATGCAGGGACCAACGCCGCGGTTATCAGAGACTTGATTGCCAATGATGGAACGTTTGGAAGCATCCATGATGAACCAGATATAAGCTTTTACACCACGGATTTTGATGTAGGTTTCATCAGCAGTAAATACCTTGCCAGTTCCGTAGTCATAGTTGACAACAAAGGGTTTGATACACATAGCGGCGGATTTGCAGTAGTTAGCACTGCTCTGGTGTGAGATATCGATGTTGTACAGATCTTTGAGAGCCTGTTTCGTTTTTCTAAGAGATAGACCAAGATTTACGTGAAGAGTCAGGCATAAGGACATGGTGTTGGAATCAAACTTGGTGAATTTTAGGGAAGAAGCGTTCTTCGTCAGGGAGTTTAAGTCCAGTTTAAAGAAATCTATCGTAAATTCATGGTAGATATAGTGGAGTTTGTATTTGTTTTTGCCATAGTCTTCGTCCAGATGTTTCTTATCCACTTTCTTCAAGTTGTGGAGATAGTAAGGGCATTTGGGATTCACACATTTGTGGATGATAAAGTGTTTACGGTCTTTCTTATGCACCAGGCTGTGGTTGCAATGAGGACATCTCAAGACGGTGTTTTTGGAAAAACGATTATCTTTGGTTGGAGAAAAAAGCGTTTGGCAGACCTTGCATAGAACCTGACTTTTCTTCCTGCCATCGTTCCACATCAGATAGTCCACAGGCACATCACAGGCAGGGCAAGTGCAGTGTTTGGGTATATCGCACTCAACTCGACGAAATATAGGGCGAATGGTCTTGTGGTAGCGTTGCTGGTAGTAAGAGATAAGGTCTTTCCAGTTCCAGTCCTGCTGATAGGATATGACTTTGGGAAGTTCATCAATCTTAAACTTCTGGTACTTTGGAGAATGGGAATCATCGAAAGCCCACTGCTTAAGAGGGATATATCTACAGATAAGGTTAATAAGCCAGCAAATTTGTTTATGTTGGTATTGAATGAATTGAAGTAAATAGAGTATAATGTCCATGAGCAATGTCTCCTTTGGTAGTGTTGCTTGTGGTGATTGCATTATACCAAAAAAGAGGTCATTGCTCTTTTTATTGCGAACTCCCATAAAATCAAGGTTTAAACAATAAAAATCAGGTAGTAATTTGACACTACCAGTAAAAAAGAAAGGATAAAAAAATGAGAAAAAAGATTCTGAAAGTGTTTTTTGTGATATTGACAGGTATCACGGTGACCCTGACAGGATGTGAATTGTCAGGAAGCAACGAATCCGCGCAAACGGAAAGCGAAAGTGGTAAGGATGCTGTAAAGTTTATTCCAAATCTTACTACGGCTGTTACCAGGAAGCCAACGCCCACAGCTGTGGCAGCAAATCCAGGAGACAGTGTGCAGAATCAACAGTCTGGAAATAACGCAGAAGCGGAAATTTACCAAAGCCAGGGAGATCCCGCAGATCAGGAATCTGCACAGGAAGAAACTTATGATATCCAATATATCACTGGTAATATTCTGTATTCCGATGAAAATACGATAACAGTAGAAGTGGGCGAATCAGGAAATTATTATAATATGGTTTTTAATATAGAAAACGCCGTCCTGAATATAGCTAATGGGAGTGCTGTACGATCCGGACTGAATGTTGACCTGGAGTATTATAGTCAGAATAACGTTAATATAGTAATCATGCTTACGAGTGATGGGGAGGAATATTTACCTTCCAGTACATTAGAGGAAGCGCAGAAAATGACCGACGAATATGTACCTGATGTGAGTGAATCGGAAAACGAAGATTTTGAAGATACCTCTCCCAGTGAATATTAGATTTTCTCGCATTTTCTCGGAAAAGGCACTGCATATGCAGCGCCTTTTTCTCAGGTGCGCTCGTCAGGCGCATGTTCAAAAATCGTTAAACACCTGCAAGCTTTGCAAAAGTATCTCTTCCCGCAATTCCATCCGCAGTTAATCTCTTAGAAGTCTGGAATTTTTTCACACCTTGCTTTGTGGCGGCTCCAAAGGCATTATCAATCCCGTTATTCAGGGTAATACCATGAGCATAAAGACCAATCTGCAGAACTCCGACATAAAGGTTATTGGCCCCTTCTGAAAGCACATGAGCAGCACAGGCATTGGATGTGTTTGTTCCCCAGATGCCATCGGTTGTAAGGCCAGTGCCGTATACGGAATTAAGTGCAGTCTGGATTGCTTTAATATATGCTTTCTGACTCGCAGATCCCCAGATACCGTCTACAGTCAATCCGGCTTTGAACTTTGAGTTCAATGCAGTCTGAGCTGTTTTAACTGCGGAGGAACCTGTGGAAGCAGTTCCTTTGCCTACATAATCCTGATGCATATAACCGATTCCGATTCCAGACACTTTCACATGAACCCATACACCAGAGTTGGTTCCATCTAGCTCAAGGCTGGTTCCCTTTGATACCGTACCCATGATGGCTCCGCCTGGCGTCTGACGTACATAAACGCCATCTCCAGTACATACCCCAGTGCTTTTCGTTGTCCAGGTAGAAGGAGTTGTTGTTTCGCCAGAGTTATTAATGGAATTAATAATACTATAATCCGGCCTGGCGAATCTTGTACCGGAGGACGCACTCAATGTACGGTTTCTCTGATATACGCCGATCCCTTCAGCTACCACACCGGAACCGTCATTTGTATTGCCTTCAATGGTAGTATAAGAATTACCACTAACAGCAATAACAAGTCCAGTATGATTAAATACCGACCCATTATGATACATTACGATGTCTCCAGCTTTCGGCGTAGAATAATTGGTAAATTTGGTTGAAATGTTTGGAACACTTATATACGGCCAATGCTTTAATAATTCCGAAGCCTTCGACTTGTTAAAGGCTTTCATAAATACCCAGCTTATAAAGCAGGCACACCATGCCTGACCCTGGTATTCTGGTGCAACATCCCGCCAATACTTTGTATAATTAGCGGTTCCTGCATTTGCGGTCTTGCTGTCAAGATTTGCATTCGATGCTTTCTCACGATAACCGATTTCTGCTTTTGCAATATTTATCGCTGCCTGAATTGCATCGGATGCTGTCACCTTATAATTAGTGATATAGGTCTTTAATGCATTATATACCATTTTCTGTCGGCTCTTATATGCTCCGACCTGATTTCCGGTATCTGTCTGGCAGGCAGTATAAAGATGATCCAGTGTGTAAGGCTTTGTAGTCTTGGCAAGAATCCTTTTCACCGCAGAAAGTCCACCCTGATGGCGAAAATTTGCACACATCATTTTGGCATCCATTGCTGTAACGCCCAGAGAAGCTGCTTCCTTCACATAAGTTTCCATCTGTCCATCCATAAGCTGATCCTGGCAGCGATGACCAACTGTTGAATTGATAATATGTACAATTGCCTTCGCTTTTGCCGAGGTTTTTGAGAGCTGATAGTTTGACCAGTCTGTTTTATTAAGATCCGCCGCGACACCGGCCGTATCATACTTGCTGAAAGTTGCGGCATCAGTAGTTTTAATCTTAAGAAGAAGTGTACGAGCCTCATTGCCATACCACTGTCCGGCACCGATTGTGATCGCATGTTCCGCAGAACTGTTGGTATATGCTTCCGTAAAATCAGCATAGTCCTTTTGTCCATATACTTGTCCGCCAGTTTCCACTGCATAAATAATATTTCGCATTACAAGTTTTTCATGATCTGTCATTGTGTTTTTTCTCCTTTTGAAATTTTGGAATTTGCAAATTCATTTTATAAGGAGAAAAATAGTCTCAAAATGTAAACCGCTAATCAAGATTTTTGACAAAAAAGTGCCGTGAAATCCAATGAGCAGAAGTGCAAAAGCAGGATTCATGTTCGGCAAGTGATGAAGAGCAAATTTGATGGCTGAAAACGAAAAAAGCCCTTGGGCTGTACCGTATGCTACTGCGCAATGACTTTTGAGAATGAAAATGAGACAGTTGTTACTGTTGGAAGACTTTTAGGTGTTGTTAGTGCCAGAAATATATTATGGGGTGTTATATGAGGTAAAATAAAGAAGTAAAGGTTGACAACAAGGATAAACGATATGTCAATGTAACTATTGACTGTATAGATGGGAATGGGATGAGGGGAATACCTCTTAGATGTCCTTACCTCTATACCATAAAAAGAAATAAGTCTGTAAGAGATTTCTCTTGCTTACAAACTTATTATACGAGATGGAGAAAAGCATGTGCGGAATTTGTGGATTTTTCGGAAAGAAAAAGAACAAAAGAGAGATTGTGGAAAAAATGAAGGAAAAGCTGGTACATCGAGGTCCAGATGCGCAGGGCAGTTTTGTAAATGACAGCGTGGCCCTTGGATTTCGCCGCCTGAGTATCATCGACCTGGAAGGCGGCCTGCAGCCTATGAAAAGCAGCAGTCAGAACCTGACAGTGGTGTTTAACGGAGAAATCTATAATTACCAGGAACTGCGGGAGCAGATGGAACGGGAAAAGAAGATTCTTTTTGTCACCCGCTCGGACACGGAGACGCTGGTGAATGGTCTTGAGGCTTATGGTCCGGCGTTTGTGGAGCAGCTTCGTGGAATGTTTGCCTTCGCCGTCTGGAATGAGAAAAAAGAAGAACTGATGCTGGCGAGGGATTTTTTCGGAATCAAGCCGTTGTTTTACACAGTGGTGGATGGAAATTTCGTGTTTGCGTCGGAGATTAAGAGCATCCTGCAGTTCCCGGGCGTCCCGAAAAAGTTGAATGAACGGGCGCTGGAGCAGTATCTTTCTTTTCAGTATTCCGTGCTGGAGGAAACTTTTTTTGAGGGAATCTACCGCCTTCCGCCGGGCTGTATGCTGTTTTACCGCCAGGGAAAGTATGAAATCTGCAGATATTTTCAGCCGAAGCTACAGCCCGAGGCGGGGTGTTCGCTGGCGGATATGGAGAAAAAACTGGAGAGCGTGCTTAAAAAATCCGTCCGCCGCCATATGGTCAGTGATGTGGAAGTGGGAACTTTCTTGTCCGGCGGTGTGGATTCGGGTTTTATTGCCGTGTTGTCCGGGGCAAAAATGGCGTTTACGGTGGGATTTCTGGATGGGAACAGCGGCTACAACGAGGAAAACAGGGCCAGGGAGGTGGCCCGGTATGCGCATCTTTCTTATCACATGCATACTATCGGGAAAAAGGAGTTCTGGGATGTGCTTCCAAAGGTAATGTACGCCCTCGACGAGCCCAGCGGTGATGCTTCTGCCGTCGCCATGTATTTTTTGGCTGCCAAGGCGTCTCGTTATGTGAAGGTGGTGCTCTCCGGGGAGGGTGCGGACGAACTATTTGGCGGTTATAATATCTACCGGGAGCCTCTGGCTCTTCAGAAAGTGGCCTGGATTCCTGAAAAGATCCGGCGTGCGGTTTCCCGGCAGGCGAAAAAACTGCCGGACCGCCGCGGCAAGAGCTTTCTGATCCGGGCCGGCCAACGGGTGGAGGAACGGTTTATCGGGAACGCCCATATTTTCACCGACGAGGAGCGCCGGGAGCTTTTGAAAAATCCGACCGACACGCCGTCCTGTCAGGAGTTTCTGCGAAAGACTTATGAAGAAGCCGCCGGGCTTTCCGACCCGGAGAAAATGCAGAACATCGACCTGAAATACTGGCTGGCCGGGGATATTTTGCAGAAAACCGACCGCATGAGCATGGCCCATTCGCTGGAGGTGCGCGTGCCCTTCCTGGACCGGGATGTGTTCGAGGCTGTCCGGACACTTCCGCCGGAGGCAAAATTTGCCCACGGAAAGACGAAGTATCTGTTTAGGAAGGTGGCCCGGAAATACATCCCGGAAGACACGGCCGCGCGGAAAAAGCTGGGATTTCCGGTGCCTGTCCGTGTCTGGCTGCGGGACGACGACTGGTACGGGAGAGTTAAAAAAATGTTTCAAAGCCCCATATCCCGTCAGTATTTCCACACGGAAAAGCTGACGGCGCTTCTGGAGGAGCATCACGCGGGAAAGAAGGACAACAGCCGGAAAATCTGGACGGTGCTGGCGTTTTTGTTCTGGTATCAGGAATATTTTGATGAGTAAAAATAATAAGAATAACCCAAAAAAGATTGTAAAAATAGATTTTGAAAGTATTTTTGGTAATGATGGCGGGAAGCAGCTGTAAAATATATAGCTTCTGTAGTGAGGATTATATGCAGGATGGAAATTAGATCGGAAGAGCACACGTCTGAACTCC